>Ga0310810_10001228_pt1 | contig 26617 bp, 18 predicted proteins | sample NCmetagenome_FD_207641 | JGI IMG/M metagenome (GOLD analysis project Ga0310810, IMG submission 207641) | Soil microbial communities from experimental microcosm in Duke University, North Carolina, United States - NC | ecosystem: Engineered > Artificial ecosystem > Soil microcosm > Unclassified ...
GCGAAGGCGTTCGCGTCGCCCTGCCAGATCACGTTGACGTACCCCATGGCGAGCGGCACCGGCTCGCCGCGCGCGATGCGCAGCGCGAGATCGGTGAGCACGCCGTAGCGGAGATCGTGTGCGTAGTTGAGCCGCACGATCGACGTGCGCGTGCCGTGGCGCGCCGCGGCCGCGGCGAAGATCCGCTCGCGCGCGAGGCACGAGTAGGCGTATTCGCCGACCGGCGCGGGCGCGTCGCTCTCACGCGTCCCGCCGCGCGCCGGCGGCGTGAGCGGATAGACGTTTCCGCTCGAGAACACGACGGTGCGCGCTCCTGCAAAGCGCTCGGCGACGAACGCCGGCACCGCCGCGTTCATCGCCCACGTCGACGCCGGATTGCCGGACGTGCCGAACTTCTGGCCCGCCATGAAGACGACGTTCGGTGCGTCGGGGAGCGCAGCGAGCGCGCGCGGGTCGAGGAGGTCGGCGGCGATCGTGTCGACGCCGTGCGACTCGAGCTCGGCGGCCGCGGCGCGATTGCTCCAGCGCGAGACGGCGACGACGCGCCGCGCGGGATCGGCGCGGCGTGCCATGCGGGCGAGCGAGGGCCCCATCTTTCCGCCGGCGCCGAGCACGACGACGTCGCCCGGCACGCGCGACAGCAACGCGGAGAGTGCGGCGGCCGGCCGGGAGAGCCGCTCCTCGAGCTCTGCCTCGTCGCGCGGGGGCGCGTCGGGGTCAGCCGGCGGGCGCGGCATCGGCCCGGGCGAGCTCGCTCGCGAGCGTGCGGCGCGCCGCGTCGATCACGTCGCGCGCGCGCTCGCGCAGCATGTCGACGTCGTCGAGGGTGAGCCCGTCGGTCGGGATCGGCGAGAGCACGCGGGCGCGCGCGTGCGCGCGCCGGAAGGCGAAGCTTCCCTTGGCCATGCAGGCGCGCGTTCCCGCGATCGCGACCGGCAGGAGCGGCACGCGCGATTCGATCGCGAGCCGGAACGCGCCAACCTTGAATGGAAGCAGCTCGTCGTCGCGCGAGCGCGTGCCTTCCGGAAAGATCATCACGCTGACGCGCCGCGCGAGCCGGTCGCGGCACTCGGCGAGCGCCGCGACCGCGCTCGATTGCTTGCCGCGCCGCACGGGCACGTCGAGCGCCATGCGCATCATCCAGCCCATGACCGGGATCTGGAAGATCGTGTGCTTGGAGAGCCACTTCATCTCCCACGGAAAGTGCGACATCAGGAAGATGTCGGCATACGATTCGTGGTTCGACACGACGACGTACGGCCGGCGTGGCCCCTCGGGGGGTGCGCCCTCCGTCTCGAAGCGCCACAACCTCGTCATCGCGACGTGCGCGACGGCGAGCTGCCGGAACGCGCGGCCGGCGTGATAGCGGCCGGGATCGAACGGCGCGGTGACGAGCCAGATGGCGCCGACGTAGAAGAAGCCGACGAGCACGAGCAGCACGGCCGCGACCCACGCCCAGGCGCTGAGGAATCGTTCCGACACGTCGGTCGCGATCGGAGTGTCGTGCGGCCGCGAGCTCAGGCGCGCACGTAGTCGGGGCGCCAGTGCCGCACGGCGCGCTTCACGGCGTCGGCGGTGGCGAGCTCGCCGCGCAGGCAGCGCTCCACGAGGGCCGGCAGCTCGTCGTCCCCGGCGTAGCGAAGGCCGACGAGCTGCTTGAGGTGCAGCTCGGCGATTCGCAACCGGAGCTCGGCGGGGAGCACCGCCGCGAGCCGGAGGCGCATCTCCAGACCGATGACGCGGTTCTGCACGATGAGCGTGGACGCGCGGTTTGCCACCGCGCCGCCGACGAGTCCGAGCGCGACGACGACCACCCACGCATTCCAGAACGACGGGTGGCGGACCGCCACGGCGAGCGTGACGAGCACGTTCGCGAGGAAGATCGGCAGCGCGAACAGGTGATAGAGCGGGAAGACGCGCCGGTGGGTGGCGTAGCTCTGCGTCGTCGCGGTCATGTGGGGTCGTGGTGTGGCGCGGCGCTGTGCTCGAGCGCCGCGCGGGCGTGCCGTTTGATGCGCGTGACCATCGCGTTCAGGCCGGCCTCGCGGCCGGCGAGCCCGATCCCTTCCATCATGTGCCGCACGAAGTCGGACGGGATGCCGAGGGTGGTCTCCGGCGGATGGCCGTTGATCGCCGAGAAGAGGATCGCCAGGAACGCCGCCACGGTGGGCGACTGCCGCGTGTTGACGTCGGCGTAGAAGTAGAGCTTGCCGTCGCGCAGCTCCGGGAAGAGATCGACGCGCGTCTGACACTCGGGCACGGTGAACTCGGCGCGGTCCAGCGCGAGGAAGCGCTCGGGCACCGGCTCGAGTCGTTTCGCGTAGTGGAGCAGCGTCTGCATCTTCTCTTCGCGCCCGAGGGCGCGGAACGTGCTCAACACGCGCGCCACGGACGGCGGAAGCGGATGCTCATCGGCCGGTTCCGTCATGCAGGAGATAAATCGCGCGGGCGAGAGGGCGTCAAGCGCCCGCACCGCGCGCGAGACGACATTCACCGCCACGAGGGAAGACGACATGCCGACGAGAAGCGCGACCGCCGAATGGAAGGGCGGTCTGAAGGGTCAGGGGAGCTTTCGAGGACAGACCGGGCTCGCGGCGCAGTTCAACTTCAGCTCGCGATTCGAGAACGGCGCGGGCTCCAATCCCGAAGAGCTGCTCGCCGCGGCGAACGCCGCGTGCTACAGCATGGCGCTCGCCCTCGGGCTCGAGAAGGCGGGCCACCCCGCGACGAGCGTCGAGACGAAGGGAGACTGCACGGTCGAGAAGCAGGGGGAGGGCTTCAAGATCACGCGCATGCACCTGACGACGCGCGTGAAGGCGCCCGGGATCGACCCCGCGACGTTCCGGTCGATCGCCGAGGCGACGAAGGAAGGATGTCCCGTCTCGCAGGCGATCAAGGGGAACGTGCAGATCGATCTGGACGCGCAGCTGGTCTGATCACGTGCCGCGCGCGGCATCGCGCCGCGCGCGGTCGTCGTCAGGCGCCGTAGTACTCCTTGATGCACATCGTGACGACGCGCTGCAGCAGGCGGATCTGCTCGCGCGAATCGGACATCGAGCGCACCTCGGGCAGGCCGCTCCAGACGTCCTTGAGCAGCACGAGCAGGTGCTCGGGGAGCATGGCCCGTTCGCGCGCCTGCGACGCGAGGGTGAGCAGCGCCGGCTGCAGGAGCCGCGGATCCTCGGAGTCGTGCAGGTAGGCCCGGAGCGCGACTCGCACCGCATCGATCGACTCGTCGTCGAGGCGACTGGGCGGATTCTGCCCTGAGTCGTGCGCCATCACCATGCGGGGGAACGGGCGAAAGGGTGCCTGCGAGGTCGCGCGCGGCGTAACGCCGTGTGCGCGCGACGAATGTTTACTGCCGCGCGAGCAACGTCAAGGGGCCGAGGGGTGTGCTCCGCGTCACCAACTGGTCTCGGTCTTGCTGCGACCGGGCCACACCGTCATCCCCACGCCGTGCCGCCGCCTCCCACCTCGATGACGCCGTGAGCTCCGAAGCCATCCTCGTGCTCTCGGACGACCCGTTCTCCGCCGCGCTCCTGGGGGCCGCCACCGAGCTCGCGGGGTACACCCCGCGTTTTCCGCTGCCCGACGAGCCCGTCCGCACGGCGCTCCGCCGTGTGCGCCCGCGGCTCGTCCTCGTGGACTGCGATCACGCCGACGCATGCAGCGACGAGTTCGTCGGGCCGGCGATCATGACGGGGAGCCGCGTGCTGCTCTTTCGCTCGCGGCGGACGGCGCGCGACCCGGGCGAGTTCGCCGAACGGCTCGGCCTGCGCGTGCTCGACCTCCCGGTCGAACACGAGCCGCTGAGCCGCGTCCTGCGCGAGATGCTCGACTAGCGCCGCGTCACGCGAGGGCCGCGGCGCGGCGACGGCTTCGCTCCGCCCACGCCCGCTGCGCGTCGCATGCGTCGCAATTGTCGCACACCCAGTCGGGCGCCGACGGCTCGCCGAAGTAGTCGAGCAGGAACCGCGTGCGGCACTGCGCGCTCTGACAGTACGACACCATCGCCTGGAGCTTGGCGCGGTCCTGAACGCGCCGCTCCTCGTAGTCCGTGAGGTCGGCGCTGAGATCGACCGCCGTGAGCCGGTCACGCAGTCGCTCCCACCCGCCGCCGCGATGCTCGCGCACGAGGCCGTGCCGCTTGAGCAGCACGAGCACGATGCGCGCCTTGCGCCGAGCGACGCCGGAGCGTTCGGCGAGTGTCTCCAGCTCCGCGCGCTCGCCGAGCGGATACTGCTCGAGCAGAAGCGCGACCTTGGCCGCTTCCTCGACGTCGGGATACTTCCCGCCGAGGAAGTACGACTGCACGCGCGAGTCCTCGACACGGTAGAGGATCGTGCACACGGCGGGCTTCCCGTCGCGGCCCGCGCGCCCCGCTTCCTGGTAGTAGGACTCGACCGAGCCGGGGAAGTGATAGTGCAGCACGAAGCGCAGGTCGCGCTTGTCGATCCCGAGCCCGAACGCGTTCGTGGCGATCATCGCCGTGAGCTCGCCGGCCATGAACGCCTCCTGCGACGCCTTCCGATCGGCGGGAGCCATCTTGCCGTGGTAGAGACCCACCGGGAACCGGCCCTTCAGCATCTCGTACAGCCGCTCGGTCTCCTTGATCGTCGCGCAGTAGATGATGCCGCTGCCGGTGGCGTCACCGAGCACGCGCTCGACTTCGGCGTCCTTGCTCGCCGCGTTCACCGTGCGGCGCACCTCGAAGCGCAGGTTCGGGCGGGCGAAGCCGGTGATCGTCACCTCCGGCTCGCGCATGCCGAGCTGGCGCTCGATGTCGGCGCGGACCTCCGCGGTGGCGGTCGCGGTGAGCGCGAGGATCGGCGGCTTGCCGAGCCGCGCCGCGACGGAGCCGAGGGTGAGATAGTCGGGGCGGAAGTCGTGTCCCCACTGGCTCACGCAGTGCGCTTCGTCGACGACGAAGAGGCTCACCGTGCGCGTGAGCAGATGATCGAAGAAGTCGCGGTCCTTGAAGCGCTCCGGGGTGAGATAGAGGATCTCCCCCTCGCCCTCCTGCACCTGCCGCGCGGTCTCGCGTGTCTCGCCGGCGGAGAGGTGCGAGTGCATGGCGAGCGCGTCCACGCCGTGCGCCTGCAGCTTGTCCTGCTGGTCCTTCATGAGGGCGATGAGCGGACTCACGACGACGGTGAGTCCGGGAAGCAGGAGCGCGGGAAGCTGGTAGACGATGGACTTCCCGCTCCCGGTCGGCATGACGACGAGTGCGTCGCGACCGGAGAGGACCGCACGAACCGGCTCCCACTGACCGACGCGGAAGTCGGCATGCCCGAAGCGCTCGCGCAGCACGGCGCGAGCCCGGGCCCTGGATACGACTCTGGGCATGTGGCCCGGGGTGGCAGGAAACGGGCCGTGGAGGGCGGTGGTTGGTGCGTTGGTGTGTTGGTGTGTTGGTACGAGCACACCAACACACCAACACACCAACACACCAACACACCTTCTTCTTACCGCGTCTCCGTTCCGCGGATCGCGATCTTCCTCGGCTGCGCGGCCTGGGCCTTCGGGACGGTCACGGTCAGGAGCCCGTTGGCGAAGCTGGCGTCGATGCGGTCGGCGTCGACGAACTCGGGGAGGCGGACCGCACGCTCGAAGGTGCCGTGCACGCGCTCGGACGCGAACACGCGCATCTCTCCTTCGGCGGCGACATCGAAGCTCGCGGGCTTCGTGCCGCGGATCGTGAGCACGTTCTGCTCGAAGCTGACGTCGACCTGGTCGGGGCTCACCCCCGGCAGCTCGGCGTGGACGACGTACGCGTCGCCGCGCTCGGCGACGTCGAGGGCGGGAACCCACGTGCGAGTGCCCCCGATGCCGCTGAAGGCCTGATCGAACGCGCGGTTGAGGGTGAGCATGCGGTCGAGCGAGGTTCCGAGAGAGCGGGTCGTCAACATGGTTGGTGTCTCCCTGAATGAAGGTGTTGCGTGAAGGGTCCGCCTCATGGGCGGCGACGCTCCGAGAGGCACCCGGCGGACCACCCGATCTCTGCCACCGTGACCGCGTTCGGGGGCGCACCGCCGGCAAGGCTGACAGCCGGTCTGCCAGGGTTGCGCGCGGCAGGTTACCGTTGCGGCGTGACGCGCCGCGCCAGCACCGGGACCCGCGCTCCGAAGGTCTCTCGGCCGGCTGCGCTCGCGGGGAGGCTGGACTGCTTCGCCGCGGTCGCGCCCGGGCTCGAGGCGCTCGCGCTCGCGGAGGCGATCGCGCTCCGGTTGCCCGCGCGCGCGGAGGAGGGCGGGTTCGGCTGGACGGGCGACGTCCGGAGCGTGCTCACCGCGAACGTCGGACTGCGGATCGCGTCGCGCGTGCTGGTCCGCGTCGCAGCGTTCGAGGCGCGGAGCTTCGCCGAGCTCGAGCTGCACGCGCGCCGGGTGCCGTGGTTGAGCATCGTCGAGGCGGGCGCGACGGTGCGCTTCCGGGTCACCTGTCGCAAGTCGCGGCTCTATCACTCCGACGCGGTCGCGCAGCGGCTCGCCGACGCCGTGGAGCGCGTCGTTCCAGGGGCGCGGGCGATCGGGGGCAGCGGCACCGACGACGAGTCGTCGACGCACGAGGCCAGCACGCTGTTCGTGGTGCGATTCCACCGGGACCGGTGCGTGATCAGCGCCGACTCTTCCGGCGAGCTGCTCCATCGTCGCGGCTATCGGCTGGCGACGGCCAAGGCGCCGCTCCGCGAAACGCTCGCCGCCGCGCTGCTCGCCGCGTCGGGGTGGGACGGCTCGGCGCCGCTCGTCGATCCCTTCTGCGGCTCGGGGACCATCCCGATCGAGGCCGCGCTCCTCGCGCGGCGGATTCCGCCCGGCGCTCGGCGCTCGTTCGCGGTGGAACGATGGCCGGGCGTGTCGCCGGCGCTCGCGCGGGAGGTGCGCGGCGCGCTCGAGCGCGAGGCGCGTGCGTCCGCGCCCGGTTCGATCGCGGGCAGCGATCGCGACGCCGGCGCGATCGAGAGCGCGCGGGCGAACGCGGTCCGCGCCGGGGTGGACGACTCGGTCGCGCTCCACGTGCATGCGCTCTCCGCCCTCGTGCTGCCGGAGGGAGGTCGAGGATGGATCGTGACGAATCCGCCGTACGGGGTGCGCGTCGGTGACGCGCACCGTGTGCGCGATCTGTGGGGGCGGTTGGGGCGCGTGCTGCGCGAGCGTGCGCCGGGATGGCGACTGACGGTGCTGTCGCCGTCGCCCGCGCTGGAGCGGCAGCTTCAGCTGCCGACGCGGGTGATCGCGCACACGTCGAACGGAGGGTTGCCGGTGCGTATCGTGACGGCGGAGATCACCGCGTGAGCGCGATGCGCGCGCCCAAACGTACCAATACCTATTGATGTGTGATCTTGCCCACTTTTTGCACTGTGGCGCGGCACCTCGCTGGGCGAGGTCGATCGGGCGAGACGCACTCGAATTCACGCCCGAGCTCGGCATGGTTGTTGAACCACTCCGCACGCTGCGCGTGCCTCATCCTTCCCAGGGCGCGGGCGTGCTGCGCGGCCACCGGCATCGGCGGTGGCATTCTGCGTCTTCTCTTCCTTCATAGGTGATTCGTGGGCGTCGGCGAGAAACCCGAGATTCCCGAACAGGAAATGCGCCCGCCGACCGGACGTGACGGCGGCAACGGCGGCAACGGCGGAGCGCAGAGCGGCGCGCGCGGAAAGCGCGGCCGGCCGCGTCGCACGGCAGCGCGGCTCGACGCCGCCATCGACGACGGCGGGGGCCGAAGCGCCTCCGCGGCGCGCCGGCGCGGCGCGGGCGCGGCGATCGAATCGGCGAGCGACGGCGACCCGCGAACGCGCGACCGCGAGCTGAGGCGGCTGCTCGCGGGCTTGCGCGCGCTGGATGCGGGCGACTTCGGCATCCGGCTCGAGGTCGACGGCGATCGCCTCATGAGCGAGGTGATCGAGGTCTTCAACAGCGTGTCCACCAAGCAGCAGCGGCTGGCCGAAGAGCTGGACCGCGTGGCGCTCTCGGTGGGCCGCGAGGGGAAGATGCGCGACCGCGCGACCATCGGACCGGCGAGCGGTCACTGGGCGGGAAGCGTCGACGCGCTCAACTCGCTGATCACCGACCTCGTGCAGCCGACGAGCGAGGTGGCGCGCGTGATCCGCGCCGTGGCCGAGGGCGACCTCAGTCAGAAGGTCGAGCTCGAGATCGAAGGAAAGTCCGTGCAGGGAGAGTTCTTCCGGATCGGCTCGACCGTGAACCGGATGGTGGACCAGCTCAACGCGTTCGCGAGCGAGGTGACCCGCGTGGCGCGCGAGGTGGGCACGGAGGGCCGGCTGGGCGGTCAGGCGAACGTCGAGGGGGTGAGCGGCACCTGGCGCGACCTCACCGACTCGGTCAACGGCATGGCGACCAACCTGACCAACCAGGTGCGCAACATCGCCGACGTGACGACGGCCGTGGCGAAGGGCGATCTGTCGCGGAAGATCACCGCCGAAGCGAAGGGGGAGATCCTCGAGCTCAAGAACACGATCAACACGATGGTCGACCAGCTCTCCTCGTTCGCCGACGAAGTCACGCGCGTCGCGCGCGAGGTGGGCACGGAGGGCGTGCTGGGTGGCCAGGCCAACGTGCCCGGCGTCGCCGGCACGTGGAAGGATCTCACCGACTCGGTGAACTCGATGGCGTCGAACCTGACGTCACAGGTGCGCAACATCGCCGACGTGACGACGGCCGTGGCGAAGGGCGATCTGTCGCGGAAGATCACCGCGGAAGCGAAGGGGGAAATCCTCGAGCTCAAGAACACCGTCAACACGATGGTGGACCAGCTTTCGAGCTTCGCGTCGGAGGTGACGCGCGTCGCGCGCGAAGTCGGCACGGAGGGAAAGCTCGGCGGCCAGGCGACGGTGCCGGGCGTCGCCGGCACGTGGAAGGACCTCACCGACAACGTGAACCAGCTCGCCGGCAACCTGACCGTGCAGCTGCGCGACGTGTCGGCGGTGGCGACGGCGATCGCGAAGGGGGATCTGACCCGCAAGATCACGGTCGACGTCCGCGGCGAGATCCTCCAGATCAAGGACGTCATCAACACGATGGTCGACCAGCTCTCGAGCTTCGCGTCGGAGGTGACGCGCGTCGCGCGCGAGGTGGGCACGGACGGAAAGCTCGGCGGCCAGGCGGAGGTCCGCGGCGTGGCGGGCACGTGGAAGGATCTCACCGACTCGGTGAACTTCATGGCCGGGAACCTCACCAGTCAGGTGCGCAACATCGCGCTGGTGACCACCGCCGTCGCGAACGGCGATCTCTCGCAGAAGATCACCGTCGAGGCGCAGGGGGAGATTCAGGAGCTCAAGAACACCATCAACACGATGGTGGATCAACTCAACGCGTTCGCCGCCGAGGTGACGCGTGTCGCGCGCGAAGTGGGAACGGAAGGGCGGCTGGGGGGCCAGGCGAACGTGCCGGGCGTTGCCGGAACGTGGAAGGACCTCACCGACTCCGTGAACTTCATGGCGGGCAACCTCACCAGCCAGGTCCGCAACATCGCCGACGTCACCACCGCGGTGGCCCGCGGCGACCTGTCGAAGAAGATCACCGCGGAAGCCAAGGGCGAGATCCTCGAGCTGAAGGACACCGTCAACACGATGGTCGACCAGCTCAACGCGTTCGCCGCCGAGGTGACCCGCGTGGCCCGCGAGGTGGGCACGGAGGGCCGGCTGGGCGGTCAGGCGAACGTCGAAGGGGTGAGCGGCACCTGGCGCGATCTCACCGACTCGGTGAACTCGATGGCGTCGAACCTGACGTCGCAGGTGCGCAACATCGCCGACGTGACGACGGCCGTGGCGAAGGGGGATCTGTCGCGGAAGATCACCGCCGAAGCGAAGGGGGAAATCCTCGAGCTGAAGAACACCGTCAACACGATGGTGGACCAGCTCAACGCGTTCGCGAGCGAGGTGACGCGCGTGGCGCGCGAGGTCGGCTCCGAGGGCATCCTCGGCGGTCAGGCGAGCGTGCCAGGCGCGGGGGGCGTCTGGAAGGATCTGACGGACAACGTGAACCAGCTCGCCGGCAATCTGACCGTGCAGCTGCGCGACGTGTCTGCGGTCTCCGCGGCGATCGCGAAGGGGGATCTGACCCGCAAGATCACCGTCGACGTCCGCGGCGAGATCCTCCAGATCAAGGACGTCATCAACACGATGGTCGACCAGCTCTCGAGCTTCGCGTCGGAGGTGACGCGCGTCGCGCGCGAGGTGGGCACGGAGGGACGGCTGGGCGGTCAGGCGAACGTGCCGGGGGTGGCGGGCACGTGGAAGGACCTCACCGACAGCGTGAACTACATGGCGTCGAACCTGACGTCACAGGTGCGCAACATCGCCGACGTCACCACCGCGGTGGCGCTCGGCGACCTGTCGCGCAAGATCACCGTCGACGCGCGGGGGGAGATCCTCGAGCTGAAGAACACCGTGAACACGATGGTGGAGCAGCTCAACGCGTTCGCGAGCGAGGTGACGCGCGTGGCGCGCGAAGTGGGGTCGGAGGGCATCCTCGGCGGCCAGGCGCGCGTGCCCGGCGCCGGCGGCGTGTGGAGGGATCTCACCGACAACGTGAACTCGATGGCGTCGAACCTGACGAGCCAGGTGCGCAACATCGCGCTCGTCACGACCGCCGTGGCCAACGGCGATCTGTCGCAGAAGATCACCGTCGAGGCACGCGGCGAGATCCTCGAGCTCAAGAACACGGTGAACACGATGGTGGAGAAGCTGCGCGTCTTCGCCGACGAGGTGACGCGCGTGGCGAAGGAGGTGGGCACCGAGGGCAAGCTCGGCGGACAGGCGGACGTGCCGGGCGTGGCGGGCACGTGGAAGGGGCTGACCGACTCGGTGAACGCGATGGCCAACTCGCTCACGGCGCAGGTGCGCAACATCGCCGACGTGGCGACGGCCGTGACGAAGGGCGACCTGACGCGGCAGATCACCGTCGAGGCGCAGGGCGAGCTGGACGAGCTCAAGTCGAACATCAATCAGATGATCGGCAATCTGAAGGAGACGACCGAGCGCAACGAGGAGCAGGACTGGCTCAAGACCAACCTCGCGAAGTTCAGCCGGATGATGCAGGGCCAGAAGGACCTGGAGTCGGTGTCGCGACTGATCATGAGCGAGCTCACGCCGCTCGTGTCGGCGCACCACGGCGCGTTCTTCATCATGGACACCGACGCCGGCGCGCCGATGCTGCGGCTCATCGCGTCGTACGCGTACCGGGCGCGCAAGCACGTCGGCAACCGGTTCGCGATCGGCGAGGGGCTCGTCGGCCAGGCGGCGCTGGAGAAGCAGCCGATCCTCCTCCAGAACGTGCCGGACGACTACATCCAGATCACGTCGGGGCTGGGCGAGGCCCCGCCGCGCAACATCATCGTCCTGCCCATCCTCTTCGAGGGCGAGGTGAAGGCGGTGATCGAGCTGGCGAGCTTCCTCCCGTTCAGCCAGATCCACCAGACCTTCCTCGACCAGCTCGCCGAGTCGATCGGCGTCGTGCTGAACATGATCGGCGCGAACATGCGGACCGAGGAGCTGCTGGAGCAGTCGCAGAAGCTGACGCAGGAGCTGCAGAGCCAGTCGAAGGAGCTCCAGCTGCAGCAGGAGGAGCTCAAGCGCTCCAACACGGAGCTGGAGCAGCAGGCGAAGACGCTGCGCCAGTCCGAGGAGCTGCTCAAGGAGCAGCAGGAAGAGCTGCAGCAGGTCAACGAGGAGCTCGAGGAGAAGGCCTCACTCCTCGCCGAGCAGAACCAGAAGGTCGAGCAGAAGAACCGCGAGGTGGAGGGCGCACGACTCGCGCTGGAGGAGAAGGCGGAGCAGCTGGCGGTGAGCTCGAAGTACAAGAGCGAGTTCATGGCGAACATGAGCCACGAGCTGCGCACCCCGCTCAACTCCCTGCTCATCCTCGCGCGGCTGCTTGCCGACAACAAGGAGCAGAATCTCACGTCGAAGCAGGTCGAGTTCGCGCAGACGATCCACTCGTCGGGCACCGACCTGCTGAACCTGATCAACGAGATCCTCGACCTGTCGAAGGTGGAGGCCGGGAAGATGGAGGTGAACCCGGCCGAGATGCCGCTGGTCGACGTGAAGGCGTTCGCGACGCGGAGCTTCGAGCAGGTGGCGCAGCAGAAGGGGCTGACGTTGACCGTGGAGGTACAGCCCGAGGTGCCGTCGACGATCTTCACGGACCCGCAGCGCCTGCAGCAGGTGCTCAAGAACCTGCTCTCGAACGCGTTCAAGTTCACCGAACAGGGCGGCGTGACGCTGACGGTGCGGAAGGCGGACAAGGGCAAGCGCTTCGCGAGCCGCACGCTCGACCAGGCCGACACGGTGATCGCGTTCGCGGTGAGCGACACGGGAATCGGCGTGCCGAAGGACAAGCAGCAGCTGATCTTCGAGGCGTTCCAGCAGGCGGACGGCACGACCAGTCGCAAGTTCGGCGGCACGGGGCTCGGACTCACGATCAGCCGCAACATCGCGCAGCTGCTCGGGGGCGAGATCCGCGTGGAAAGCACGCCGGGGCGCGGCAGCACGTTCACGCTGTTCCTGCCGGCGCGGTACGTCGGGTCGGAGGCCTCGCGCGGCGAGTCGGGCGGCGGTGCGCGCCCGAGCGGCGCGGCGCGGGCATCGCTGACGAGCGCGTCGGCGATGCCGGAGTCGGAGCGCGGCGGGTGGCGCGACCCGGGAGAGGGGAGCGCCGTGGCCACCGTGCCCGTCGGCGCGCCGGCGGACGACGACGAGGACGTGATGATGTCGCGGGACTCGCTGCCGCGTCCCGACGGGTTCGACGACGACCGCGACGACATCGAGCCGGGTGACCGGACGCTCCTCATCATCGAGAACGACGGGAGTTTCGCGAAGGTCCTGCTCGAGATGGCGCGCGAGAAGGGGTTCAAGGGGCTCTGCGCGCTCGACGGCGAGGCCGGTCTCAAGCTGGCGCACGCCTTCGAGCCCGACGCGATCACGCTCGACATCGACATGCCGGGCATGGACGGCTGGGCCGTGCTCGACCGGCTGAAGCATCACCCGCAGACGCGGCACATCCCGGTGCACATCATCACCGGAATCCGAGAGCGGCAGCAGGGGCTCAAGTCGGGCGCGCTCGCCTATCTCGAGAAGCCCGTCACGAAGGAGGCGCTCGACGAGTCGTTCGCGCGGATCTCCGACTTCATCGACAGCTCGGTGAAGCGGCTCCTCGTGGTGGAAGACGACGAGACGCAGCGCCAGAGCATGATCGAGCTGATCCAGCACGAGGACGTCGAGATCACCGCCGTGGGGAGCGCGGAGGATGCGTTGCGCGAGCTCGCGACGAGCCACTTCGACTGCATGGTGCTCGACCTCGGCCTCAAGGACATGAACGGGTTCGAGCTGCTCGAGACCGTGAAGGCCAACCCGCAGATGCGGGACCTGCCGATCATCATCTATACGGGGAAGGATCTGTCGCAGGCGGAGGAGACGAAGCTCCGGAAGTTCGCCGAGACGATCATCGTGAAGGACGTGAAGTCGCCGGAGCGGCTGCTCGACGAGACGGCGCTCTTCCTCCACCGGGTGGAGGCGAAGCTGCCCGAGCAAAAGCGCCGGATGCTCGAGCGGCTGCACAACGCCGACGCCGTGTTCGCCGGCAAGCGCGTGCTGGTGGTGGACGACGACGTCCGGAACATCTTCTCGCTCACGAGCATGCTGGAGGACCACGGCATGCAGGTCTCGTTCGCCGAGAACGGCAAGGATGCGATCGCGCTCCTGCGCGAGCGGCAGGACTTCGATCTCGTGCTGATGGACGTGATGATGCCGGAGATGGACGGCTACGAGACGACGCGGACGATCCGGGAGATGCCGGCGCTCAAGTCGCTCCCGATCATCGCGCTCACGGCGAAGGCGATGAAGGGGGACCGCGAGAAGTGCATCGCGGCGGGTGCGTCGGACTACATCACCAAGCCGGTGGATACCGAGCAGCTGCTGAGTCTCATGCGCGTATGGCTGTACCGGTGAGCGAGGGGCAGTCCCTCCCGGGACCGCCGCTCGCGTACGACGCCGATCTGGAGCGGCTCGAGATCGAGCTGCTCCTGGAAGGCGTGTACCGGCACTATGGGTTCGACTTCCGGTCGTACGCCTACGCCTCCATCCGCCGCCGCCTGTGGAAGCGGGTGGACGGGGAAGGGCTGACGAGCATCTCCGGGCTGCAGGCGCGGATCCTCCACGATGCGGACGCGATGGAGCGGCTGCTGCTCGACCTCTCGGTGAACGTCACGGCGATGTTCCGCGACCCGAGCTTCTACAAGGAGTTCCGGGAGCGCGTCGTGCCCCTGCTCAGGACGTACCCGTTCATCCGCATCTGGCACGCCGGCTGTTCCACCGGGGAGGAAGTGTTCTCCATGGCGATCCTCCTCGAGGAGGAGGGCCTGTACGACCGCGCGCGCCTGTATGCCACCGACATCAACGACGTGGTGCTCCAGCGGGCGCGACAGGGGATCTTTCCGCTCGACCGGATGCAGGAGTACACGGAGAACTATCTGCGGGCGGGCGGAACGCGGTCGTTCTCGGAGTATTACACGGCGAAGTACGACGGCGCGCTGTTCACGCCGACGCTGACGCGGAACATCGTGTTCTCGCAGCACAACCTGGTCACCGACCGGTCGTTCAGCGAGTTCCACGTGATCTTCTGCCGCAACGTGCTGATCTACTTCGACAAGACGCTGCAGAACCGGGTGCACTCCCTGTTCTACGACTCGCTGGTGATGTTCGGGGTGCTGGCGCTGGGGAGCAAGGAGTCGCTCAAGTTCTCGAAGTACGAGCCGTGCTACGACAAGCTCAGCGTGTCGGAGAAGCTCTACCGGAAGGTCCGTTGATGGCGGACGCGACGGCGGTCGGGTACGATCTCGTGGTCGTGGGCACCTCGTGGGGAGGGCTCTCGGCGTTGCGCACGCTCGTCGCCGCGCTGCCGTCGAGCTTCCGGATGGCCGTCACGCTCGTGCAGCATCGCCACAAGGACTCCGATCACGTGCTGCGCGCCCTGCTGCAGGAAGGGTCTCCGCTCGAGGTGAGCGAGGTGGAAGACAAGATGCCGCTCGAGGCGGGCCACGTGTACGTCGCGCCGCCGGACTACCATACACTGGTGGAACCGGGCTACTTCTCGCTCAGCACGGAGGCGCCGGTGCGCTACAGTCGGCCGTCGATCGACGTGACCTTCAGCTCGGCGGCGGACGCGTACGCGCACCGCGCGGTGGGTGTGATCCTCACCGGCGCGAACGCCGACGGAGCGCTCGGGCTGCGTCGCATCTCGGACCGCGGCGGGCTCGCGCTCGTGCAGGACCCGAAGAGCGCCGAAAGCGGGACGATGCCGGCGGCGGCGCAGCGCGCCGTGCCGCGCGCGCGCGTGATGTCCCTCCCCGACATCGCGGCCTACCTCGCGACGCTCCCGGCGGGCAGCCCGGAGCGGGTGGACGCATGAGCGACTCGACGCCGGTACCGCACGCCACGGCCAACCCGGTGTCGCCGCCGGACGCGACCGCCGCGTACCGCGGTCCCGTGGAGATCCTGCTCGTCGACGACCGCCCGGAGAATCTGCTCGCGCTCGAGGCGATCCTCGAGCCGCTCAACCAGAAGCTCGTTCGGGCGCATTCGGGAGACGAAGCGCTGCGCAAGCTGCTGCGCCACGACGTCGCCGTGATCCTGCTCGACGTGCAGATGCCCGGGATCAACGGCTTCGAGACGGCGCGGATCATCAAGTCCCGCGAGCGTACGAGATACATCCCGATCATCTTCCTCACCGCGATCAGCAAGGAGGAGGAATACGTCTTCGAGGGGTACTCCGTGGGCGCGGTGGACTACCTCGCGAAGCCGTTCCAGCCGGACATCCTCCGCTCCAAGGTCAACGTGTTCGTCGACCTGTACCTGAAGCAGAAGCAGCTCTCCGAGCAGCAGCAACTGCTGCGCGCGAGCGAGCGGCGCGAGCTGGAGCTGAAGCACCGGCTCGAGCTCACGGAATCCGAAGCGCGCTTCTCCGAGATCGTCGAGTCGGCGATGGACGCGATCATCGTGTTCGATACCGACGGCCGTGTCTCGCTGTTCAACGCGGCGGCGGAGCGCATGTTCGGCATTCCGACCGCGCAGGCGGTGGGGCGCGACGTCGAGCGCGTGCTCCCCGGGCCGGCCCGCCGCGAGCTGCTCGAGCGGCTCTGTCAGACCTCGGCGGCCGGCGAGGACAGCGTGTCGGCGGCGGCGCACGCGGCGGAGCACGTGATCTCCTTCACCGGCCTTCGCGCGAACGGCGAGCGCTTCCCCGTCGAAGCGACGGCGAGCTGCCTCGACGTGCGCGGCAGGCGCACCTTCACCCTGATCGCGCGCGACATCTCCGAGCGCCGGCGCGCCGAGGCGGCGCTCCAGGCGCAGGCCGAGTCGCTGGCCCGGGCGATGACGGACCTCAAGGCGTTGAACGACGAGCTGGCGGACCGCCAGGCGGAGCTCGAGCGCGCGATGGCGGCGCGGAGCCGCTTCTACGCCTCGATGAGCCACGAGCTCCGCACGCCGATCAACGCGGTGCTCGGCTACAGCACGCTGCTGCTCGAGAACATCTACGGGCCGCTCAACGAGAAGCAGGCGGAGGGGATCACGCGCACCCACAAGGCGGCGAAGCATCTCCTCGAGCTGGTGAACGACGTTCTCGACCTGTCGAAGATCGAGGCGGGGAAGATCGACCTGCGGCCGCAGCCGGTACACTTCCCGGCGCTCATCGAGGATCTCTTCGTCACGGTGCGGCCGCTCGCCGATCAATACGGGTCGCAGCTCACCCTCGAGCACGAGGGTCCGCCCGTGACGGTGACGAGCGATCCGCGCCGGCTCCGCCAGATCCTCCTCAACCTGCTCTCGAACGCCATCAAGTTCGGGAAGGGGCAGCCGATTCGCGTCCGCTCGCTCCCACGCGACGACGGCGGGATGCTGATCGAGGTGATCGACCGCGGCGAGGGGATCGCACCGGCGGATCAGGAGAAGATCTTCGACGAGTTCGTGCAGCTCGGAAAGACGCAGCTCACCGAGGGCACGGGGCTCGGGCTTCCGATCTCGCGCCGGCTCGCCGAGATGCTGCAGGGCGATCTCGAGGTTTCCTCCGAGCTCGGGGCGGGCAGCGTGTTCCGGCTCGTGCTGCCCGAGTCGTCCGACGCCGCGACGCCGCACGGCGCGCGACGTCCCTCGCCCAGCGACGTCGCCCACGCCGCGAGCTGATCGTCGTCGCGCCCGCGCGTCGTCGCTCGGCCGCCATCGCGACATCGCGACATCGCGCCATCGCGACATCCCGACATGGCGACATCGCGCGATCCGCGCTGTGCTTGACGCCGCCCGCGTGCGCGAACAGTGTAGGGTCGCTCGCGCGCGGGGCGCGCGGGACGTGTGACTCGCATCACACAACCCATCGATCAGGACGGCCGTGCGCTCTGAACTTCGGTGGCCGGAATCGGTATATTCCGGAATGCGTCTGTTGTGCGTGGGGCGCCACGCGTATCTGAGCGAGCACCTCTGCCGCTACTTCCGCGAGCTGGGGGCCGACTGTGAGCCGGCAGTCGGCGCCCGTGACGCGGTCGCCGTGGCGACACGTTACGAGCCGCACGCGATCGTCTGCGATTGCGACCTGATCACGCCGGCGCTGCTCGAGGACTGGGCGCGCGAGCCTACGCTCACCGACGTCCCGCTGCTGGCGGTCAGCCTGACGCGGCGGCCGGAAGATCTACCCCCGGTGGAGCTGCTCGACGTGGCCGGCGTGCTCTACCTGCCCGCGCTCGAGAAGGAGCAGGTGCTGAAACTGCTGGCGGGCGCGGAGCGGCGCCGCGGCGTGACGTCCTCTTTCGGCTGGCCTCCGCTCGCCGCTCCGCAGTCGCTTCCCGCACGCTGAGCGGCGCGACCCCCGGTGCCGGCACGTCGAAACGGGCGGGTGAGCTCGGCGGGTGCGAGCGCGAGCGAGCACGACGATCCCATGACGGAGCAGCGGTACACGGGCCTCACGCTGGACGCGGCGCTCGACGCGCTCGGCGCGGGGATCCTGCTGCTCGACCGTGAGCTGAGAGTGACCCACGCGAACGCGCGGTGGGAGAGCTGGCGTGGCACGACGATCTCCGCGGGCACGCCGCTGACCGCGCTCGTGGATCTTCACGTCGGCGAGTCGCTGCTCGAGCTCGAACGAGCGCTGGTGGACGGCGATCCGCGCGTGGTCCACCTGCTCCTCAGCCCCGCGCGCGCCGACTCCGCCGCGCGGTACGTGACGGCGACCGCGCGGCGCGTCGGCGCCGGCCTCGTGCTCGAGGCGCACGAGGAGGCGGACGAGGAGCGGATCCCGCTCCACGCGGTCGCCCGGCGGCTCGCGGAAGTCGTGGACATGGCCGAGGTGCTGCGCACGCTGTGCGACATCGCCTCGCAGCAGACGCATGGCGCCGGCGCGGCCGTACTCCGCATGACGGGCCGGCTCGGCGAGGTGGTGGCGGCGGTCGGCAACATGGTGCCGGCCCGGGGACGCTGCTTCGACCTCGAGGGCTCGATGGTCGCGCAGGCGCTCGCGCAGGGCGAGGTCGTATCGGAGGAGAACTTCCGCGACTCGGGCCGCCCCCTGATGCGCGTCGTCCCCGAGCTCGCGCTGGGCCCCACGCTCGTCGCGCCGTTGCGCGCGCACGGCGAGCCGCTCGGCGTGCTCGCCGTGACGCGCGGCGGGGGAGGCAAGCCGTTCTCGCCGCGCGAGCGCGACCGGCTTCGCGTCCTCGCCGACCACGCCGCGCTCGCGGTGCACAAGTCGCTCCTCCTCCAGCAGGCGCAGAGCGCCGACCGCGCCAAGGGGCGCTTCCTCGCCACGATGAGCCACGAGCTGCGCACGCCGCTCACGGCGCTGGCCGGCTATGGCGAGCTGCTGGCCGATCAGGTGATCGGTCCGCTCAGCGAGGCGCAGCTCGACATCCTCGAGCGCATGCGGTCGGTGACGACGCATCTCTCGGCGATGATCGAGGAGATCCTCGCCTTCACGAGCCTGGAGGAGGGGCGGGAGATGGTGCGCCCGAGCGAGTTCCTCGCCGAGGACCTCGTGCGCTCGGCGCTCGCGCTCGTGGAACCGATGGCCGAGCAGCGCGACATCGCGCTGGAGCTCCGGCTCGGCGAGGGCTCGGTCCGGATGACGAGCGACATCGACAAGGCGCGGCAGATCCTCGTCAATCTGCTCGGGAATGCGATCAAGTTCACCGACGCCGGGCGCGTGGCGCTGCACCTCCGGCGCGGGCGGGGGGCCGTGCGCATCGACGTCGAGGACACCGGCATCGGCATCCCGTCGGAGGAACTGCCGCGGCTGTTCCGGCCTTTTGCCCAGGTGGATACCGGACTGACGCGCCGGCACGGCGGCACCGGCCTCGGGCTCTACATCTCCCGTCGGCTCGCGACCATGCTTGGCGGGCACATCGAAGTCGCGAGCGAGCCCGGAGTGGGCTCAACGTTCAGCGTGGTGCTGCCGTTGGAGTGGCACGGTCCGGCCTGACCACGCGGTGGTGTCCTTCCGTCGCCGCGCGCCGATAGATTTCCGAGCATGAGCACCTTCCCTCCGACGACCACCGTCTTCAACGACGGGTACATCGCCGAGACGTACGACGCGTACCGCCGCGATCCCGCGTCGGTGGACGAGTCGTGGCGACAGTTCTTCCGCACCGCGGAGTCGCTGGCCGGCATCGCGGGCGGTGGCGCCGCCGACGCGGCGCTGCTGCGCAAGACCGCGGGCGCGGCGGGGCTCGTCGACGCGATCCGTTCGTACGGCCATCTCGCGGTGCACCTCGATCCGCTCGGTACGCCGCCCCCGGGTGCGGCGGAGCTGACGCCGGAGTTCCACGGCATCACCGAAGCGGAGCTGGCCGACGTGCCGGCGAGCGCGCTGGGCTACGAGTCGGGCACGGCGGCGGACGTCGTGCGGCGGCTGCGCGAGGTGTACTGCGGCTCGATCGGTCTCGAGTTCGTGCACCTCGGCAACGAGGACGAGCGGCAGTGGTTCCGGCAGACGATGGAGGCGGGCGCGCTGACGCAGCCGCTGTCGCCGGACGAACGGATCGCCGTGCTGCGGCGGCTCACCGAGGTGGACGGCCTCGAGCGCTTCCTCAATCGCGCGTACCTCGGCTACAAGCGATTCTCGATCGAGGGGAACGACATCCTCGTGCCGATGCTCGACGAGGCGATCGAACGCGCGGCGGGGAACGGCGCGAGGCAGATCGTGATCGGGATGGCGCACCGCGGCCGCCTCAACGTGCTGACGCACGTGATGGGGATGTCCTACGTGGAGATGTTCGGCGAGTTCGAGGGGCGGCAGGGGGAGGCGAGCGCCGAGAGCAGCAGCGGCGACGTGAAGTACCACCTGGGCTTCGAGGGCGAGCGCACGGTGGGTGCGGAAACCGTGCGGCTGGAGCTCGCGCCGAATCCGAGCCATCTCGAGATCGTGAATCCGGTGATGTCGGGGATGGCGCGCGCGTACCAGCGCGTGCCGGATGCGCCGGGAGGCTGCGACGAGCGGCTGGTGCTGCCGATCTGCATCCACGGCGACGCCTCGTTTCCCGGCGAGGGCATCGTGCCGGAGACGTTCAACCTCTCGCGGCTGCGCGGCTACCGCGTCGGGGGGACGCTCCACATCATCGTCAACAACCAGGTCGGCTTCACGACCGATCCGATCGATGCGCGCTCCACGCGCTACGCGAGCGATCCGGCGAAGGGGTTCGAGGTGCCAGTGCTGCACGTGAACGCGGACGACGCGTCGTCGTGCATCGCGGCGGTGCGGCTCGCCGTCACGTACCGCGACAAGTTCGCGAAGGACGTGCTGATCGACCTCGTGGGCTATCGACGCTTCGGCCACAACGAAACCGACGAGCCGGCGTTCACGCAGCCCAAGCTCTACGCGCTGGTGCGGGCGCATCCCACGCCGCGCCAGGTGTGGGGCGCGCGCCTCGTGCGCGAGGGCGTGGCGACCGAAGAGCAGGTCGCGGCGATCGACAAGGAGTTCCTCGATCGCATCACGGCGGTCTACAACGAGATGAAGGCGTCGCCGGAGTCGGCGGCCGCGCACCAGCGGCCTGCGCCGCCGCCGCCCGCGCCCGACCCGGACACCGCGGTCCGCGCCGAGACGCTCGAGTCGATCAACACCCGACTGCTCACGTGGCCGCAAGGATTCACGGTCCATCCGCGGCTCGCGAAGACGCTCGAGCGCCGGCGCGAGGCGATCCATGCGGCCGCGATCGATTGGGGGCACGCCGAGGCGCTCGCGTTCGGATCGCTGCTGCTCGACGGCATCGGCATCCGGATGAGCGGACAGGACGTGGAGCGCGGCACCTTCGCGCACCGGCACGCGGTGGTGCACGACGTCGACACGGGCGCGACGTACATGCCGCTCGCCGACCTCCCGCAGTCGCGCGCGCGGGTCGAGATCTACAACAGCCCGCTCTCCGAGATGGCGGTGATGGGGTTCGAGTACGGGTTCAGCACGGCGGCCGGGCGCGACCTCGTGCTGTGGGAGGCGCAGTACGGCGATTTCGTCAACGTCGCGCAGCCGATCATCGATCAGTTCATCTCGGCGGACCGGGCGAAGTGGGGGACGCGGAGTGGTCTCGTGCTGCTCCTGCCGCACGGGTACGAAGGAGGCGGTCCCGAGCACTCCAGCGCGCGGTTGGAGCGGTTCCTCCAGCTCTGCGCGGAGCACAACATGGTGGTGGCGTATCCGTCGACGCCGGGGCAGTACTTCCACGTGCTGCGCCGGCAGGCGCTGCGCACGGACCGCACGCCGCTCGTCCTCATGCAACCGAAGAGCCTTCTCCGGCTTCCGGCGGCGATGTCGCGGCTCGAGGAGCTGGCGTCGGGCCGGTTCCGCACCGTGATCGACGACGTCGCGATGGACGCGAAGCGCGACGAGGTGCGGCGGCTGGTGCTCTGCACGGCGAAGATCTACTACGATCTGCTCGCCGCGCGGCAGGAGGGATCGGACGTCGCGCTCGTGCGCGTGGACGAGCTGTATCCCTGGCCCGGCGACGCCGTGGCCGAGATCGTGGACCGCTACCCGAACCTCGAGGACGTCGTGTGGGCCCAGGAGGAGCCGAAGAACATGGGCGCCTGGACCTACGTGTCGCCCCAGCTCCGCGTGGCGACGGGGAACATGCTGACCATCCGGTACATCGGGCGGCCGGAACGCGCGAGCCCCGCCGAGGGTTATTCGAAAGCGCACGAGGAAGAGCAGAAGCGCATCGTGGCCGAGGTGCTCACCCCCGCGCCGACGAGCGCCAAACGGAAGACCTCCAAGGTATGACGAGAGCGATGCGGCTCCTGGCCGCGATCCTCCTCGTCCTCGCCGCGCCGCGTCTCCTCTCAGCACAGGAGCGCGGCGCTGTCGCGTTGGGCGAGGGGGTGGCGGGACTCGACGTGACGGCGCGCGTGCTGCTCATCGGCGCCCATCCCGACGACGAAGACACGCAGCTCCTCACCTGGCTGGCCCGCGGCCAGCAGGTGGAGACGGCGTATCTCTCGCTCACGCGCGGCGACGGCGGACAGAACCTGATCGGCGACGAGCTCGGCCCGCTGCTCGGGATGATCCGCACCGAGGAGCTGCTCGCCGCGCGGCGCATCGACGGAGGGCGTCAGTTCTTCACCCGCGCGTACGACTTCGGTTTCTCGAAGACGGCCGAGGAGACGTACACGCACTGGGTGAAGGACTCGATCCTGCGCGACGTGGTGACGGTGGTGCGCGCGTTCCGTCCGCAGATCGTCGTCGCCGTGTTCAGCGGCACGCCGCGCGACGGACACGGGCATCATCAGGTCTCCGGGCTGCTCGCGCGCGAAGCGTTCGACGCGGCGGCGGACACCGTGCGCTTTCCGCGGAGCGCGACGCTCGGACTCGGCGCCTGGCTGCCGAGCAAGTTCTACCGCGCGCAGCGGTTCAATCCCTCCGACGCGACGCTGGCGTTCAACGTCGGGGAGCTGAGTCGGTTGCGCGGGATGACGTACGCGGAGATCGCGTCGCTCAGCCGGTCGCAGCATCTCTCGCAGGGGTTCGGCGGGCTGCAGCGGCGCGGGACGTCGATGGATTACGTGAAGCTCGAGGCGTCGCACGTCTCGCCGCCGATCGCGCCGGAGCGCTCGATGCTGGAGACCATCGACGCCGGGTGGGGACGGTTCGCGCGCGATTCGCTGCCCGTCGCCGCACGCGCCGCGGTGGACTCGCTTCCGGCGGCGATCGCCGAGGTACGGCGCGTGGAGAAGCTGACGGCGCCGGCGCCGATGGTCGCGCCGCTCGCGCGCGTGGCGGGGCTCGTGGAGCGCGCGCGCGACGCGCTCCCGTGTCCGCGGAGCGGCTACGCGGCCGGCTGCTTCGGTGTGGCGGGAGATCTCGCCGTCTCGCTGGAGACGGTGCAGGGCCGCGCCCAGCGTGCGCTGCTCGCGGCCGCGGGAGTGCTCGTCGAGCCGACGGCGCCGCGCGAGCGCGTGGCGGTCCACGACACGCTGCCGGTGACCGTCGCGGTGTACAACCAGGGGAAGAGTCCCATCGCGATCGGCGGCGCGTCGGTGTGGATGATGAACACCTTCGGTCCGCCGACGCTCGGCGGCTCGGCCACGACGGTGCTGCCGGACAGCGCGGCGCAGCTCGTGCTGCCGCTCGTGCCGCAGCAGGCGAGCGTGCCGTGGTGGATGGAGCACGGCATGCAGCCGGGGACGGACCAGTGGCGCATCGATCCGCACGCGCCGCAGATCGCGATCGGCGCCGACCGTGTGGCCGAGACGCACACGCGCGTCGCGCTGAAGATTGCCGGCGTGCCGATCACCGTGGACGCCGGCCCGGCGGTACACCGGTTCGCCGATCCGGCGCGCGGCGAGCTGCGGCGCCCGGTGGTGTCGGTCCCGCCGATCGGCCTCCTGTTCGACGACGAGGTGGAGTACGTGCGCGCCGGCGTGCCGCTCGACCGCGTGTTCACGCTGCACGTGACGTCCGCGGCGAGCGCGCCGCGCAGCGTGACGGTCGCGCTCACCCTGCCGGCGGGGCTGAAGACGGATTCGCTGATCCGGCACGTCGCGCTCGAGCCATACGGCTCGGCGGCACTCGGCTTTCACGTGACCGGGCGCCTGCCGGTCGGGCGGCATTTCATCAGTGCGATGGCGACGAGCAACGGCCACCGGTTTCTCGCGGGCTGGGTGGCGATCTCGTACCAGCACATCCGGCCGCTGCTCTACTATCCGCCGTCGGCGGTGCAGATCGAGGCGGTGGACGCGACGCTGCCGAGCAACCCGCGCATCGCCTACGTGCGCGGCGTGAGCGACAACGTCGCACCGATGCTTCGGCAGCTCGGGCTGCAGGTGACCGTGCTGCCTCCCGAGCTGCTCGCCACGGCCGATCTCTCGCGCTACGGCGCCGTGGTCGTCGGGCCGCGCGCCTTCGCGGCGAGCCCGCTCGTAGCCGCGAGCGCGCGACGGCTGCAGGACTACGCGCGCGATGGCGGCACCGTCGTCGTGCAGTACGGCCAGCAGGAGATGCAGACGCCGGGCTACCTGCCGTATCCGGTGACGCTCGCGCGCGTCGCGCAGCGCGTCACCGACGAGACGGCGCCGGTGCGGATCATCGACCCCGGCTCTCGCCTGCTGACGTACCCGAACCGGATCGTGCCGGCCGATTTCGACCAGTGGGTGCAGGAGCGCGCGACGTACATGCCGACGACGGCGGACCCGCACTATCACCGGCTGCTCGAGATGCACGACCCGGGCGAGCCGCCGAACGAGAACGCGGTGCTCGTGGCGCCGCTCGGCAAGGGCGCGTTCGTCTACACGACGCTAGCGCTGTTCCGGCAGCTTCCGGCGGGAGTGCCGGGCGGCGCGCGCATCTTCCTCAACCTGCTCGCGGCGGACGGACGCTCGCCGGCGAGCGCACCGCCGCAGCCATGACCGCGTCGCTGCTCGCGTTCGTTCCCGTCGCGCTGCTGCTGACCCTCATACCGGGCGCGGACACGGCGCTCGTGACGCGCAACGCGCTCGCGCTGGGGATGCGCGGCGCGCGGTGGACGATCCTCGGGATCGCGCTCGGCTGCCTGACGCATGCGACGATGTCGGCGCTCGGGCTGTCGGCGATCCTCGCGACGTCCGCGCGGGCGTACGAGACGGTGAAGCTCGTGGGTGCCGTGTACCTGGTATGGATCGGGGTGCAGTCGATCCGCCAGGCGAATGCCGGCGGGCCGGGCCGATTCCTCGACTCCGCGCTGCGCGCTCCGCTCGGAATGACGAAGGAAGAGGTGCTGCGCGCTCGGCTCGGAATGACGAAGGAAGAGGTGCTGCGCGCTCGGCTCGGAATGACGAAGGAAGAGACGCTGCGCTTTCCGCTCGGAACGACATCGTCCGGGGGGCGTTCCGAGCGAGCGCAGCGAGTCGAGGAATCGGCACGTGTGCCGGTACGTGGCGGGCACCCCTTCACGCAGGGCTTCCTGACCAACATTCTCAATCCGAAGGTCGCCCTGTTCTATCTGACGTTCCTGCCGCAGTTCATTCCGGCGGGCGCGCCGGTGCTGCGGACCTCGCTCCTGCTCGCGATGATTCACAACCTGCTCGGCTTCGCCTGGCTGTCGGTGTACGCGCGGTTCGTCGACCGGCTGCGCGTCGCCCTCACGCGTCCGGTGGTGAAGGCATGGCTCGAGCGCGTGACCGGCGGCGCGCTCGTGCTGCTCGGCGCACGGCTCGCGTGGGATCGGCGATGAGGCGCGCGCTGCGGGGGGCGGCGGCATCGCTCGGCCTTTTCGTGCTCGGCGCGTGCGGGCGCGGCGACGGGCGGACCGTGCTCACGGTCTATTCGCCGCACGGCAAGGAGCTGCTCGAGTACTACGAGAAGGGATTCGAGGCGGCGCATCCCGGCGTCGACGTGCAGTGGGTCGACATGGGCTCGCAGGAGGTGCTCGACCGGCTGCGCGCCGAGAAAGCCAACCCGCAGGCCGATCTCTGGTTCGGCGCGCCGTCGGAGATCTTCGAGCGCGCCGGCAGCGAAGGGCTGCTGGACGCGTACACGCCGACGTGGGCCGGCGCGGTGCCGCCGGAAGCGCGCGATCCGCAGGGGCGCTGGTTCGGGACGTACATGACGCCGGAAGTCATCGCGTACAACACCGACGCGGTGTCCGCCGCCGAAGCGCCGAAGGACTGGGACGACGTGCTCGATCCGAAGTGGAAGGGAAAAGTGCTCATCCGGAACCCCGTCGAGTCGGGAACGATGCGCGCCATCTTCGGCGCGATCCTCGCGCGCTCGATCGCGCGTACCGGCTCGACGGCGCAGGGGTGGGACTGGTTGCGCAGGCTGGATGGGAACACCAAGGAGTACGTCCTCAACCCCGCGCTGCTCTATCAGAAGCTCGGGCGGCAGGAGGGGACGATCACGCTGTACGACATGCCGGACATCGCGGTGCTGCAGGCGCGAACGAAGACGCCGGTCGGGTTCGTGTTTCCCGCGAGCGGGACGCCACTGCTCGTCGACGCGATCGCGCTCGTGCGTGGGGGCAAGCATCCCGAGATCGCGAAGCAGTTCTACGAGTACGTGACGACGCCAGACGCGTTGCGCGAGGCCGCGATCCGCTTCATCCGAATTCCGGCGCGCACCGATCTGCCGGTGGACTCGCTTCCCGACGTCGTGCG
>Ga0310810_10001229_pt1 | contig 26614 bp, 27 predicted proteins | sample NCmetagenome_FD_207641 | JGI IMG/M metagenome (GOLD analysis project Ga0310810, IMG submission 207641) | Soil microbial communities from experimental microcosm in Duke University, North Carolina, United States - NC | ecosystem: Engineered > Artificial ecosystem > Soil microcosm > Unclassified ...
TCGGAGGGAATGTTCGCGGCGGGCCGCGCGCAGCTGTCGCGGGCCGCGCTTTTCAAGCAGTTCCACCAAAGGTCGTTGGCTGTGTCCGAATAGACGAACCCGCCCACGTCGATCGGCCGGTCGGACGTGATGGTGACCAGCACATATTTGCCCGACACATTAGCGTGCCCGTAACCAAACACATCTTCCGCTTCCGCCTCGGCGCCGGGCGCCAGCGGCGTTGCTCCCTTGCCTGCCTTGAAGGGGATCTGGGCGATCCCTGATTCCGGCGAGACCAGCAGCAGCGCAACGTAGCGCGGGCGAGCCAGCCGGTTGCGGACCCTGCCCTCCAATTCCTGGTCGTCTTCTCCGTTGAATTCGGGGTCGGCCGGTTCTGCGGCGCCGCGATGGCAATATTCGAATGGGTGCGGCTTTGCCCGGCTACCCGGCGGCGGCACGACCATGACCCTGATGTCGGCGAGGCAGGTTTCGATGGCGGCAGCATCGGCGCCCCGATCGCCGGCCAATAGCAGGTTGGCCCCTGCGTTTCGCCCGATCAGGTCCCTGAGCCGGGCCCGAAAATCGTCGAGCGTGAGGTTGCCCAGCTCGCTCGTGCTCGGCCGGCGAACCGGGGGCCATACGCGGAAATCATTCTGCCAGGCCTCTTCCGGCTGCTTGGCGTCGATGGCGATCAGCGTCTGCGGATAGTCGGCCTTGGTGGAGAGCTCATAGTCGGCCGGCTCGGCGATCCTGACGCTGCTGAGCCCCAGCAGCGCGCCGCGAACCTCCGGCAGCGCATCGCCAAGGTCGGCGCTCAACCGCAGGTTCACATAGGGAGATCGGAGCGCGGTTCCCGCCTGCGGCGCCGGCTGCTGACCGTAGGCCGCAGGGCCGGCGCTTGCTGCCACCAGGCCCATTGCGATCCGAACGAATTGGCCGGAACGACGCATAAGCATGCCCCCAACCCCCGATTGCGTGAGCATGGGGCCGGGGCCGCTAGGCCGTCAATCGCAATCCTGCGAAGGGGTGCGTCGTTGGCGTTACTTGCCGTGGCCGCGCCAGCGCTTGACGGTGCGCTGGATGATGCCCTCTTCGTCGCCGGTCTCGCGCCAGGAGGCAGCGAAGCTCGGGTCGGACGACGCTGGGCGCTTTTCCGGCTCCAGATCGTCGAAGCGGACGCGGATCGGGATGGCGACACCTTCGCCGCAGACGATGCATTCGCGGTTGCGGAGCGCGGGGATCGCGTCGAGGAAGCCGCGCGCACCTTCCGGCATTGCCGCACGGACGCAGGCCTGGTCTCGGTCGTTGTTCAAACGCATCGAGATGATCGTGCCGCACTGCGACAGCACGCCCTCTGCAAGGTCGGACGGGCGCTGCGTGATGAGACCCAGCGACACGCCATATTTACGGCCTTCCTTGGCGATCCGCTCGAGGATCTTACGCACCGCCTGGCCACCCGAGCTCTCGTCCTTGGGGACGTAGCGGTGGGCCTCCTCGCAAACCAGAAGCAGCGGCCGCTGCGCCTCGGTCCGCGACCAGATGGCGTAGTCGAACACCATGCGGGCGAGCACCGAGACCACCACCGACGTCACCTCGGACGGGACGCCCGAGACGTCGACGATCGAAATCGGGCGGCCGTGGCTGGGCAGGCGGAACAGCTTGGCGATGAAGCTCGCCATCGTGTCCTGCACCAGCATGCCGGAGAACATGAAGGTGTAGCGCGGGTCGGAACGAAGCTCGTCGAGCTTGTTCTTGAGCCGCTGGTAGGGCGTGGTGTCGCCGGCGCGGTCCAGCTTGCCCATTTCCCCGACCAGGATCTGGACAAGGTCGGTGAGCAGGTAGGGAATCGGCGAGTCCACCGTGACCTTGCCGAACTGCTCGCTCTGCTTCGACTTGGTGCGGGCGGACAGCAGGCATTTGGCGAGGATGTCCGCGTCGCGCTGGCGCTCGGCGCCGTCGGTGGTCAGCAACACCTCGCAATGTTCTTCGAAATTCATCAGCCAGTAGGGCAGCTGCAAATTGTCGACGTTGAACAATTCGCCGCAGCTTTTGAACGCGGCTGAATATTCGCCGTGCGGGTCGATCATCACGATGTGACCCTCTGGCGACGATTGCGAAATGCGGTGGAGGATAAGCGCGACGGAGGTCGACTTACCGGTACCGGTCGACCCCAGCACCGCGAAATGCTTCGACAGCATCGGGTCGATGTAGAGCGTGCCGCGGATGTCGTCGGTCGGATAGACGGTGCCGATTTCCACATGGGGATCGTCGGCGGCGGCGAAGATGGCGCGCATGTCTTCGGTCGTAACCGGCAGCACCTCGCAACCCGGGATCGGGTAACGGGTGACGCCGCGGCGGAAATTGGTCAATCGTCCGGCGGCAGCGGTCTGGCCTTCGCCGAGAAAGTCGATCTGGCCAATGACCTTGCCATCATTGCCCGTCTGCAGGGTGCGGACATTGGCGATCAGCCACGACGCGCCGACCAGCATCTTGACCTGGCTGCCGACCTGCCCGGACATGGCAACCGACGGGTCGGCGTTGCCGGCCAGCATCTGCAGCCGCTCGAAGTCCATCCAGATTTTGGAACCCGAGCCGGCGATTTCCAGCACCCGGCCGATCGGCGGCACCGACGCCTGCCCGGGCGATGCGGAAACCCCATCGTCGGTGTCGCTGTAGGTGCTCAGCTCGTCGAGGAACTGCTTCAGGCTCGGTTGGTCGGTCATCGCCGCGCGTACCCCACTCAATGATTACGGTTGATGCGGGATTAGCCGAGACGGGTTAAAATACGCTTTAGAAGCGGCGCCGGAACGCGATTGCGGCCGCCCAGCCCAGTCCAAGCGACAGGACCACAGCGGCGAGACCGTAGAGAAAGCCGTGGCGGACCGCGGCCAGAGCGACAAACCGCTCAAAGCCGGACTTGCCGATCTCGATCTCCTTGGTGGCCGCGGCAATCACCTTGCCGTCGGACACCAGGAACGTCTCGGCGGTGTAGGTGCCGACCGGCACCTGGCTGGGGATGCCGATGCGGGCTCGATAGAGCACGCCCTCGCTGATCTCCACGCCATGCGGATGCTCGGCGTAGAGGCCCTCGCGCTCGCGCAGGTCGAGCAGGCCGGCCTCGAACCGCCGCTCCTTGTCCGGCAACGCGCCGCCGCCCGGCGACAGTTGCAGGTCCTGCAAGCCCATCTCGTAAACCGCGGCGGTCCGCTCATCGACCAGCTGCCGCACGGGCGCGGACGATGCCACTGCATAGAAACTTGGCGCCGACCGGAAACGGTTGGAGTCGGCATTCATCCAGATCCCCGCGATTTTCTGCTTCTCGCGCACCAGGATCGGCTCGACCGGCCCCTTGAGGACGACGATCACGTCGGCTGGCCTGCGGGGAACGCGGCCGCCGGGATAGAGGATCGCCCCGAACAGCAGCAGCTGGGCCCCGGAAAAGCTGTAGCGGATTTCGATCGACCGGGCGCTGATGTCCGGCACCAGCTTCGGCTCGGCCTGGGCCAGCAGCAGCGGCGCGACGGCAAGAAGGAGAAGTGCACGCCTCACAGATACTCGATCGTGAAGATCTCGTCCGGCCGCCAGGTGAGGCCCAGCAGCATGCGCAGCGCAACCGCGAGGATGATCCCGGCAAGGGCCAGGCGCAGCAGGTCGGGCTTCAGGCGGGTGGTAAGGATCGCGCCATATTGGGCGCCGACCACGCCGCCGACGAGCAGCAGGCCGGCCAGCACGATATCGACCGCATGGGTCGTGGTGGCGTGGATCACGGTCGTCACTGCGCTGACGGCCAGGATCATGATCAGGCTGGTGCCGACCACGACGCGCGGCGCCATCCCCAGCACATAGATCATCGCCGGCACCAGGATGAAGCCGCCGCCGACGCCGAGCAGCACGGTCATGATCCCGGCTACAAAGCCGAGCGCCAGCGGCGCGATCGGCGAGAGGTAGAGGCCCGAGGAATAGAAGCGCCAGCGCATCGGCAAGCCGGCCACCCAGCGGTTATGGCGCGGGCGCTCCTCCGGCTGCTCGATCTTGACCCAGCCGAGCGCGACCAGCGCGTCCTTCAGCATCAGCCCGCCGATGCTGCCCAGCAGCAGGACGTAGAGAAAGCCGATCACCAGGTCGATCTGGCCGGACGCCTGGAGCAACCGGAACAGGAACGCGCCGACCAGGCTGCCGACCGCCCCGCCGACGGTCATGACCGCGCCCATCTTCAGGTCGACCCCGCCGCGGCGCATGTGGGCAAAGACCCCGGACACCGAGGCGCCGGTGATCTGGGTAGTGGCGGACGCCACCGCCACGGTCGGCGGGATGCCGTAGAAGATCAGCAGCGGCGTGGTTAAGAAGCCGCCGCCGACGCCGAACATGCCCGACAGGACGCCGACCAGCCCGCCCAGCGCGATCATCAGCACCGCGTTGACTGCCTGGCCGGCTATGGGGAGGTAGATGTCCATGGATGCCCTTGCGGCACGCTAGCCGCAAAAGACTGTCAAAACCAAGGCACCGCCGTGGCTTTGCAATGCTCAAAACTGCGAAATTTCAAAGAATATAGCCCAATTCGGGCTTTTGAGGCCTTGAATTTGGCCCGTTCACCGCAGTTTAAAGCCAAAAACTGTGCAAAAATTGCAATTTTGGCGCAGGGAATTTTCTGGCTCCGTGCAGGGAATTAATCGCGATTTTCATGGCCCTAACCAGGGATTTTTGCGGCACCCACCTTTCGCCGCAGTGGGCGAACCAGCCGAGCGCCGAAAACCAGAAACCACCGACACGATCCTGACCGCGATCCGGATCGAAGACGACTACAGATTCTGCATGGAACGCGCCGCCAAATATCGCGAAATTGCGGACAATGACGACGGCTGGAGGCGGATGCAGCTGCTCCAGGTCGTCCAGGACCTGGAGAGGGAAGGCAAGGAGGCTTAAGGAGCAGTCTGAACAAACGCCGTCCAAGGACAAAGAAGTTCGCTGACCACGCTTCGCTAATGACCGCTTTCGACCCATTCCGGTCATTAGCAAGTCGTTGCTATCCAAGGATAACTAGCAACAATATTAAATTTTTGTTAAACGAACGAGCGCAGTTGCAGTAAATTACGGAGGCTTCAGATGCCTGGTTCAAGCGCGAAGGGCCTAGCCCATCTTCCAGCCGAGAACTTCCCGACGGACCATATCCCAGCATCAGTGCTAGAGAGCTTGCCGATTGGGGACGCCATAGCCGCCGTGCAAGCGCCTACGAATGTTTTGGATGCGCCGGGACTGTCGCACTTTCCAGTCGACCTTTTTCCCCCCGACCACTTCCCCGAGGTCGCGATTGACTATTTGCCGATTGCGGACCTGTTTGGTTTCTGACTTGCGAAAGGCCTAAAGGGTCAGCGCGTCTGGCGTCCCGCACCGCCAATTGTGTCCGCCTCCGACCGATTGCGGACAATCGCCGAAATCGAAAAGGCCCGTCGCTTTGCAGCGACGAGCCTTCACCCAGTAGTTGAAACACCGGCTACTGAGGTCGATGAGCCATCGCCCATGTCTTTTGATTTGCTATCCACGCGTCGCGAGCCGCAAACCAATCGGCCCGGCGCATCGCCCATTGCTCGGCGGTTAGGCTGCTCCGGTCGAGCAACCACTGGTCGCGCATCGTTTGCCAGTCTTCGCGACCAACACGGAATTGCTCGCGCCATGCTTCCATGTCTTCCTTCATCGCCTCCCGGATGCGAGCCGCTGCGCTGTCAGGCAGGTCAGCGCCGCCCTGGACCGCCTGGGCCATGGCCATAGCGTCTGCCCGGTGCTGCGCCGCCATCGCCTGGCGCTCTGCTGCTGTGAGATGTTGCTGGGAGGCAAAATCGCGACCAAACTGGCCACGCTGGCTAGCTATATCGCTTGCAAAGCCCCGCGTGCTCATACCGCCGCCCATTTGACCCGGAGGGGTGATTGGCGGACCCGCGCCCATACCGCTGCCAAAACCACCTCTCGCCCCAGCTCCGCCGCCACCGCGCTGAGCCAGCCCAGCCGACGCCGTGCTGATTAAAGCGGCGACGCCAATGGCTGCGAGTATCTGCTTACGCATGTTATCCTCCTGAAAACAGGGATAAACCAGAACAACGAATGACGGACGGAGGGGTTCAAAGCAAAGCCTCCGCCTGTTGCCAGACGGAGGCCATATGCACGGCAACGGGGGAGAAACCGCTTCGCCTCAACGTATCTTCGGTTTTTTTTGTTTCTGCGAACTCAAATCAAAAAAATGCCCGCCGGAAAGGAGATATCCGGCGGGCAGTCGTTCCCACGCACATGCGCGTCCCAATCAACGCCAGTTGCCTGCATTGGTTTCCCTCGCCTCTGATGACCGCTTTCCACCCATTCCGGCCGTAACCGAGCCATTCCGGTCATGGCGGAGGCGACCCGCTTCGGACATTTGGAGCTTCAAAATTAGGCGACGAGCGACCGATTTCGAGAAGCTGTTCCTGAGTCGCGAGGAGCCGCTTTATGTCGGCCTCGCGGTGCATCATCTGGCGCTTAGCAGCCATCTGAAATTCCGTGTTCTCCAGAAGGAGCATCTGGTCGCGCCAGAAGCGCAGAGACTCTCGGGCCTGAAAGATCTCGTTGTCGAGCTGAGCAAGCAACCGGTTACGTGGCATAAGCAACAACCCCCACAGCCTAGCGATGATAAATTTGTCGCTGCTTTGCAAGCGGTTAGTGTCAACACTCGCCCGCAAAAAATGTCCGCTTTCCACCCAAAGCTGACATTGGACGATGCCCTCGCCTCTGCTCTAAGACGCGGAGACCAAGACGCCTTCCTCTTCGTCGATCGACTGACGCACCGCTTGACGCGCCGAAATGATATCGAAGAGATCGGCGATGCCCGGCGGAAGCTCGATGTCATGGTTCCTCGCCCAGCGCAGCATAACGAACAGATAGGCATCGGCCACGGTAAAATGGTCGCCGAAGAGGTACGGACCGCGCATTCCGCGGGCGATGATGTTCAAGCGCCGGAGGACTGCATCCCTCGCGGCGGCAAGCTCGCCGCCAGTCGCTCCGTGGAAGTAAGGCTTAAATGCAATGTGCAGCTCCGTCGAAAGGAAAGATAACAGCTCAATCAGCCGGGTCCGCCCCAGCTGCCCGTTCACCCCAAGCTGCGGCGCGGTATCGGCCAGTAGCGATAGGATCGCGACGTTCTCAGTCACGGATTGGCCGTCATCGAGAACAATAAGGGGCACACAGCCGGCCGGATTCAACGCATCGAAATCGGCTCCGGTGGCAGTGCGCTTGGACTTTAGATCAACGCGTTCGAACTCGGCAGGAATACAGGCTTCGCGGAGCGAAATCCGGGTCGCTAGGCTGCAGGCTCCGGGCGAAAAATAAAGCTTCATCACTGGACCTCCTGCTCGACCCTGGGTTGATACGTTTCAGCGTTGGGTTTCAGCGTTCCGGACAACCAGGCCGCGATGTTAAGGACGTACCGATGCGTGTCGTCCATCGCTTCGGGCACGCGCTTTAATCCGTCGCCAGGCGTCTCGCTTACAAACGTCGGGCAACCCGATTGCGGGTTCCAGTTGAAGTCGGCGAAGTGGTGAAAAGTGCTCTCGGCGATTGCCGGGCCGCCATGTTCTCCGGGCTCGAACGCCACGGATATATTGAACTCAACGCCGGTGGCCTTGCTCCTGCCTTTAAGGATCACTCTTGTGTCTTCTCCTTCGGGAGCACCGATGTCCCCTTCATGCGGGTGAGACGGCAAGTATCGAATTGACCCAGTTGGCGACTGTGGGTTCGCAAGCACCGGATGCACCGGACTAACGATTATCACTTCTTGGTAATCGCCGTTCGCTCCTGAGTGGAAGTTCGGCCAATCGATGTTGGTCGTGTAGGGATCGTCCCGCCTACGCCTATCGACGTCCGGGTCCTGGTTCTTCGAATGGAAGTAGTGCGCGTCGCCGACACCGCCGAGCGTGCATACCGAAGATCCGAGGTCCATATGGTCGCGGGTCACTAGCAAGCCTCGGCCGCTCTTGCGGAAGCGGGAGATGGCCTCGCAATCCTCCCTGGTCAGGCCGTCGCCATTGTCGACGGCTATCAGCCAGAGCTGATTGAAGTCGCTCCGATCGATTGTTGAGAGCACGGAGTCCGGCTGACCCAGCGGGTCGCGGTCTCGTGCCACGACTTCATAGAGGGGGTTGCCTTTACCGTCCTGCTGCTGGCTTAGGAGCGCAGCAAGACAGCTGAACCGGGAAATTGACCAGTCATCGTCCGTAGCCGGGATGGTCGTCTGCAGCAGGATTCTCTTCACCTCAGCCATTCTGGAAGGCCTCCCATTCCTTCAATCTCTCTGTGATCAATGCCGCACGTTTCTGGTCGTCGCGGCCGTTAAGGATGTCTACTTCGTCCGGGTCAGCCCGCCAGTAAACGCCCGCGGTCCGAGCATTGAGACTGGGGTCACTGTCAGACCGGACGATGAAGTAGCCATTTGCCCGGTCATCGGACTCGAGCTGAATCTCGCCGGTGCCGTTGATCTGCGGGACATTGACATCGAGCGGGCGTTCGCCCTTCCAGTAGTAGAACAGGCCGGAATCGTCCTTCTGCTTTGCTGCCTCGCTCCAGTATCTTGCGGTCAAATGGCCATCGCCTTTCCAGGAGCGCCCAGCGATTCCCAGCGTGCCATCGCGGTCGCGGGAGATCTTTAACAGGCTGAGGGCGGACGGCTCCTTATCGGTGCGTGCCGTCAATGAGAACTGCCACCAATGGCCCTCAATGCGGGCAATCCGGCCTTGATCCTCGATCGCAGCCCGGATCTTGTGGTTGATCGTACGCATTTCGGCAGCGGACGCCTCGCTGCTGTACCGAACCAATGTCAGGCCCAAAAGATCGGTAGGAAGTTTCGCTCCATTGGCATGGAGAATGAAGGTCCGCCGCATTCCGAGCACGCCTCCGAACATCCCTGCCTCGAAGACGACGTTATCTCGAGGTGAAGCCTGTCCTGCCATCGAGTCCTCGGTCGTGCCCGGAGCGACCGACGTCCAGTCGTCTTCGGCAAAGATGAACACCGCGAAATCGACCTCGCGGGTCAGCTCAAGCAATCGTTCGAGCGTCGAAACTCCGGGATTGAATGATGCGGTCCAGGGGTCGACGTCGGCAATGTCGCGGAGGCCACGAGTCAGGGCCTGAAGCAGCTTACCTTGCTTGCCTGACGAGCCTAAGAATATGCGAGGCTTGCCCACCGATCCTCCGAGAGTCCGTAAGCATCGATTTCTCTAGAAAGCGAACCGGCCGGGCCTTGGGGACATCGACGGTGCAGCGCTATAGCTGTCTCACCTGGACGGTGCAAAGATAGATTGAATGTCTGCTTCCAGCCCATTGCAGACATCAACGAGCATCACATTAAATGCCGCCTAAGAAAGTCATATGTTCGCATGTTGGCTGTCGCTGCTGCCTCGGCATTGTAGTGCGCGCCATTGTGGCGGGAGAAGGCGTGGTACTGACCCGGATAGCTGTAGACCGTCGCATTAGGCTTGATGGCAAGTGCCGCCTTGATCGCCGCTTGCGCGTCCTTGGAGATGAACTCGTCTTCGTCAGCCAAATGCATGAGGAGGGGTGCATTGAGGTTGTCGACCTCATCAAGATATTTTTCGGTGTCCCCACCGTGAAAGGCAACTCCTGCGTCGACATCAGATCGCGCGGCCGTAAGGAAGACCATCAGCCCCCCGAAGCAATAGCCCAGCAACCCGACCTTGCCGGTACATTCTAGAAGCTTGGCAACCGCTCTTACTGCGTCTTCGATGTCCTTGGCACCAGCGTTCCGGTCGTATGCTTGATAGAGTTGGACGGCGTGCTGCCAGTCTGAGTCAGATTGGGCGTTGAGGTCTACTCCAGGTTCTTGGCGCCAATACAGATCGGGTGCGACTGCAAGGAAGCCCTGTTCCGCCAATTCAGCGCAATGTTCGCGAATGTCGGCATTCACACCGAACACCTCTTGGAGAACGATCACTGCGGGAGCCGGTGACACCTCTGGGCGCGCAATAAACGCGATGAACGTGCCGTCACGGCCTTCTATTTTGATCCTGTCGTCTTGGGTGACCTGATCGTTCATTTCAGCCTCCTGGGAAGGAAAGTCCGCTCAACTGAAGGCAGACAATAATCGTGGAACACTGGCGCCGGGCCGCACAATGCGACCCGGCGACCAATTAGAGGCTACTCGGCAGGAACAGATTGTGCGTCCTGCACTGTCTGGGGCTTCGCGACATCAGCAACACTCTCGCCGCGGATGAACGCGAGCAGGTCAGCATTGATGAGATCCGGATGCGTCTGACAGCAGCCGTGTGGCAAATCCTTGTAAGTCTTCAGGATGCCGTTCTTCAGCAGCTTGGCCGTGAGTGGCGCTGAATCCGCATATGGGACGATCTGATCGTCCTCGCTGTGGATCACCAGCACTGGCACCTCGATCTGCTTTAGATCCTCGGTGAAGTCGGTCTCGGAGAAGGCTTTGATGCACTCATAACCCGCTTTGGCGCTGCCCATCATGGACTGCCGCCACCAGTTCCGAATTAGGCCTTCAGAGACCTTCGTCCCTGGACGGTTGAAGCCATAGAAGGGCCCCGTCGGTGTATCCAGATACAGCTGGGCGCGGTTGGCGGCCAGGGCCGCACGGTATCCGTCGAACACCTCAATTGGCGTTCCGCCAGGGTTTGACTCCTTCTTGACCATTACTGGAGGAATGGCATCGATCAGCACCGCCTTTGCGACCCGGCCCTTGCCATGGCGAGCGACATAGCGGGTGACTTCGCCACCGCCGGTAGAATGGCCGATATGGATAGCGTTTTTTAGCTCCAGCGTATCGACTAGGTCTTCAACGTCAGAGGCATATGTATCCATATCATTGCCGCCGTCGGTCTGCTCAGATCGTCCGTGACCGCGCCGGTCAAATGCGACGACGCGATAACCCTCATTCAAGAAGAACATCATCTGGTTGTCCCAATCGTCGGCGCTAAGTGGCCAACCATGATGGAAAACAAGCGGCTGCACGTCCTTGGGTCCCCAGTCCTTGTAGAATAGCTCGGACCCGTCCTTGGTTTCTATGAATGGCATGAGGCTGCCCTCAGTTGATATGCCGGCCGGCGGGGCCGGCGCCGGTCTTAACCGAACCGGAATGGCGGGCAGCTACGAGTCCGTCGAACGTCCGACTCGGCAGTGACGACTCAAGACTCAATAATAGCCTTGCTGATGCCGATAAACGGTGATGCGATGGACCGATTACGGTCATCGGCTAATGTCCGCTTTCCACCCATTGCGGTCATTAGAGGTATCGGCGAGACATCTTCCATGAGGAATGTGCTTTCTGTTGCGGCCAAGGCTCTCCTGGTCATCGTCGCATTGCCTGTTGCGCTGTTGGCGGGACTGTTTGGGTCGAGGGAAAAGCGAAACCCTGATGAGGTCGCTGCCTATCTGCGAAACTTCATTGATGGCAAAGGAGACGAGTGGGACTGGGATGACTTCACTGCTGTCCCAATCGCTGACCAAACATTAGAGGCCATCAGGCAAAGGGCCGCTGCGGTTGAGCTGCCTTTGACCGACCGAGGCATTGCTACACTTCGGGATTTGCTCGGCGAAACGGAACGGCTTGTGGCTGGCTACTAATGACCGCTTTCCACCCATTCCGGTCATCGGGGTCAATTATCTAACCTTTAACCATGATCAATTAGTCGAGTGGCGGTGGAAGGAATTCGGCCGTCGATGACTTACGCGCGCGACTTGGTGCTACCATGCGTGATCTGTGCGGCGAGCTTTGCGGTCGCCCTAGCGATGGCCGTCGCAGCTCGGATGACCGGCACACAGATTCTGATGGATTATTGGATGGTCAGCCTGACCACCACTCTCCTCGCCTTCTTCCTTTGGATGGGCATTCCCTGGATCCGCGGTCCTGGCCAACGCCGCGACGGCCCGTTCACCGCCGCGTTCAAGATGATCCGCGAGCGCGGGCTGCTGCTGCTGTTGCCGCTGGCGATCCTGCCGATCTTCATGACCGGCTTTACCGTCTCCAAAATCAGCTTCCCCTTCTTAACCGGCTATCGCTGGGACGGCTTCTGGACCGCAGCCGACGCGTTGCTGTTCAACGGCGATCCTTGGCGGGTGACCCATGCGCTGATCGGGCCACTCGGCTCGCATGTCATCATGCTTGGCTACACGCTGATCTGGGGCTCGGTGATGGCGCTCGCCTTGCCGATCTACGCCTTCTCCGGAAATCCCCGGACGGTGATCCGCGCTTATTCGGCGCTGATGCTGACCTGGTTCGTGGTCGGCGTCGCAGGCGCGACCGTCTTCTCCTCGGCCGGTCCGATCTTCGCCGACTTGGTCGACCCCGCGCTCGGCAGCCATTTCCATCCGCTCCGCCAGTCGCTGGCCCAGCTGCTCCCGGCCAACGACCCAATCATCGTTTCGCAACATTATCTGCGCGAGGCGTTCGACAAGCGCGAGGCGTTCCGCGCCGGCGGCATTTCGGCGATGCCGTCGATGCACCTTGGAGTTTGCGCCTTCTTCGTGATCCTCGCCTGGGACAGCATCTGGCGGATTCCCGCCTGCCTGTTGTGGTTCACAATCTGGGTGGGATCGGTTCATTTCGGCTATCATTATGCCCTTGACGGCATCATTGGCTCGGGCCTGGCGCTGCTGTGCTGGCGCGTAATGGTGCCAGCTGAAAATGCAGCGCGGCTGCCCAGGGCGCCCGAGTTGGCGGCGGCGTGAAACCGACACACCCAGGCGAGTTCGTCCCCGTGACCGGACAGCCGGAGCGCGACTGGCTGGTTCCCAGTGCGGTGATGACCGCGGGGCTCGGCCTTGCCGCGCTGCTGCTGATGCCCATAGCCGGCTATCATCATATCCCCGACTATTTCAGCCGCTTCGTCAATTGGCTGAACTACATGGCGGTCGGCCTGATCTTCTGGATGATCGTCCAGCTTCACAAGCTCAGGAAGGCGGGGGTCGAACTGCCGATTGGCGAGGTTAGAGCGAAGTTCAGGGCCCATCGCGCCACCACATTGGCCGCGCACGCCAGAGGCATGCTGGCCGGGATAGAAGCGGTTCAGGTTCCAGAACTGGCCGCCGCGGCGTAGGGATTCCCCACTGCCGGACTTCGTGGCACACTCGCGGATGGGCCGGTCAGCGTTGGGGGGCGGATTGGACGACATTTCGACCAGGCGTGCGCTAGCGCTTCCGGCAATCCTGACTCTGGCGATGCTAGCGATTGCCGCGGCGATCAGCCTCAGGACCGGCGTCAGTGGTTGGCGGGTATTCGCGCCCTATGTCGGGGCATGGGCGGCCGCGACATTATTGTCGGTGCTGATCTGGGTATTCGTGCAAGTGGCTAGGCTGCTTCCGACGCGTGCCGACGGTCCGCTGCGGACGGTCCTCGCCAGGGTCAGGGAGCCGGCCCGCCTGGCGCTGCTGCCGGCGCTCGTCTTTCCCATTTTCCTCGGCGCCTACACCTGGGCGAAATGCTCGATCCCCTTCCTGGTCGGCTATGGCTGGGAAGCAACCTGGGCCGATGCCGACCGGATGATCTTCGGCCAGGACTCTTGGCACTGGGCACATGCGGTGATGCCGAGCGCCTTCGCTTCCGCGCTGACCTTCTATTATGCGATCATCTGGGGTTTCGCGCTGGTGTTCAGCGGCACGCTCATCGCGACCTTCGCCAATCGCAGGTTCACGGCGACCTATTTCACTGCGCTGATGCTGAGCTGGCTGGTTGGCGGCATCGTCATGGCATTTTCCATTTCAGCCGCCGGCCCGATTTTCGCGCCGCTCACCGATCCCGAGCTGGCGCCGCGCTTCGCCCCCTTAAAGGCCGAGCTGCTTCGGCTGCTCGGCGAGGATGATCTGGTAATGAAATCGCAGCGCTACCTTGCTGCCGGAATGTCGTCCAGGATCGCGCTCAAGGGAGGCGGCGTATCGGCCATGCCATCGATGCACATGGCCACGGCCACACTGTTGGTCATCGCCGCGTGGCGGACACGCTGGCTGTGGCTTGCGTTACTGTTTTGGTCGCTGACTTTCTTCGGATCGGTTTATCTTGGCTATCATTACGCCGCCGACGCCCCGATTGCGGCGGTTGTGGCGGTTCTGTGCTGGATAGCGGCTCGCCGCATCCACAGGCCGCTCGACCGGTCGGCCAGCAATGCAATGCCGATTCCGCCCGCGCCATCCGCAGTATAGTGCCAGCCAAGTATGAGAGAGCAGAAGTAGATCGAAACGACGTAAGCCGCCCCGATGCGGGGATATCCTCGATCCCTCAGGACGATTGCGAACCAGGCGGCCAATGCGACGTGCATAGAGGGAAATGCCGAAATGCCCCCGCCGATTAGCGACCCGTGCGCCTTGTAATTTGCCCAAAGAAATTCCGCGGCAAGCCGGACCGACGGCGGGGCCACGGCGATGTTGTAGACCCCTGTGAAGAGTGGACCGGCCGACGAAAACAGGTAGGCGGTCGACATTCCCAAGGTCCAGGCGAGCATAAAGCTTAGGATGTGCCGGGCCTTATTGCCCCCTTGCCAATGCAGCACCCAAATGATGCCCCCAAGATGCACCAGATGCCAAATGCCATAATAAAGCCCGATTGCGGGCAGGATCGGAGAGAGCGCGATCGCCATCGATTGGGGATAAATGGGTAATGCGCGATCCAGCGCCGCGAACAAATCGTCCGACCAGAACGGCACCACTGCCGGGATCATCGATTTGAGGAAAGTGATTGAATAAAGGAATACGCTCAGGATCACGAGCCCGGCGATGACTGGCGCGAATGCCATTATGGCAGTCCAGAAGTCGGAGCGGAGCCGTGCGTAAGGGTGTGGGATGTTGGCGCGCCACATCTGGTAAAGGTGGCGCAGGAATCGAAGGAGCGCTGCAATCACCACAATTGCGACGGCCAATTGCAGGCTAGCGATTCCGCTTGGACGGGCAGGATATCCTGTCGCCACGCTGATGGTAAAAGCCATCGCCATTGTCATGAGCGCGATGAAAAGCGCTGGCAGCAACCATTCTCGATCCCGATACATCCGGCTAATCTATCGGTAATTCAGAAGCCTGTCATTCGGCACCGTGCGGCAGTTCGTGCCTGGCAAAGCACTACTTTCAAGCACCAGGCGTTCCTATATCGGCATCGAGGGGGAACGGTAGGCACCTGTCGGGCTTTTACGGTGCAGTAAGGTTAATCGATTATCTCCGGTGCCATGACGTTCGACCAAACAATAGCCCGCGCTGCCTACTCCAAAGTTGAGCGCAAGATGCGTGCCAAGTCTGGCGCGCTACTGCTGACGATTGAGCGCCGTTTGCCGCGTATCATGACTTTCTGGTTTGCCCTTGCGATGACCGGTTGCGCGGTTCGTATCGCAGCCAGCCCACTGCATACCGCACCGAACCTGTCGACCTTCCTTCCCTACATATTGGTGGTTGGTGCGCCTCTGCTGTCGATGGCCTTGGCGCTGAGTTGGTTCCGCAACGGCCATTTGCTACCTCAACCGCAGACCCGGCTGGCAATTGCGGGGAAGTGGCGAGAGGTTACGCGCGCCGAAGCACAGCGGCACCGGCTTTATGGATCGAGCGGCCTAATGGTCTCGCTGCTGGTCGGCATGCTGTTAAACGTGCCGGTCCGGGCGCTCGAATATCTTGCGTCTATTCCGGCATTGAGCGGCCGCATACCGGCATGGCTGTCGACGCTTCATTTTATGATGACGCTCGATGTAGTCCTACTGACTAGCCTCTATACCATCGCCTTCGTTGCCGCGTTGCGCCGAGTGCCGCTGTTTCCGCGGCTGCTGGTCGCCATCTGGGCGATCGACATTACCATGCAGCTGGGAATCGCCCGCGCCGTGGCTGGCACCCATGGACTGCCTGGCCCAGTCGCCGATGCGCTCCACACCCTGCTCGATGGCAACGTCAAGAAGGTATTGATCAGCGTTTGCCTGTGGCTACCCTATTTGCTGCTGTCAAAGCGGGTCAACGTGACTTTCCGCCACCGGGTCGAAGCCTAATCCCGACTCGGCCACGAATCGGGCGGATTTCCGCCCGGAGTCGGCCGGCCGACGGACCCCTAACTTTCGATAATTGGGATTCCGGACGCCACAGCCTGTCCAAAATCGAGACTCGCTCGCTTCGGCCATTAACGGCTGTGGATAACTCGCGTTAACGAAAAATCGCAGTTTTCTTATAATTTTACCGCAGTTGCGAGTGCGCAACGAGGTTAACGCAGATTAAACAGATAAGCTTGACAAAAAGTTAAGCTAGGCAGACCTTTCCCGGGTCAAGCGGCTGGGGGGCCGCGGAAAAGTGATTGCGGGGGCAGTGGCGTATGTCTCACTCCCGTCAGTCTTAAGCGCTTCCGCCTCCCCTGGCGCGCGACATATCTCATTCGTCCCGAACGGGGCGGGGGATCGTAATAGTAAGGGGACGGACTATGAAAACCTTCATCAACATGCTTCGCGACGATCGCGGTGCCTCGGCTGCTGAATATGCGCTGATTCTCGCCATTATTGGTGCGGTCATCGCTATTGCCGCGCTGGGCCTGGCGAATGCCATCGGCAACGCCATGGACAACACTGCGGAGTGCATCCGCACGCCTACTTCGGGCACCTGCGGTTAAGTTTTTTGGGCGGCCGCGCTTCGGCGTGGCCGCCCTATTTCTTTCGCCCGGTGGACGGGCGGTGTAAGTTGTTCGCGTAGCCTTCGAGAGCGGGGGACCAGGCTGTGAAACGGCAGACTTTGATCGCACTCGGCGTTGCCCTGATATTGGGCTTGATCGCCGTGCTTCTCGCCAACACATATTTATCAGGGCGTGAGAGGCAGTTAGCCTCAACCGAGCAATCGCGCGGCATGGTCCGCATCGCCGTCGCCTCAATGCCTTTGGCCTACGGCAACGACATTACGGCAGACAAGGTCAAGTTCGTGCAATATCCGGCGGCAAGCTTGCCGCCCGGCGCCTATAAGTCGCTGCAAGAACTTCTCCCGCAAGGTAAGCGCCGAGTGGCGCTTCGACCAATATTGGTCAATCAGCCGCTGCTCGCCGCGGATCTTTCCGGCGAAGGGCAAAATGCCTCAATCGCTGCGCTGCTTCCGGACGGAATGCGCGCGCTCACGGTCCGCATTAACGATGTCTCCGGCGTGGCCGGCTTCGTCAAGGCCAACGACACGGTCGATGTGCTGATCACGCGTACGCCGATCGGCGGCAATGGATCGGGCCCGCAGGTAACCGACGTGCTGCTGCAGAATGTCCGGGTGATCGCCATGGGTACCGACGCGGTTGGCGCCGACGGCAAGCCAAGTCCGACCAACAGCACGACGCTGGAGGTGAACCCGCTGGACGCGCAGAAGCTGGTTCTTGGCCAACAGCTTGGCCAGCTGAGCCTGGCGCTCAGGAAACCTGGCGAAGAACAGAATATTCCGAAGGTCGAAACCGTCAGCTTGGCCGACCTTCGCTACAGCTATTACGGTTCGCTGCCGCCTGGCGCGCGGCCACCAGCGGCGGCTGAGGTCGCGCCGGCGGCAGCTCCCGTGGTTAAGGTCAACCGGCCGCGGCCGGTCATCGTCCGTCGGGCTGTGGAAGCGGTGCCGTCGACATCGCGAGTGAGCGTTACTCGGGGAATGGAATCCAGGGACTATGAGGTGGGGGGCTATGCTCAATAGGACCGTTAAGGGCGCGCTGCTTGGCGCTGCAATCGCATGTTCCACGGCGGCCTTCGCGGTCGCCGTTCCTGCCGCGGCCCAGGTCACGGTCAGCGAAGCCGACGAGGTGCGTGCGGGCGAGCTCGCCGTGCCGCTCAACAAGAGCCAGGTTCTGCGCACTGACCGGCCGTTCGCCAAGGCGCTGATCGGTAGTCCCGACATCGCCGACGTGCTGCCGCTGAGTGATCGCTCGCTATATGTGCTCGGCAAGAAGATGGGGACGACCAGCCTCACCCTTTATGACCGGCGTAACATGCTGATCGCGGTGGTCGACGTCGCTGTCGGACCTGACGTGATCAGTTTGAAACGCCAGCTGTCGGAACTGATGCCCAATGATCAGGTCGGAGCGCGCATCGCCAATGACTCGCTCGTGCTGGAGGGCGTGGTCAGTTCCGGCCCGGCCGCTGACAGGGCGGTGCAGCTGGCCGAGACCTATGCCCCCGGCAAGGTCATAAACCTCCTATCGATAGGCTCGTCCCAGCAGGTCATGCTCGAGGTCCGCTTCTCGGAGATCAAGCGCGGAGCCTTGAAGGATCTCGGCTTCAGCATGTTCGTCCAAGGAAGCGGTGATAATGGCTTTCAAAGCGTGTTTGGCGGCGGCGCAAGCCTCACCGGTTCGATTGGCAGCACCACCACAACCCACACCGATCCAATAACCGGCGATACGACCACGACGACCACCCCCAATCCGCCAACCTTGTCGCTGGGCGGCATCGTCGACAGCTTCGGTATCTTGACCCGGGTGTTCCATATCGGCGGGCTTAACATCGACGCCACATTGAATGCACTGGAGCGCAAAGGCGTCGTGACCACCCTTGCTGAGCCGACGCTGGTCGCGCTGTCGGGTGAAACTGCCAACTTCCTGGCCGGCGGCGAATTTCCGATCCCGGTTGCGCAGAGCGGAAGCAGCGGCGGCGACAGTGCGATCTCGGTCCAGTTCAAGCAGTTCGGCGTCAGCCTGGCCTTCACGCCGACGGTGCTCGCCGACGGTGTGATCAACCTGGAAGTGGCTCCGGAGGTCAGCTCAATCGATCCGAGCGCATCGGTGGTGATCAACAATCTGCGGGTACCCGGCCTGCAGACCCGCCGTGCCCATACAACGGTCGAATTGCGCGATGGTGAAAGCTTCGCGCTCGCCGGCCTGATCCGCCGCGATTTCCAGGACACGATCAGGCAATTCCCGATCCTCGGCTCGATCCCGATTATCGGCTCGTTGTTCCGCTCGACCAACTTCCAGAAGGAAGAGACCGAGCTGGTGATCATCGTTACGCCTCGCCTGGTCCGGCCGGTCAAGGCAGCGGCGATGAAGTTACCCACCGAACATGCAATGCCGCCGGATGAGGTTGACCTGTTCCTACTCGGTCGGCCCGACAGCGGAGTTGGCGTCAACCCGCTGACTCCGACCCGCCCTTCACCTTCCGGCAGGCCAATCGGCGAAATGCCCGCGGCGCCAACTTCCGGGGGAATGGCGGCGCTGGATCCCTCCAAGCTGGAGAAGGACTATGGCCATGCGTTCTAAGGCACTGCTGATCCCGACCGGCGCGGCGCTGCTCACGGCGGCTGGCTGCGCTCCGGTCGATCCAGGATTCGGCGAAGCTCACCATTATGACATGGCGATCCAAACGGTCGATCCGGATCCGCAATATCCCGCGGACGGCGCCAAGCCCGGCGACAATGGGGAAAAGGCCCAGAAGGCGACCGAGCGCTACCGCAAGGGTCAGACCAAGGCTCTCAAGATCGAAAGCGCTGGCGGCGGCGGCAGTGGCGGCGGCGCAGGCGGCGGCAACACTCCGGGAAGCTGAGGATGATCTGTCATGAAACGGCGACTTTGCGGACTGGGGAGCGATAGACGGGCGGCAGTCGCGCCGACGGTCGCTCTTTCGCTGTTCGCGCTGGTCGGCGTCGGCGGCATCGCCTTCGACTATGCTCGAATGGCAAGTCTGGACACGGAGCTTCAAAACGCCGCCGATCAGGCCGCATTGGCTGCGGCGAGCCAGCTGGACGGCGAATCTGGAGCCTGCTCCAGAGCCGTGGCCGCCGCGCGCAACTTGCTGACCAATCGCACTTTGGAGGCAAATGACGGGGGAGGCCTGGCGGTCACCATCGCCGACTCTTCGGTTTGCACTTCGGATACGGTGATTACCGACAATCCGGCGGCAAGCATTCGCTTCTTCCAGGACAAGGCCGGCACCACGCCGGCAACAACGATGGGCGAAGCGAACTTCGTGAATGTCACGGTCGACACTCGGCGGGCCAACTATGCGCTCACGCCGATCGTCGGCGCGTTCAGCTCGGGCGATATGAGCGCCCAGGCCCGGGCAGGCCTCGGTACAGCGATCTGCAAGGTCCCGCCGCTGATGATTTGTCCGCCTACCGGTGCGGCGATCGATTGGAACTCATTGCGGGGGCACGGAATCCGGGCGGTTTCGAACAGCGGACCCAACTGGGCGCCTGGTGACTTTGGCTATATCGGACCGCAGGATGCCAATTCAACCCAGATTGGGCTGGCGTTCCAGGACCCGGTTTTCCAGTGCCAGGAGATCGAAAGTCAGCAACCGGTAAGCACAGGCGCGCCGACACCGGCGATCGTCGCGATCAACACACGGTTCGATATTTACGACATGAGCAACGGCGCGGGCGTGGCTTTGGCCCCCTGTCTCGGAAGCGCCTGTCCGCCGGCACTCAACGTCACCAAGGATCTTGTTCGGCAGAACGGTGCCGGCAAGTGCGGGACCATCAACAATCATGCCAACAACATCAACAACGAGGGCTGGCACCTCGTAGAGACTGCCGCGAACAGGTTCTCCCCGCGTGCCAAGCTCGGCACCGACACGGCGATGACCCAGATCGACGCGAACGGCGTCATTGACGCCATGGGCCTCCCTCGGGACGATTGCCATTACACAAGCTACAATTCATCCTGCGGCACATCGAATCCGCGCTTCGGCGACGGCGTTTGGGCGCGCGGCGACTATTTCAACAAATACCACTCGGGCCGGATCCCGGCGAATGCCGCCACCATGACCCGCTATGAAACCTATCTGTGGGAAATCGCGAACAACTACATTCCCGTAGACGCCTCCGGCACAGATCGGCAGCAGGGCGTGCCGGTATGCAACGCTACCGTACCCGATCCCAGCCGAGATCGCCGGGTTCTCCAGGTAGCCGTAGGCAGTAATTGCCCGTCGCTGCACGGCGCATCGACACCGGTCCAGATCGGGGCCTGGGTCCAAATGTTCCTGGTTGAGCCCGGTGTCGGCAACCCCGGTCGCGGCAATGGCGACAGCGGAAACGAGATTTACCTCGAGGTAATTGGCGAGGTTACTCCCGGCGGCAATGCGGCCCAGATCATACGGCGCGATGTGCCGTACTTGGTGAGATGATGGGCTGGCGCGCAAATTTCTGGTCCGATTGCCGAGGATCGGCCGCCGCCGAGATGGCCTTGGTCGCGCCCTTGCTGGTCACCATCATGTTCGGCTCGCTGGAAGTTGGAAAATATTTCTGGGACGAACATCTGGTTACGAAAGCCGTGCGCGACGGCGCGCGTTTTGCCGCGCGTCAGAGTTTCGGATCCATGCCCTGCGGCGGCACCGCCGCGAACGAGGCACAAATCAAGAATGTCGTTCGGTATGGAAAAGCTGTCGTCACAGGGGCCGACAGGCCGTTACTCTATTATTGGACGAGCCCCGCCACGATCACCGTGACGATCGATTGCTACGCAAATGCAGGCGTTGACGGCGCACGTATCTACAACGGCGTATTTTCCGCCCGCCCCAATGTGCCGAGGGTAACGGTCGCCGCCGCGGTGCCCTATACCCCTATTGCTAGCGTCTTCGGATTCGACGGTCCGATGGTCCTCAACGCATCGAGCCAGGCAACGGTGTTCGGGCTATGATCTCGCGCCTCACCTCGATCATTCGCGATGAACGGGCATCGACCGCGGCTGAGTTTGCAATGGTCCTGCCGCTGCTACTGCTTTTCCTGTTCGGAATCATCGATGTCGGGCGCTACATGTGGACGCTCAACCGCATCGAAAAAGCTACCCAAATGGGTGTTCGATATGCGGTCGTCAGCGACCCGGTGGCAAATGTCGTCGACGCCGATTTCGTGAACACCTATGGGCAGCCGGGCGGCAATACGGTGCCGACCTCGATTTTTAACACCGCCACATGCAACAGCACGGGCAACTGTACCGTCACTGGTACAGCAAGCGCGGCCTCAGGCCGAAATGGGGCTGCCTTCACGGCCATCGTAACGTGGATGCAGAAATTCTATCCGCTGATCACCGCCTCGAACGTCGATGTCATCTATCAAAATGTCGGGCTCGGATATGCCGGCGATCCGACGGGTCCGGACGTAGCGCCGCTAACCACCGTCCAAGTCAAAAACATGCAATTCCAGCCGATGATCTTGTTCGGAGGGACCGTAAACTTGCCGACAATCAAGGCGTCGCTGACACTTGAAGACGGCGAATGTTCAACAACCGGCGATTGCGGGAGCTCAAATTGACTAGCCGCCTATTCGCCATACCGAACTCCTGTGAACTGAGGTAGTGATGAGCGTGCATAATCCTGATCGACCCAATTCCCAGTGGATGGCAGACACCGGTCCAGCGCCTGTGAGACTATTGCTCGCGGGTGTCGACGGAGAGGCCAACGAGCTGGTTGGGGTGCGCGCCGCCGGGTTCCCCTTGGAATTGGTAATCGTCGACACGGCGACGCCGATCGATCCGTCGGTGCTAGTTGGCGCAGCCGCAGCCATCGTGCAGGTAACTGATGGCGATGAACGTTCAATCGCCCGGTTCAAGCAGCTTGCCGAAGGGCCGGTACCTCTAATTGCAGCTGCCTATGAGCCATCGATGAAGCTGGTTCGGGCATTGGTGAGAGCCGGTGCACATGACGTCGTGCCCCTTCCGCTCGATCGGGAAGAGCTCGAGACTGCGCTCGATCCGATCCACCGGATGGCGATTGCGCATGGACCCCGGCCAAGCTCGGCACGGCAGAAGATTGTGACGGTAATCAAGAGCGAGGGAGGCATCGGTGCGACGGCCTTGCTCACGCAACTGGCCAGAAGGTTCGCCGTCCAGGAAGCCGCGGCGGGGCGAGAAGCCTGCCTGATTGATCTGGACATTCAGTTCGGCAATGCTGCCTTGCAACTCGGCCTGCAGCCGGCGCTGACGTTCAAGGATTTGGTTGAGGCCGGCAAAAGGCTTGATGGTGATTTGCTACGGTCCACGGCGATACAGGACTCGAGCGGATTGAAGGTCATCCCAGCTCCGCATGGGATCATGCCGCTGGAACTACTTACAAGCGATCAGTTGTTATCGATCATGGATATTGCGCTTGGAGAGTTCGGGACGGTGTTTGTCGACCTGCCAGCGAACTGGACCAATTGGTCGCTTTCATTGCTTGCCCGTTCGGACTTGGTGCTCTTGGTGACCGAACTGCGCGTCCCGAGCTTGCACCGTGCCCGGCGTCAGCTCGATTTGCTGGTTGAACAGGGGCTATCCAACCTTGACGTGCGCATTGTCGTCAATCGGTCTGAGAAGGGCTTTTTCCGGAACCTGAGCGAGGCGGATGCCGAACGTGTGCTGAAGAGGCCTGTCTCCTATTGCATTGCCAACGACCATGAAACGATGACCCAGGCAATTGACCGGGGCATCCCGATCGAACAGGTCAAGCGAAAGTCTGCACTTTGCCGCGACATTGACACGATGGAGCGCGGCGTTGCCGGCGCTCTTGGTCTGGAGCGCTGAGCATGTGGCAGATACGCAAACCCAAAGACCATGTCTCGCCGGAAGAAGGCACCGAGCGGTCCGAGGAAGATCGCCGTCTGCAGACTACTGGCGATGCCGGCGCTTTTGCCGCCAAGGATCTACACACCGATCTCAAAGTTGAGCTGCACCAGCAGCTTTTGGGACTCATCAATTTGAGTGCCCTCGACAATATGTCGCGAGAGCAGATTCAGGACGAGGTTGGCGACATCGTCTTGGAAGAGCTCGACAAGCAGCGCCACGCGCTGAATCAGTCAGAGCGCCGTCAGTTGGTCGACGACGTGCTTGACGAGCTGCTCGGCCTTGGGCCGATCGAGCCGCTGCTCAAGGATGCGACCATTACCGATATCCTGGTCAATGGGCACGACAATGTGTTCGTTGAACGCTTCGGCGTGCTCGAACCATCGCCAGTTCGATTCAAGGATGAGAAACACCTCATCCGCATCATTCAGAAAATCGTGTCGGCAGTCGGCCGGCGCGTGGACGAATCCGCACCGATGGTTGACGCCCGGCTTGCCGACGGCAGCCGCGTAAACGCGGTTGTGCCGCCCCTTGCACTCGATGGCGCGCTGCTGTCGATCCGCAAGTTCGCCAAGACCCCCATTAGCATGGCGCGGCTGATCGAGATCGGTTCAGTGCCATCGCAGGTGGCTGACGTGCTGAAGGCGATCGTTGCGGCCCGGCTCAACGTTCTCATTTCCGGCGGCACCGGCTCGGGCAAGACGACCTTGCTCAATGCCATGTCGGCGTTCATCGACAACCGCGAGCGGATCGTCACGATTGAAGACTCAGCCGAGCTACAACTGCAGCAGAGACACATCGCCCGGCTGGAGACCCGCCCCGCCAACATCGAAGGCAAGGGCGAGATTTTGCAACGGGACCTGGTCAAGAACTCGCTGCGCATGCGCCCCGACCGGATCATCGTCGGCGAAGTTCGCGCCGGTGAGGCGTTCGACATGTTACAGGCGATGAATACAGGTCACGACGGGTCGATGACTACGGTCCACGCGAACACCCCGCGCGACGCCCTCAGCCGCGTCGAACAGATGATCGGCATGAGCGGGATCGACGTGCCGCCCCGCTCGGCACGCGCTCAAATTGCCTCGGCGATTCACGTAGTCGTGCAGGTGGCTCGCCTGTCCGACGGCCGCCGCAAGATCGTAAGCTTGTCGGAATTGAGCGGCATGGAAGGCGACATCATCACCATGCAGGAAATCTTCCGCTTCCGCCAAACTGGCGTTTCCGCTGATGGCTTGGTGCAGGGCCGGTTCGAAGCAAGTGGCATCCGGCCGCGGTTCCTGGAGCAGGTCACCTCGCACGGCGTAACGCTTTCGGCCGACCTCTTCCGCCCTGACAGGAATTTTGAAGCATGAGCGACAGCTGGCTTCGCGCGATCGTCCTCGCCCTCGTCTTCGCCGCAGTGGTTTTCGCGGTCGAACGGATCGTTGCGGTCGCGGTTGGTCGCAGGCTTGAGTCTCGCGCGATCAACCAGCGGCTCGACCTGATCAGCCGGGGTGTTTCGCGCGGCGATGCCATGCAATTGCTGCGCCGCAGCGTTAGCAATATTCCGGATGGCTTGCCCGACATCATCGCGCGCCCGGCAATAGCATTTGAAAAGATGCTGATGGCCGCCGGTGTGGCAATGCCGACTGGGCGCCTCATGCTTGTCCTGTTGCTTGCGCCGGTTCTGATTTTTCTCGCGATCGTGTTTTTTCTGATGCTTGGCGACGTTGCGTTGGGAGCAGGCCGGATTTTGATTATCGGGACCTTCTCTTTCCTGCTCGGGGCAGGACTCCCGATGCTTTATTTCAATTTTCGTGCGACCCGCATGCGCAAAAAGATGCAGGACCAATTCCCGGTGGCGCTGGACGTATTTGTTCGCGGCCTCCGTGCCGGCCATCCAATTGCCGCTGCGCTTGACCTGCTGACTATCGAAATGCCCGACCCGATCGGCAGCCAGTTCGGCATCGTGGTGGACGAAGTGACCTATGGTGCCGATCTTCGCGACGCGCTGACCGCGATGGCCGATCGCTGGGACCTGGAGGACATGCGGATGTTCGTCGTCAGCCTTTCAGTGCAGAATGAAACCGGAGGCAATCTTGCGGAAATATTGGAAAATCTAAGCCAGGTTATCCGCGAACGCGCGTCGATGATGCTTAAGGTTAGGGCGCTATCCAGCGAAGGTCGAATGACGGCGACGATGTTGACCGCGTTACCGTTGGTCGCCTTCACTTTGCTGTTTCTCGGCAATCCGAGATTCTACCTCGACGTGGCTGACGACCCGGCCTTTCTTCCTGGGTTTGTCGTTCTTTTTGTGATGTACCTGATTGGATTTTTCGCGATCCGGCGCATGGTCGATTTAAAGGTGTGATGCCATGACCGAGCTCTTTTCCAGTAATGCTGTACGCTTGGCGCTCCTGCTTCTTCTATTTATCGCGGTGGCGGCTGTCGCCTTCGGCATTGCAGTTAGTTTGGGGGAACGGCGCGAGGTACGTCGTCGTCTGGCAGGAAGCTCTGATCACTCGATGGATCAGGAAGGTATCGGCCCCGGCGCTGGCCTGCGCGTACACGATGCAAGAGGGGCCTGGATTGCGTTGGTAACGGCGATCGAAAAGGCAGGCGTGCCTCTGGTCGACACCAAGGACGCGACCTTGCGCAGCAGATTGGTAGCAGCAGGCTATACGCAGGAAGCTGCGCCGAGGATCTATTCGCTTGTCAGGCTCATTACAGTGATCGGCTTTCCGGTTGCCGCGATCGGCTTCATGTGGGCCAGCGGCAGTTCGCCTTCGCTAACCAAAGTCTACCTGGTAGGAATGTTCGCGGCGCTGGCGGGACTCTATTTTCCCAGTCTCTTCGTCAGGGCGCGCGCTGACCGGCGACAACGCGAAATCATCAACGGCTTTCCTGATGCACTCGATTTGATGCTCGTCTGCGTGGAAGCGGGTCTGGGACTGGAAGCAGCATTCAGCCGGGTGGGTATGGAAATGACCCGGTCTCATCCGCTGCTCGCAGAGCAACTCGGCGCGGTAGTGCTGGAGCTTCGAGCCGGGCGCAGCCAGGAAGATGCGCTGCGCCGCATGGCGGACCGCGCCGGAGCTGACGAAATCCGAGCTTTCGCAACCTTGCTGATACAATCGAACAAGCTTGGTTCATCGATTGCGCAAACCCTGCGCATAT
>Ga0310810_10001230_pt1 | contig 26595 bp, 24 predicted proteins | sample NCmetagenome_FD_207641 | JGI IMG/M metagenome (GOLD analysis project Ga0310810, IMG submission 207641) | Soil microbial communities from experimental microcosm in Duke University, North Carolina, United States - NC | ecosystem: Engineered > Artificial ecosystem > Soil microcosm > Unclassified ...
AACTGAACCGACCTGATACGAACCCTGGTTGGACGCATCGGTGCCGTTCAAGATGGGACCTGCCTTGCCGTGCGGCGCAAATACGCGGCGGTCCGCGCGCGACCAGTCATTCATATCTGAGATGAGCACCAGCGAACTGGAGTCGGTCAGTCGTTGCGGCGAAAGCCAGCGTGCGGTGCTGCCGGAAACAGCCGGCCAGGGCGTGTTGGTGCGCCCACCGTGATAATTATAGCCAATCACATATCCGTATCCCAAAGCCTCGATTTGAAACGCGGCGTCCTTTTGAAAGTAAGCGGCAAAACTGGGGCAATGGACCAACTGCTGATTCCTCAAATACTGAATCAACGAATTGCTCGTTGCATTGCTGATGATCGGCAGATGATCGTCGAGCGGGCCAAACGGCGGATTTGAGGCCCCACTCGGGACTCGCTGTTCGTTATCGTCCCCGAACAAGTGCACACTGAGGAGAAATTGTCGCTCGCCGTTCTTGCAGTTGACACGACGCGTCTTTTCTTTTGCCCCCGCAAGGCTCGGCAATAAGAGGGCTGCCAGGATGGCTATGATGGCGATCACCACCAGCAATTCGATTAAAGTGAAAGCGAGCAAGAATGCCCGACTGGGCCTCCTAGCCAACATAAAGCGGCGACATTTCGCTTTCACAGGGGTGGTAGCCAAACTGGACTGTCCTACATTCGCTTTGGTGCCAACATATGTCCAATACTTGTTTTGCGATTGCTCGGGTGCGCCCTGGCACCTCCCCCGGAACGCCGGATTTATCCCAGGACCTGATAGAACGCAGCTTTCTGCCGGATAAATCCGGCGTTCCGGCCACTCTCTCGATTTCCGAGCGGGGCAGTGTCAGCATGCATCCTGATCGCTCGGGCACGATTAAAAGTGGATGCGAATGCGCTTTGCTGCCCGTTGCTTCATCTCATTAACACCTCCATTTATGGAGGTGTACCGGGTCCTCGGTGGATCGAACCCTCAGGGTTCTTTCGCCACCGCCCGCTTTTAATCGCACCCTGACCGCTCTGGAGTGTCAATGCTGGTTGACAATGAAATGAACATTACCTAATACTCGCCTGACTGGGAGTTTTCGCCGATGAAATCATCTGGCTTTTCTCGAAGTTGCCTGACACCGCATCGGAGGTCGCATGCGCTACCTGGATTCTCCCTCATCGAACTGATCACGGTTATTGCGCTCATTTTGATCTTGTTGGCGTTGCTGCTTCCGGCCTTTTCTCGCGTCCGGCTTGAATCGAAAGTCACGCAATGCTTAAGCAATTTGAAGCACATCGGCACCGGGGTAGCACTTTACGTGCAGGATACTCACCATTATCCTGGCAGCCTGGGCGGAACAGTTATGGCCAAGGAGTTTACCTGCAGGATGACCGACCGGGATTTGCTCGAGGAAATGAAACGGCGAGCTTTATATCAATACATAAAAACCGCTGAAATCTTCCATTGCCCCGAAGATCGAGGAGCGGACTATTCGCCGGACTCGTTCAACTATAAAAGCTTTTTTTATGCGTTTGGCTGCAGTTACTCATTGAATTCCAGCCCCTGGGAATTCACGAAACATCGCGTGCAGGGAAGTCTCGTATGGCAGGTAGAATCCTGGGTAAAAGAACCTGCCCGTTATATTTTGGCGTATGAATTGCCCGCCCGGCCAACCTGGAAGCCCATGACCAAAGACCCCTGCATTCCGAGAGACGCAATCAAAGTGCAGTACCATTTCCACTGGCACTTCGCGACCGGCAAATCCACGGTCTCGAACCTGGACTTCGGCAGTGACCGTCAGCGCTTTATATCGCCGATCCTCTTTGTTGATGGCCACTCCGCTAATCACGATTTTACGCGGTCATTGCGGGATCAGCCAAAGTTTCCTACCGAGGCAACTAAAGACTGGATTTGGTATCAACCATTGCCGGACGTCCCCGGCCAGCGCTGGTCTCAATAATTAGCGTGTCAGCAGGTTCTGTGTCCGGGTTTGCCAACTGATCGACCAAGAACGCTTCTCGATTGGTGGCAACGAGACGGTGCCCAATTGCACCTCCTTGCCTGCAGGAGCCATCACAATTTCCTGGCGGCTCACGGCTTTGCCAGACTCGCTTACCAGTTCCAAAGCCCAAACCAACGAAATCAGCTTGCCGGAAAAGCTATACGGCGCTTGCGGCAGTTGTAATCGGAACAAGCGCGTTTCTTGTTGAAGTGGTTGCTCGAAACGAATGGTTTCTATAACGCCTGCGTCTTCGATCCCCCTTCCGCGAGTGAACCAAAAGAGTCGCAGTTCGACATCGCGAGCTGGCTTGTCGAATTGCCACGAGACGCTGCCGGCTACCTCTTCGCCCGGCTCATAGGCAGTACGGGCGTCTGCTAGGTCGATTTTCAATTCGTTCATGTGCAACTCCGGGCTGCCGGCAAAATGCTGATGGGAAACTCTTCATCCAAATCAGGCCACCGTGGAATCTCCCCCTGCACCCGCAGAGCCCAGATCACCTTGTTATGGCCGCCCTGGAAACAATGCATTAGATGAGCTGGCACCGTAACGGTACTGCTGCCGGATCGCATTTCTTGCGAATACGTAATGTCTGCGATCTCAATATCTGCAAACACATTTTTGTCGGTCGCCGTATTCTTGCCGCTTTGGTAAGTGGCCTCCTCGCGACCTACCAGACGCACGCGCAACCGTTCTAGAACCTCCAGGCGGCCTCGGAGTTCCCATTCGATGCGAAATCTCCCGCCCAACGGTACCGCACCAGGTGTTATCGTCAGATGCGGACGCGGATTGAATAGCGCCAAAAAGAAATAAATCGCCGCAACGATAATCCCCAGCCCGATTAGGACAAACGGCACCATGAATAATGCCAAAAACCACTCGAACGGACCTGAACTCCAGTGTCTAATGATGTTGATTCCGAATACGGAGACGATTCCATTCCAGAACAACGCGAAAATGCAGGCGGCAATCAGCTTGCCCAAAGGCGGCACACTCGGCTTTAACAACAGCGGTTCATTTATCTGCGCAAGACATGACTCCGGTAACGTCCCTGAAATGGGGGAGGCTTTCTTCGAGGTGGCAATATCCTTTGAAGATAAGCCCAGGGCATACTTGCCACGCAGCATTCCCCTCACACCTGCAAGACCAACCAGCACAAATACCAAGGGAATCAGTCCGATCCACATCGCCGGCCTGAACCCTCGTTCCAGGACCGCTTCCGTCGGGTCAGCAGGATTGACGTAACAGAAACTCCGGCTGCCGGGCGGGTACTTGGCCACAATCGCATATTTGCGATTGGAACCGCTCGATGAACCGCCGATAAAATTGTAACGATTAGCTTTGAATTCGCGTCCGTTGAATTCGTAGCTATATAAAATATTCACACTGTAGGTGCTGCCGTGATCCCCGCTGTGACGACGAACCTCGCTCGAAATCACCACGCATGGCACCGAGGGCCATTGCCGGGCACTCAACATTTTGAATAATGGCAGGACGAAGAAGGCGTAAAAGCATCCGCTGCCTACCAATACAAAAATCATGAAGAAGCAAACGCCTATCGTCCGGCCTGGCGGCCGTACCGCTCGATCCGAAATCGCCTTCTGCTTGTCGCCGGTTGCCAATTGGGGCCGCCACATCGAATAGATGCCCAGCACGCCAATGGCCACAAAGACCATAGGAAAAAGAACCAGCAGCGGCATAAACAAACTGCCACGCCGCAAGACGGCCTCATTGGGGGCGCTCGGGTTGACGAAACAAACCGCCCTCGATTCCGCGCGATACAAATCAGTCAACCGGCCGGCCTTGCTATAGTCCTGGAAAGCCGGCGCCTTCAAACCGTAGCGGTCAGAAGTGTAACGGTGTCCACTAAAGTCATACTGGTAGCGCACCTCAAAATAATAATCACCAGTTTGGCGCCCGTCGCGATCCCGTTGGCGCACCTCACTGCTGATGATTTCGCAAGGCTTACGGTTCCAAGTCCAGGTTTTCAACCCCACGTAGGCCTCGCGCGAGATTAGCCAGACAAAGACCAAACCCATTCCCACGAAAAACAGAAAAAACAGGCTCGCGAGAATGCGAGCGCCAACCCCAGGAGAGCTCTTGGAACTGGATTCAACCTGGAAATTGTTCATGCTTCAGCAACTCGCTAAGCACAGAATACCGGGTAAATTATGGCATTTCGGATGCTTCATCCGCGATTGTTGTATCATGAACCATGCCAAGTTAGCTTTGAATTCGCGTCCGTTGAATTCTTACCTCGAATCCAAAGTGTGGCTCCACTCGCGCCGCCAATCGCAGTTCCCAAGCGGCTTAATTGCTGTCAAATCACCCATTGGCAAGGGACAAGCCGACCCGTACTCTAACCCTGTGTTGTTGCTCCTCCTCGTCTTTTTAGCAGTGAGCCTCGGCGCAGACGCAGCCGAGCCCGCCAAACCCGAACTTCCTTCGGCAGCCTTGCTCGAAGGCTCGCCAGCAAGACAAGGGGTCGAGACAGAATTTCAAAAACTCGAGTCCGACGATGATGCCGCGCAAGCTGACGTGGATAAGTGGAAGCGCGAAAACGCCGAGGCAAAAACCAAGGGCGCAGGCCTCTCCGAAACGGAATTTGAAGCCAGGATCCGGGCGCGGTTCGAACCGGTGCGCAAAGCTTACGATGAGTTTCTGGACCGCCATCCGAATCATGCCAAGGCGCATTTGGCCTACGGTTGTTTTCTCAACGAACAGCAGGATGAAACTGGCGCCAGAACCGAATGGGAGAAGGCGCTGGAGTTAGATCCACAAAATTCCGCCATCTACAACAATCTTGCCGGCAGCTATAGCGAAGCAGGGCCGGCCAGCAAGGCGTTTGATTATTTCAACAAAGCCATCGCGCTTAAACCTACCGAAGCCTCCTATTATCATAATTTCGGCACCACTTTGTATGTGCTGCGCAAGAGTGGGGCCAAGTACTACGGCGTCGACGAGCAAGCAGTGTTTGCCAAGGTGATCCAACTCTACAGCAACGCCGTGCGGTTGGATCGCACCAATTTCAGCTTCGCCACTGACCTCGCGCAGACATACTATTCTCTCAAGCCGTTGCCGATCGAAACCGCGCTTGTTGCCTGGACTAATGCGCTTCAGGCTGCTCGTCAGGGAACACAACGCGAAGACGTACTCATCCATCTGGCGCGGGTTAAGATGCTCGACGGCCACTTAGCCGAGGCCCGCGCGTTGCTCACACTGGTGACCAATCAAAGCCAGCAACAATTAAAAGCAAATCTGATCCAGGCAATTGAGGCCCGCGAACACCCGTCTGCAAAAGCCAACTCCTCAACGGCTCTTCAAAACAAGCAGCCACAGAATTGATCCGACGGAACTCTTTAAAATTGGCTAACTACGCTCGCGGGTTAAACCGGGACTCCTTCGCTAACTGCTCCCACAATTTGCGCTCGGATTCGCTCACTGTGGTAGGCACCTCGACGCGCATCACGACGATTAAATCGCCGGCATCACCGTTGCGTTGAGGCAATCCTCGGCCACGGACACGCAGTTTTTGACCATTGTGGGTCCCGGCCGGGATCTTAATGTTGACCCGTCCGTTGAGCGTGGGGAGCGAGATATTGGTTCCCAAGACCGCCTCCCAAGGCGCGAGTGGCGCTTCGTAAATGAGATTGTGGTCCTGAACTTCAAAATCCGGGTGCTTGGCCAACCGCACACGCAAGTACAGGTCGCCGGCTGCGCCGCCGCCAACCCCCACTTCTCCTCGGCCCGCTATGCGCAGCCGCTGCCCTTCGGTCACCCCGGCAGGGATTTTCACCTGGTAAGTATCGGTTTTGGCGACCTGCCCGGTGCCTCCGCAGACATTGCAAACATGCCGTGCGCGCTGGCCAGTCCCACCGCAATGCTCGCAGGGCACGCCATGGCGCACGGATACCGAACGCACCGAGCTACGCATCGCCTCTTCCAGCGTGACCATGATATCTCCCTCAATATCGTTTCCGCGTTCCGCCGCCAGATCCTCTTCCGCAAATCCGCCACGACGCCCGAAACCGCCCGCTCGCGCCCCACGGGAGCCAAATAACTGTTCGAAAAAGTCGCTAAAACCGGTGCCTCCAAAATGAAATTCGAATTCCTCACCCCGTGGCCCACGTCCAGGATACCCGCCACTCGTGCTGAAAGATTCCCACCCTGGTGGCGGACGAAACTCTGAGCCCGCCCTCCAGTTGGGCCCTAATTCATCGTACTTCTTCCTTTTTGCCGGATCACCCAGGACCTCATAGGCCTCATTGACCTCCTTGAACTTCTCTTCGGCTTGTTTTTTGTTCTTCGCTACGTCCGGGTGATACTCCCGTGCGAGCTTCCGGAACGCCTTCTTTATTTCCGCCTCGCTCGCTGTCCGCGGAACTCCCAAAATCTCGTAATAATCTTTGTATTGAACAGGCATAACGTGCCATTCCCGAAGCAGGCGACCGCCCTGCTTTACCCCTCAGATCATGCCTGCACAAGCGCGTTTGTCAAAGTTAGTAGCGCAGGTTCCCGTCCGGTTGCCGCTAATCGTTTGGCGGTCAGACGCCAAAACTCGCAGGCACAAACGCTGCCCTACCAATAACTATTCGGCGTGGGTTTGTTGTCCGTTCTCCGATCCCGGCGAAGCGGGAGCCCATTCGACCGGGCAACCGGGACGGTTGCGGTCTGCATTTGGCGAACGGCCGAGGAGTTGGTTAAACCGTTGCGCATCGAGAGTTTCGATTTTTAGCAACTCACTGGTAACCAATTCCAATTGATCTCGGTGCTCGATCAGGATCGCTTTTGCCTCGGCGTACGCCTGGTCCAGGATCCGTTTCACTTCTTGATCGATCGCCTCCGCGGTGTGCTCGCTGCAATCGCGTTGCAGCCCACCGTCGACTCCGGGCAACCACACCCCATTTTGCGGACGCGCACAATGAGTCAAGCCAACGGTATTGCTCATGCCGAACACGCAGACCATTTGTCGGGCCAACGCCGTGGCATGTTCCAAATCGTTTTCAGCCCCGGTTGTCACTTCCTGGAATGCCACCTCCTCGGCGGCGCGACCGCCAAGCATCCCGCGGATACGGTCTAATAACTGGGAACGGGTACGGAGAAATTGGTCATCAGTGGGCAATTGCATCGTGTAGCCAAGCGCTGCGCGACCGCGCGGGATGATGCTGATTTTGTGAACCGGGTCGGCGCCTTTGCTGTACGCGGCAACTAATGCATGCCCGGTTTCGTGATACGCCACGCGCCGTTTTTCCTCGTCCCGCAGTCGCCGGCTCTTGCGTTCAGGACCGGCGACCACCTTTTCGACGGCATCCTCGAGGTCCCGCTGATGGATCTCGGTTTGATCCCGGCGAGCAGCGAGCAGAGCCGCCTCATTGATCGCGTTGGCGAGATCCGCCCCGGAGAATCCTGGCGTGGCCTGGGCGATACGCCGCAAATCGACGTCCTGGGCCAAGGGCTTGCCTCTGACGTGCACCTTGAGAATCGCGACACGCCCATCGATATCCGGCGCGTCGACCACCACTTGCCGATCAAATCGCCCGGGCCGCAACAACGCCCGATCCAACACATCCGGCCGATTGGTCGCCGCGATCACAATCACCCCGGCGTTGGCCGCGAACCCGTCCATTTCCACCAGCAATTGGTTGAGCGTCTGCTCACGTTCATCATTGACTGCGCCAACATGAACTCCTCGTTGACGTCCAATCGCATCCAATTCGTCAATGAAAACTATGCACGGCGCCTTGGACTTGGCTTGTTGAAACAAATCACGAACGCGCGCTGCACCAACGCCGACGAACATCTCGACGAAATCACTGCCACTCAGTGAGAAAAACGGCACATGCGCTTCGCCGGCCACCGCCTTCGCCAGCAATGTCTTCCCCGTGCCGGGAGGGCCAATCAGCAGCACGCCTTTCGGTATCGCGGCGCCGATCTGCTTGTATCTGTCCGGATGCTTCAAAAACTCCACCACTTCCTGCAGCTCGTACTTGGCTTCCTCACAGCCGGCGACATCTCGGAACGTCACTCCAGTCTCCTTCTCGGCAACCAATCGCGCCTTGCTTTTGCCGAAACTCAAAATCGATTCGCCGGCGCTGCCGATGCGCCGACTAATGAAGGACCACAGCAAAACCATAAGGCCAATGGGCACCAGCCACGACAGCAGGATTTGTGACATGAAGCTGGGACGCTCCCCCTGAAAGGTGACGTCTGCTGCCTGAAGATCCTCCACCAACTTGGGATCCTCGACACGAACCGTCCGAAAAAGGAAAGATTTCGCGGACTGACCTCGCGGAACCGAGTTGGTTTCCGTCCTCGCGGACGCAGCGTGGTCCTGGCGCACAATCTCGCCCTGGATGTCGTCCTGACCGATAACGCATTTGACGATCTCGCGGCGATATAAGTGCTCCTTGAACTCGCTATAGGAAATCGTCCGATAGGCAAACTGATTGACAGCGCTTTGCCATAACCACAGCAACAAAAACATTACCGGCAGATACCACAGCGGTGAGTTCCACTTTGGCCGGCCAGGACGATCCTTATTGGTTGGCGGTTCCCGTGGAGGCATAAGTCCTTAGTTTATTTACCTGCTCTTTCGAAAGCGCCTGACCAATATCGAACAGCCGCAGCGCCGGCCAACAAAGCGACCGCTGCGAATCACTCCGACGTTTTCTTCGTATTCTCAACGACTATGTAGTGAGTGCCTCCGCCTCCGTCACTGCCCTTACTCCAAACCCGCAACAGCACGCTCGTGCCATTCGCCTTCCGACTCAGAGCGACCGCTTCGTCGGCATTGCGTACCGGCTGACGGTTGATTCCGACGATTATGTCACCCGGTGTCAAGCCAGCCTCGGCCGCGGTGGAATCAGGATCCACATTGGCGATGAGCGCTCCCCGAATATTCCGCGGGATATCAAACTGCTGACGCGCTGACGCGTCTAAATCCGCGACCTCCACCCCATCGAGCACATCCATCTTTTCTGTTTCGTTGTCGCGTGGCGTATTCCGCTGAGCGACGCTCTTTTCAACCGGCAACTCTCCCAATGCTACCGTCACATTCCGTGCAACCGGTTTTTTGCCGAGTTCACCACGCAGCACTTGCAGACTCACTTTGGTTCCAGGCGGAGTCTCCGCCACCATCAATTGCAGGTTGCGCGAGTCGGTGACTTTCTTGCCATTGAATTGCACGACCACATCGCCGTCCTCAATTCCCGCCTTGGCAGCCGGGCTGTTCGGCGTTACCCCGCCGACCAGCGCCCCGCTGCTTTCGTCGGGCAGGTTGAATTCCTTGGCTAAATCCGTCGTCAGCGGCTGTATATAAATACCCAGAAAACCACGGCTGACCTTGCCAAACTGGACCAACCGATCCATCACATACCGGGCCATATTGACCGGAACCGCCAGCCCGACTCCCTGGAAACCTCCGCTCCGACTGAGGATCGCTGTATTGATCCCCACCAGCCTGCCTTCCCCATCGACCAGCGCGCCGCCGGAATTGCCGGGATTAATGGCCGCGTCCGTCTGAATGAAATTTTCGTAGCCGCTAATCCCCAGGCCGCCCCGCCCGACGGCACTGACGATGCCCATCGTCACGGTTTGACCGACGTTGAATGGATTGCCTATGGCTAAAACGATATCGCCCACTTCCAGCTTGTCGCTATCGGCAAGCGGTACGGCAGGAAGCTTTTTGGAAACATTGATCTTCAGCACGGCGACATCACTCGGAGGGTCGGTCCCTACGATCTTGGCCGTATACTCTGTATCACCTGTAGACAGCGCCACCTTTACAGTTTGCGCCCCTTCCACGACATGATTCGCCGTCAGAATATAACCATCAGGCGACACAATAACGCCTGACCCCAGGCTCTGGGCTTTATGTGGGCGCGGCTGCCGTTCTTGCCCAGAGTCATCGCCGAAAAAGCGACGCAGAAACGGATCGTTAAAGAATGGGTTAGGAACTGCTCGCTCATGCACAATGGTCGTCGAGTAAATATTTACCACGCTTGGTGCCACCTTTTTGACGACCGGCGCGAAACTGAGCGGAGCTTTTAACCCACGGTCAACCGGGGCCTCCTGGATTGTAAGTTTGGGCGGAGTCTCCGCCCGAAGAACCGGACATAAGTAACCGGCTACGCTCAATAGAACAAAGCTGCTGATCAGAGCGCCATACCTCTTAAGTTTTGCTCCAACAATCATCGAACGCACGGTCATGAAATTCCTTTCCCCATGTCTTTCACACTCCACCCTCCAGAAAAGGTCCCATGGAAACCGGCTTTGTCAAAGCGTCGTATACCTGTCGAGGTTTGACAGGTTCGGCGGTTTTTTGTCTCATGGCCATTCCATTAAATGGAATGGAAAAATGACTGCTTATGGAAGATATCGGGTTCAAACGGGGTGTTCATCAGCGCCGAAATGGGTCTTTTACAGAACCGACCGCGGGATTAGTTGGGAGTAGGCGAAATGCTACCGCATGCCCAGGCCTTACTTGGTTATCCCTGGCCTTGTGCCTTGCCGCGGTAAGCACCGCCGTCAAATGTCTCTCGGCGACGCAATCGACAAAGATGCCGGTGGTTCCTAAATGGGGTCGCTTCGAATACGCCTTCACTAGCAGCACTAACTATGAAAACCCATTGCAACAAGCCACATTGCGCATTGTATTCACTTCACCGCTCGGGGAAACCGCGCAGGTGTTTGGCTTTTGGGATGGTAGCCGCACCTGGCGCGTTCGCTTCTCTCCCGACCAACCCGGGACTTGGAGCTTCAAAAGCACCTGCTCGGACGCGGCAAATTCAGGATTGAACAACCAGCGGGGAGAATTTCTTTGCACTTCAACTATTGGGCAAAGCCGTTTTCATCGACACGGTCCCGTTAAGGTGGCTCAAGATCGGCACCACCTCGAGCACGCCGATCGTTCGCCCTTTTTCTGGTTGTCCGATGAAGTCAGCAAAGGTGTACGAATGGCCGACGCAAAAAGCCTGGGAACCTACGCCGTGATCCGCTCCTCGCAAAATTTCACGGTTGCGCAATGGGCGGTAGCCCCGGGCGGTGATGCCGCTAATGAGTCGGCGCTCGCTGGGTTCCCGGAGCGGATCAGCGTCAACCCGGACTTTTTTAAACGGCTCGATGCCAAAATAGACATCCTTTCGACAGCCGGCATCCTGAGCGCCATCACTCCACTGGCAGAGCCTGATTCCAGTCCGGAAGCGGTTGCCTTGCCGGATGACCAGGCCATGCTGCTCACCCGCTACGTCGTCGCACGCTGGGGCGCGGACCCGGTGGCCTGGGTGCTCGCACCAGGAATGAGCAGCAAACAAACCGAGCGGTGGAAAAAAATCGGCTCAGAAGTGTTCTCGACTAACCGACACGCCCCGGTAATTGTCTACTCGCGCCAGGTCGACGAAACCCTGGTCGAATTTGCTGAGCAAGGCTGGGTTGATGTCCTTGGCGCACCCACTCGTGAGGTCAAACCCGAGGTCCTGTCGAAAATTGCGCAGACCCACCCGATAGTCGCCTTGACTCCTCACGAAAACGCCTTTCAACCTAAAACGCGCACGCGGGTTACAGCCCAGGACGTGCGAGGCTCAGCGTATTGCGGCGTCTTGCCCACACCGCCGGCTGGAGTCAGTTATGCAGGTTCAGCGGTGGAAAATTGGGATACCACTGTCGAGCCCAAACAAGAAGACATCTGGGGAGCAGGACTTCCCGTCTGGCATAAGGCCTTGTTCATGCCCGGTGCAAAACAAGTCGGCTACTTGGCGGGACTGCTAAATTCCGTCGACTTTTGGCGACTGCGACCTGACGCTGGAATCTTAGTCTCTCAGCCCGGTACCGGATCCGGCGGACCGGAGATCTGTCCCGCGGCGACTGAAACCAAGGATCTTTCGCTGGTCTATGTCGCTAATGAGCGTATGCTGGAACTGTCGCTGGACGCGATGCCTCATTCGCCCGCTGTCACCTGGTTTAACCCCCGACAGGGTGGCAACAGTCCCGCAGTCGCCGTCGTAGTCCAGGGCAAATGCCAGTTCCCAACGCCCGACCCTGAGGATTGGGTGCTGGTCCTTAAGGCGGGCAAGTAGACGCTAAATAAATCCGAAACTCGAAATCCGAAATCTGAAAACGCTACAACCGGACGCGCGTTCCAGCTCGGCTATTTTAAGCTTGGGAATTTCTTTCGGACCTCGATCTTCGGATTTAGGATTTCTTTTGCTCACCGTCTGACTCTCGCGCTGCCACCACGCACCAATGCTTCGACTTCACTCAGGGTTGCCATCGACGTATCCCCCGGCGTGGTCATCGCCAGCGCACCGTGCGCTGCCCCATACTCCACAGCTTTCTGCGGGTCCCCAAATTGCATCAAGCCGTAAATTAGCCCGCTCGCAAAACTGTCCCCGCCACCGATCCGGTCCAGCACCTCGACTCCTTCGCGCATTACTGCCTGAAAAAACTCACCGCCCGCCCAACAAATCGCACCCCAATCGTTGCGGCTGGCCGAACGAACGGTGCGCAATGTCGTCGCCGCTATGTTTATGTTCGGATAGGCGACGGACAATTCCCGAATCATCTTTTTGAAGGCGGCTACTTCCACTTTCGAAATATTTTCGTCGAGGCCCTCGACTGTTAACCCCAGACAGGCAGTAAAGTCCTCCTCATTTCCGATTATCACATCTACGGCTTTGACGATTTGGCGATTCACCTCCTGGGCGCGTTTCCGGCCACCAATGTTTTGCCACAACGACGGACGATAATTGAGGTCATACGACACAATCGTGCCATGTTTTTTCGCCGCCGCCACCGCTTCGAGGATCAACGCCGGTGTGGTCTCGCTTAATGCAGCGAAAATGCCTCCAGTATGAAACCACCGGCAGCCCTCTGTACCAAAGATGCGGTTCCAATCGTAGTCCCCCGGTTTCAATTGGCTCGCAGCGCTGTGGCCGCGATCCGAAATCCCCACTGCTCCGCGCAAACCAAATCCACGTTCCGTGAAATTCAGTCCATTACGCACACTCCGGCCTACCCCATCGAAAGGAACCCATTTAATATACCTGGTATCAACACCGCCCTGCAAAATGCAGTCTTCCAGCAGTCGCCCGACGTCATTATCGGCAAATGACGTGCAGATCGCCGTCTCCAATCCGAAGCAACGGCGCAATCCCCGCGCCACGTTGTACTCTCCCCCGCCTTCCCAAACCCGAAATTGCCGCGCCGTCCGCACCCGGCCTTCTCCCGGGTCCAGGCGCAACATGACCTCCCCCAGGGCGATCAGATCATATTGGCAAGCACCCGCAGGTTTGATGTTTAAGGTTCGCATGACGTCCAATCAGGCCGATTCGCCCAATTAACTTTGACTGTGAATGTGTGGAGAAATTGGTAGCCGCACAACCCTATTTCCGGACCCGGAGTTTAGTTTTCCTAAAAGGCGCCTCCAAATCGCCTAATCCCGGTTTGCTTTTTTACGCTCCCTGTGCTGTATTAATGCCCGGGCGCCGATCTACCCAGGTACTTTGCGCTCGCTGAATATTGATTGAATATGCCAACGACCATTGAAGAAACGCCCGTGATGCAAAAGACCAGGGAACTCTGCCAAGCCATTCTCGACCAACCGAATATGCAGTCCATTCGGAGACGAATCGACGCCTTCATGGCGGACGAAAAGAGCCGCACCCAATACGACGGCCTCGTCAACAAGGGCCAGGTTTTGCAGCAAAAACAGCACAATGCCACACCGTTAACCGGCGAGGAAATCGCCGATTTTGAGCAGCATCGCGATGCCTTGTTGCAGAATTCCGTTGCGCGCGATTTCCTCGATGCCCAGGAGGAACTTCATCAGGTCCAGCAATCGATTCACCAGTACGTTAATAAAACCCTCGAACTGGGCCGACTCCCGACCGAGCAGGAACTCAGCGGTGAAGGTTGCGGCCACGGCTGTGGCTGCGGACACAATCACTGAACTGGCCCTCGCCTAACCTGGGAATTTAACCGCCCTCGACGCAGCTCCGGCCGGGTCGTAAAGTCTCCTATGAAGAGGCCTCAGTCCCGCCAGCGCCCGTCTATTCGCGGCCAGGAAAGCGATCAGTTAGACTCGTTAAACGCGGCCGTCCGCTCTAAACGCGGTGCGTCTCAGACCATTCGGCAAGCCATCGAGGCTGACATCGAAGCCAAAGCCAGAAAGAACGAAGTCGATACTCGGCCAACTTCAAACACACCTAGCGCACGCCCGTAGCGCGGGCTTTCGAGCCTGCTGTATCGCAGGTTTTAACCTGCACGACTGTCCCGAGAACCCATTCAATTTGCCGACTGAAAGTCGGGGATACAGCAGGCTGAAAGCCTGCGCGGCGCACCCAGACACGATCCCGTTTTCTTTGGTAAGCCGGCGCGTGCAGATCATCGGCGATTGTATCCTTCAATTCCGTCCGGGCCAGGTCGGGCTGATTCTTGGCCAGGTACAATTCAGCCAATTGAACTTTGGCGCGCGGATACGAATGGTTTTGGGTGACCTGCTGCCAAATCGCCAACGCGCTATCGGTTTCCCCCAAAGCTGTCAACGTTTCGGCCAAGGCCATCTGCGAATAACCATAATCGTGTTTTGGATTTTCCTTCACCACTCCTTCCAGCAGCGGACGGGCTTCGGCAGGCTTGCGCTGGCGCAGCAGGCATTGGCCCAGGTGCGCACGTGTATCAATGTCCGCCGGGTCGCGCTCGAGCGAAGCCCGGTAGCACGCCTCCGCTTTGTCCAGCTTTCCTTGCTGAAAGTAGATATCACCCAATTGAAAATGATGGTGCGCTTTGTCCAGATGATGAATTTGCGCCTGCAACTCTTTGATCCGCTTTCGGTCATGCGCACCCGGCAGTTCAAATCCCTGCGTCGCCGAGGGTGCGGCCCGATAGACCGCGAAATAATAGAACAGTGCCGAAATGCCAAAACCGATAAAGATGAACAAAGCCCACAGCCACTCGCGGCGCCGCAGCGCGTCAATTAGCATCCACAGCTGGAATAGTGACATGATCACAACACCAGGAGAGCTGATCCAGTAATCGAGGTGCACCAGGTTTGAGATCAGCGACGCAAGCATTCGGAAAAAGCCTAGACACGCTCTGGTTGCACGGCAACGAAATTGAAATCCAAAAGGGTGGAGTCACCTTAAGTCGTCTTTTACAATTGAGGTCAGAATGACGAAACGTCGGTCCCCACCCGAAATGCGAGCCTTGCGCCGCGCCTATCGGCTGATGTTGGCCCGATTCGGACACCAGCAGTGGTGGCCCGGCGAAACCCCCTTTGAGGTCTGCATTGGAGCCATCCTTACCCAAAATACCAACTGGAGTAACGTCGAACGCGCCCTGACAAATCTGAAAACTGCGGGGTTGCTGGATCCCCACAAAATCTTTGCGCTCAGCGAAACCAGGTTGGCTCAACTCATCCGGCCGGCAGGCTACTTTAATGTCAAAGCGCGCCGAGTGCGTTCTTTCTTGCGAGTCTTGATCGAAGAATTCGGCGGCAACCTCGATCGTTTGTTTGCCGGCGACACCGGCGACGTACGCGCGCGCTTGCTGTCAATAAATGGCATCGGTCCGGAAACTGCCGATTGCATGCTGCTCTATGCCGGTGGGCACCATCGATTCGTGATCGACGCCTATACCAAACGCATCTTTCAACGCCACCATTGGGGAATCCCGACCGTCGACTACCACCACTTGCAACAATTGTGTGAAACCTCATTGTGCGAAAAACACGGCTCTGATCGGCTCGATTACTGGCAGGACTTCCACGCCCAACTCGTCATGGTCGGCAAACATTTTTGCCGGTCCCGGCAACCGCTCTGCGCGGAATGCCCGCTAAAGCCGCTGCTGCCGCAAAACTCACTCCCGTCAGCGTCGGCTTGAATCAGCTACCAGCAGCGTGCGGTTCACTCAACCCGCACTAAAGCCCGCATCAACGGGCAGGTCAGCGCCGGTCACCAACCTTGCTTCGTCACTGGCCAGGAACACTAGCATCGAGGCGATCTCCCCCGGTCGGCCAAAACCTCGTTCGGCGACCAGGGCATCCAGAGCGGCCGTCCGCCCCTCTTTCGCAGCGATCTGCTCAGGTCGGCCAGTGCGGTCCTGGCTCCCTCAGCTGCGAACCTCTCCGCCGTCGCTTTCCCGATGCCCGATGCCGCACCGGTGATCAAGGCGACTTTGCCGAGCATTCGTCTGGGGAAAGGTGCCGTTGGCATGCCGACGTTTTGCCAGCGTAACGCAGCGTTGGCCAGCTTGTTTTGGTCTAATCGTGCTTCGAGGCGAGGTGCCACAGCTACTTAGTGCCACCACTCTCTTCGTAGCAGGAGTCAATCTCATCAAGAATACCAAGGAGCCTCTCGATCTTTACGTCGGTTGAACTGTGGAAGGACCTCGGTTCATAACGCCTTTTCAACATCATTGCGTCATAGCGCACAAGCTCGTAAGCCCGCTGGGAAGAAACGCGCGGAGTTGTGGGATGCTGCTCGATCTTCCGTGCCACCCAGGGCGCTTTGCGAGAAATTTGCCCCAGGTAGTATACCGTTTCCCAATCGAGCGCGGTGGGACGAAACGCCGCATATCTCAGATCTCTGCGGGCCCAAACATTAGCATCCCAGGCTACTTTGTATGCCTCATGAGCTAGCTCGGCAACCTTCTCCGCATCGAACGGGTATGAAGTGTTTTCGGCCGGTTGTGCGGGAACTGCCGTTCTGCATCCCGCGCCAATGGCGCCCGCAATCAAAAGAGTGCAAAGAGACAAACCTAACCGGGTGAAGCGACTCATTCCGGTCGCAGAGATCTCACTCTGGTCGTTCACTTATCCTGGACGTGCGGCGCCCAATTCACACGCTCGCTCGGACCTGGCAATTTAGGGAACTGCATATGTGGCTCCGTCTGGTACCAATACGCCACGCTGTAATAATAGTTCAGGCTGTCGAACGGCGGCACGCCCTGCCCTTGCTCGATCAAAAATCGCAACGACTTGCGGAACGGCACCGGATCTGGCACATGCCAGCGGTAAGCGGAAATAAACGGCTCCTCTAACAGCGGCACGCCAAAATACGGAAAGCAACCGGAGCGCAAGCCGTACGATTCACAAAAATAATCTTCCGAACCAGTTCCCTGGATCTCCTGTTTACCGTCAATAAATACCATCTCGTCGCCCTCGCCCCACCAGCCTCCTTCGTTATTTTTCACGCTTAGCACGCAGCCAATCAGGTGGCCTCGACCTTGTGCGTCCAGGATGAGATAAGGTCCTTGTGCCGGCGGCGTGCCTTGGCGGTATTGCGCGTGGAAATAAAGTTGTTTCGTTGGCGGCTTGTGATAACTGCGGTAGTTCACCTCAAACCAATGCTGACTTCGTTCCTTGCCCTCATTGCTGATGGTGACCCGCGCCGATTTCCGAAATGGCATCGGAAAATAGCAATTCCGCGCCGCGCCCATCGCCGCCGCATTGGTGGCTTTACCGGGCTGTTGATCAATGGAGACCAGCGCCGAATTGAGCTTCGCCGTGAAACCAAAACCAATTCCAAAAAAATCCCCGACCGGCGCCTCGACGCTCGGCTGGCGTTCGCCATCCCAGTACATCCGCAGCACGTGATACTGAAGGTGATGCGTTTCTTTGCTGGTGATATTGTCCCGCCAATGAACAATACAGCCTGGTCCTTTAATGTCCGCGAGCACTAACGTAGCCCCTGGCTCAAGATAACGCCAATCCTCATTGCCTCCTTTCGGATCGCTGGATGTGATCCGATGCGCATCAAAGTCCCGCGCCCCGGGCAATTGATCCAAAACCAAGTCCTGCCCGAAAATATCCACCTCGATCCACATCACGCCCAGTACCAGCAAGCGAAGCAGGTACCGCGCCAGGGGCAGCCACTGTGGCTTGGATCTCAATTGGAATTGCTGAAGCTGCGCGGGGGTTTGCTGTCGGCGGCGAAACGAAACGGTTTGCCGCCGACGATTTGATCGCTGCTAATGGTTGGGCACCAGTATTTCTCGATATGCCAGCAGACCAGATCCGTGCCGATGAAATGATCCACGAAAGGACGCTGGCGATGATTATACATTGTGTCGGTAAGATCCCGTACCAACGCTACATTCTGGCCCTGGAACACCATTTGGCGCACTGAGAACGGCCGGCCCAGCACACACATGTTCTCGTGCACACCCATCACCAGCACGTTCGTGATGCCTCGTTGGCGCATCAAATTGTAGGCCTCACCATTGTCTGTAATGGCATCCCTGTCTTTGATTTCAATGGTTGAAATCTCGCGCCGCCAGGGGAAATTCTGTGGACATTGTGGCTCGTCATCACACCCCCCGTCGGAATCGTCGATCGGCAGCGGCGGCTCCTTGACCGACTCCAAAATGCACCAACCCTCCGCCGGGCGCTTTGTTGCCACGAGCGGCGCCGACTGCGCCAGCTTGCGCCCGGAGGTGCCCTCGTAAGATTTCATCGTCTCACTTGGACAATGAATCACCAGGACACCTCGTTTGCGCAATTCGGCTATTGTCCGGTTCATGCAGGGAGCCATTTCTGCCACACGCGCGGTTGCTCCCTTGCACCAGTGTTGATCCCACATGTCACAGATCACTACGGCCGTCCGGGAAGGTTCCCACATCGCAGACTGTTCCGAAATTCTCCATTGCCCGCTGCCTTTTGGATCCTCAATCAAACGGCGCAGCTTCAAATCCAGCGGTTGCCCAAAAAGAGTGGCCGCTGCCACCCACAACAGGCACATGAGGGCAGTCATTAAACGCCCGGAACGCGTCGGGTAATCCAGCATAGGTCTCGAACAAAACGTTACTTAAGTCACCATGCCCTCGTCAATAATCCGCGCCTAACACGCCTGACACGTATTGGAATCAATGGTCTTTACGAGGATGTGATGGAGTTGGCCGACGCAATCTTAACTACTCCGCTCTACGGCTGACTGCTAAAGGTGTGGTTTGCCGCAATGGCGAAATTATTGTCAAGAAGCAATGCTTCCCCCGATATCTTTTCCTACTTCGGGTCCTGCAACTGGTTATGCAAACCGCCCTTCCATTGATGGCGGGAGCGCCAGAGTTTTCGTCTCCTTGAAAACCAGAATGCGGACTTGCATTTGCCTTTGGCATGACTATCTTCTCCGGCTCCCTGCATGGAAGCAGGATTAGTTTTGGATCGATTGAGTAGAGATTATGGCAACAGCAAATGACCTTCGCCGCGGCATGGCGATCAATTATAACGGTGATATTTGTGTCGTATTGGATAGCCAACACCGCACCCCCGGCAACCTCCGCGCTTTCGTCCAAGCCACCTTGCGCAGCATCCGCTCCGGCAGATCGTCCGACGTGCGCTTCAGCTCCACCGAACGAATCGACGTCGTGCCGATGAACACCCGAAAAATGGATTTCAGCTACAAAGACGGCGAAGACTACGTATTTTCCGACCCGGAAACTTACGAGACCGTTACCTTGTCGCCTGAGCTCGTCGGCGATGCCAAAAACTACCTCGTGGAAAACGGCGCGGTAACGGTGACCTTCGTGGAGGACAAAGCGGTCTCGATCGAGCTTCCTTCCAGCGTCGTGTTATCAGTCACCGATGCCCCAGAGGGCATCCGCGGCGATTCCGCCAACAATGTCCAAAAATCCATCACCCTGGAAACCGGCATTACGGTTCAGGCCCCGCTCTTCATTAAAACCGGCGAGAAGATAAAAATCGACACTCGTACCGGCAAATACATGGAACGCGCCTGAGGCGCCAGCTTCCGTCGGTTAAGGCTTCTGAATTGCTCTCGCGCAGTGCCCGCTGATGGGTGTTCAAATCATTTTAAGCATTGACATTCCGGGCTATTAGTGCTTCTATTCACTAACTCGGGAGATTTCAAACTTGATAGCGGGCAATTGCGGCCATTGTCGACATAGCGCCGTCACGTATTTTTGGGGTGCCGGTGCAGGGGATAAAGAATCGTTTCTGGAGGACCAGCTTTTCCTGTTCGGCTCAAGTCGCGCCCCAAGTCCCTGAATCCGAGCAGCGGGGTGCTGACATGAAACCCAGAATCTGCATTTGTTGCGGTGAACCGATGGCGAAGGGCGGTCATGCGTTGTCGCGCGATGCCAATCTGTGCGCCTCCTGCTCAAGTATGGCCGATGGCATGTCGGAAGAGAGCGCGACCGCCTCGCTGCAGCGCCTCGCGCCCCAATCTCTGTCTTCCCCCTCCTCCCGGGACCGTCTCCATGGAATTGAGTCTGCTCCTAGCGCGCGCCTGGAGCCCAGCGAGGCAGAATCCAGCACCGCCGGGGAGGAGATCGTTATCGAGTGGAAAGGCGGCCGTTTGCGCAAGCGCGAATAGCCTTTATTCGGCGCCTGCTCTTCCTGTAATCTGTTGGCGATCCGGGTTTTGCGGCAAGCCGGTTAGACTTGTCGGCAAATCCTCGATGTTCACAACCATCCAGGCCCATGGCTTCCGAGGTACGCAAGAACGCCAAAGCGCCACGCATCCTGATCGTCGACGACGATCCCGGTCAGCGCAGTTTGCTCGACGCGTTCCTCCGCAGTCAGGGTTTCGAAACCGTTCTGGCGCCTTCAGGCGAGCGCGCTCTCGAAATCCTGCGAACCGAAAACTTCAGCCTGATGATTTCCGACGTGCGCATGCCGGGGTTGAGCGGCCTCGAAACCTTGCGACGCGCACGGCAGGAACACGCCGTTCTGCCGGTGCTGCTAGTGACGGCTTATGCCGATATTCGCGAAGCCATCGGTGCCATGCGCGATGGAGCGCTCAACTACCTGCCCAAACCCATAGACCTCGACGAACTCGTCGCCACCGTTCGCCAGGCGACCGGACTAACCAAAACGACACCACTGCGGTTTAGCTCCGATCGGCAACTGCCCGCGCGCGTTGTCGCCCGGAGTCCCTTAATGCAGGCCGTCTTTCACGACGCCTCGCTCATAGCCCCTTCTGAAAGCCGCGTATTGATCACCGGCGAGAGCGGCGTCGGCAAGGAGGTGCTGGCGGATGTCATCCACGCCTGGAGCGCTCGCGCCGGCGGACCTCTGGTCAAGGTCAATTGCGCGGCGATTCCCGAAACGTTGCTTGAAAGCGAGTTGTTCGGTCATGAAAAGGGAGCGTTCACTGGCGCGGTCGCACAGCGAATCGGGCGCTTTGAGCAAGCCAATGGAGGAACGATTTTTCTGGACGAAATTGCCGATATGTCGCCGCCGCTGCAGGCCAAGCTGCTCCGCGTCACACAGGACGGCCTCTTTACTCGAGTCGGGTCCAACAAAGAACTCCAAACCAACGCCCGCATTCTCGCGGCTACTAATCGCAACCTCGAAGACGAGGTCAAACGGAACGCGTTTCGCGAAGACTTGTTTTATCGCCTCAACGTGGTGGAACTCAACATCCCCCCTTTGCGCGAACGGCAAGAGGATATTTTGCCTTTAGCGACCGGGTTTCTCACGGAGTTTACCCACGGCAAAGCCCGTTGCTCTCCTTCCGTTAACGATTGCCTGCTCGGCTATAATTGGCCGGGCAATGTGCGCGAACTGCGCAATGCCATGGAACGTGCCGCGCTCCTCTCGATGGGCGAACTTATCCTGCCCGAGCATTTGCCTGCGCGAGTCCGCGCGGCCAATCACGTTGCGCCGCCGTCTCACGCGACACCCGAGGACCTGGGCGAAATCGAACGGCAAGCCATTTTCCAGGCCCTCCGCAAGCACGATTTCAACCGCACCGAAACGGCAAAAGCCCTCGGTATCAGCCGACGCGCGTTGATTTATAAGCTGCAGCGCTTCCGCGAAGCCGGATTCGAAGTAGACCCGCGCGCCTAACCCACCGTAGCGGCAGGCGTCCTCGCCTGCCGTAGAGCCGGGCATCTTGCCCGGCGGATCCAGTCTGAAATTTCGCTAAAACTTTTTGCTACTCCAAACGACGACGTGCAAACCCGGACGGCGGGGATCCCCCCCTTAGGCGACACCTCGAGGGCGACTCGGAAGGCCGAGTTCTTCGACGCTACCCCTCACAACGTCCTGCGGAACAGCATCGTCGCAGCCGTCATCGCCAGCACCGTAAACCCAATCAAAAACGCCAGGTCCGGCGCGATCGCCATAATGCCCGTGTTTTTCAACGTCAACTCCTTGAAACCGTGCACCGCATACGTGAACGGGTCTACCACCGCGATGACCTTCATCCATCCCGGAAATGCCTCGATCGGATACACCGCCCCACTCGGAAAAAACAACACCGTGTTCAACACGCCAAAAATCGCCCGTGGCACCAGCGGATCGCTCACCCGGACCATCAACAAAAACATCATGCTGATGAGGGCCAGCGCCGTTACCACGACCAGCAGAAGCATGCGCCCCAGCCTAAGCAAGTTCAGCGGATCAGGAATACCCGCAATCAAGGAACCGCAGGTCACGAGCACCACTCCAGCTAGAATCGCTTTGGCGGCGCCGGAAATGTTGAATCCCAGGATCAACTCGACTTTCCGGATAGGTGTCACCAGGTAGCCCTCGTGCAACCCGCGAGCTTTGTCGTCAATGAAGATGATCCCGCCGCCGATCATCGCTGAAACAAAGATCGCCAGCACCGTGGAGCCCGGCAACAGGTATTGGATATAAGGAACGTAAGGATAAATCTCGACTACCGACAAGGCGGCGCTCGAGTTCAACCGCGGCGGCATCGGCTTTTGATTGAAGGGCACTAATAATTGGCTTAGCGTTCCCTCCAAAGCCGATGCGACGAACTGGTCGGTATTATCCTCGATCAACGCGACCCGTGGGCTCGCGCCAGCCATCACTTTACGCGAGAATTGGGGCGGGATCTCAATCACCCCGTTGATTTTTCCGTTGCGCAGATCCTGCAGCGCACGGACCTCGTCCACATAGGAAACAGTATCGAACGTGCGCGCGTTGGCCGAAACCGCCTGAAACATCTCCTTTAACTTAATGGCCTGCACTCCATGATCCTGATCGACGACCCCAACCGTCAGGTGTTTGATTTTGCCTCCGAACGCATAACCCAGTACTACCAACTGCACCAGCGGCATCACCATCGAAACGATAATCAACGTCGGGCTGCGTCGGAATCGGCGCAAATCCCGTTCAATAATGGCGAGAATACGATTCATAATAGTGTGCTCAGGCCGCAAGCAACCAGGCGGACAGTTTCTACGCGAACCCCACAAATTATTGCCAGGCGCGCCGCGCTCCGTGAGAGACGGAATCTATTTGCGATCATACATGAACGAACTGCTGTACGCCGGAGCGCTTTGCAACGCATCCCGTAATTGATGCCCTGTGTAATGCACAAACACGTCGTCGAGGGTTGTGCTCTGGACTGAAAGCGAAGCAATCGTGATCCCCGCCTCCCGCGCCGCCTCCATCAGCGCCACCGTCGTCCGCGGCCCATTGTGCGAAGCGATTCGAAACACATTGTCGTGCGGTTTGACTTCCGCCACTTCGGGCAGTTGCCGCAAGGTATCAACCCAATTAGCGGGAACCTCCGAAAAGCTGACCTCGAGAATGTTGCGACCGGGAATCGACGCCTTCAGCTTGAGCGGCGAATCGAGTGCCACCAGCTTGCCATGGTCGATGATCGCGATCCGGTCACACAACTTGTCTGCTTCATCCATGTAGTGGGTCGTCAATAGAATCGTCAGGTCCCGTTCGCGCTTCAGCCGGACCAGCATTTCCCAAACCGCGACGCGCGAAACCGGGTCCAGGCCCGTCGTCGGTTCGTCCAGGAAGAAAATCTTCGGTTCGTGCACCAGGCCGCGCGCGATCTCCAACCGGCGCCGCATGCCACCCGAAAACATTTTCACCGGCTTATCGGCCCATTGCTCCAGGTCGACGGCTTTGAGCAGAGCCGGGATCATCCGCTTGCGTTTTTCCCGTGGAATACCATAGAGCTTGGCGAAAATGCTCATATTTTCCCGGGCGCTTAAGTCCATATCCGACGTCATCGCCTGCGGGATGACCCCGATGCGTTGCCGCACCTCGTTCGCCTGCCGCACCACATCAAACCCGCCGATGCGCGCCTGCCCCGATGTCGGCGGCACCAGCGTCGTCAACATCCGGATCAAAGTCGATTTGCCGGCACCGTTCGGACCGAGTAAACCAAAGACCTCGCCGTGCTGGACCCCAAAACTCAACGCGTCCACCGCGACAAAATCGCCAAAGCGCTTCGTCAATTGTTCAACCTCAACGTCAGCCATATCCATTCAAGGCCTGGTCAGGGGCAACGTGACGTAAGCCGTCATCCCCAACGCCAGGCTCCGATCCCGATTGTCACACCGCAACCGAATCTCGAATGTCTTGATGTCCCGCTTCGTGCGGCTCACATCCCGTTGGGTCGCATAATCGGCATCGATCCCTCGAAAAAAAACCGTCCCTTGCCGCATCGCGCCGGAAGGCAAGCGCACCATCAGTTTGTCCCCCAAACGCACACCGTCAATGTAGGTCTCTTCCACGTCGATGCGGACCCACAGATTCTCCGGGTCGACTAACGTCACGATGCCTTGGCCCGCGGTAACGACCTCCCCGGGCAACGCCGCCCGAATATCCACAATCCCATTGATCGGCGCCCGGATCTCGGTGTACTCCAGGTGCACCTGGGCCTTCTCCTTTTGCGCCCCAGCGGCCGCCAATTGATGCAGATTCGCCTGCACCACCGCGCGCCGCGCAGCAATCTGCTCTTCATTCGACTTCGCCAGGCCCACCGCTGCCTCCGCCGCCTGCGCCTGTTCCCGCAACGATTGCGCCCGCGCCTTGGCGCTGTCATAAGTCGTGCGCGCCTGGTCGTAAGCTTGCGTGGAATTGACACCCTGTTTGCGCAAGTCTTCCTCGCGTTGAAAATTTAATTGCGCAATCTCGAGATCCGCCTCCGCTTGTCTTGCCTGTGACTGCGTTGAAGCCAGTGTCGCCTCCGCTTGCCGAACCTGATTGCTGGTTTGGGCCTCCTGGTACCTTAAGTCCGCCTCCGCCTGGGTCACCTGGGCGGCGTATTGCTGTTCGCTGTTGGAGTAAAATGAGACGTCGGCTTTCCATTCCTGCGGCTGGATCCGCGCCAGCAGCTGGCCATTGGTCACCCAGTCTCCTTGCGCCACTAACAACTGCTTCAAACGGCCCTGTATCTCGGCGCTGACGATCACCGAGTCAGTGGTGACAATGCCGGTCAGCACGAGCTGGCGCGGACGACGCAAGGCCAGGAAGTAAGTCGCCGCGCCCGCCACTAATAGCAACAGTACAATAAAAACTATTCGGCGTTTCATGAGGTCGTAGTCTTCGGCTCCACAAACAGGCTGTAGCGGATGAAATCCAGCACCTCTTGTTTGCGCCGCCGCAAATTTGCCGTGCTGTAGGCATCGGCTTGCCCCAGCAGCTCAAGCACCGGCGCACAGGAGAAGTAAAAGACGATCAGCGCCACGATGGAAACCGCTGTGTGCCAGCGATCAGCCGGTCGAAATTCCCCGGCGCGCATCCCGCGATCAAGCAGTTCGATAAAAGCTTCGCTCCGCGCCTTAAAATATTTGCGGACCAGCCGTTCCGGCAGACGTCCCCCGCTGCTCAGCAATTGCTGAACCAATGGCGCATACCGATGCCGCGCGCTGATAAAATCAAAATGCAGGCCCACGTAGCGCAACAGCACGTCCCGCGCAGGCCCGGACCCTGACAATACTTCGAGCGCTCGCCGATTGAACTCACGCAGGTGATCCTTCAGCACCGCTTCGTAGAGAGCTTCTTTGCTCTTGAAATAATAATAGAGCAGCGCCTTGTTCACACCGGCCGCCGCGGCAATCGCCTCGGTGCGCGCACCCGCCAAGCCGCTTTCGGCGAATGCCCTTTCAGCTGCCGCTAGAATGGACGCACGCGTCGCGACGCTGCGCGGTTCCTCCGGGTGTTGTCGGCGGTTGGAGGACTTTGGCATATCCTTTTAATTAACTAACTGGATAGTTAATTATGACAGGATTCCTGCTTTGTCAATCTTCTCGAGGGCCCAGTCGGCTTTCGCCGTCGGGGCACAACCAATCTCTCGGGAGCAGAGTCCAATGGCCCTTGAACCCAGAGTTTGGGCTTCATCTTTCCAGATGATTTTGTTTGAATCAGACGATGGTGTGCTCGTCAAACTTGCTTGGTGGAACTCATTAAACAGAAGGAAATAGAATGAACCGAACAGTCATACGCTCGACGGCGCTGCTGATGAGCACATTACTATCCGGCGGACTGCTCGCCGGCTGTGCCTGGTCCATCGGGAGCGACCGAGCCGCAAAAGTCGTCAGTCAACCTACCCGCGGCCAGGAACTCATTGACCTGCAAAAGGCACGTGACCAGGGTGCAATCAACGAGGACGAATATCAGACCCAACGCAAGCGAATCCTGGAACACTGAAGCGCAAGCGTAGAAAAGTCCATCAATTCGCTTCCCCGGGCTTGGCGGGACCATTCCTAACCTTTCAGTGTTCGCTGTTCGGATTTGATGTTGAGTGCTCATGGTTTGAGGTAGAACACATGCCAGCTAGGTAGAGAAGCAAGTTGGATGGGGATAGCGCGTTGCACCCGGGCGCGGCGGTCGCTTTCTGATTTGTCTCCGCAGTTTCGCGGCTGGCATGATCCACCGCTTG
>Ga0310810_10001232_pt1 | contig 26589 bp, 22 predicted proteins | sample NCmetagenome_FD_207641 | JGI IMG/M metagenome (GOLD analysis project Ga0310810, IMG submission 207641) | Soil microbial communities from experimental microcosm in Duke University, North Carolina, United States - NC | ecosystem: Engineered > Artificial ecosystem > Soil microcosm > Unclassified ...
TCACGCACACAGATATCGCCAACCGGCATGAAACCACTCCTTCCGGGAGATCGCTGTGATTTCTTGCAATCCTCCCACCAAACATCAGAGACAGATCTCAAGAAGTCGGAAGCCAGGGGTTATGCCGCACCTATGTGTCAACCTGCGCTCAAGCCGGGCATGCCAGGGATGCGCCACGACGGCCTGGGCCAAGCCCCAGGTGATGATGGCCAGGAAAAGGCCACGCTAACACCCAACAGAGACACAGAGCCGCCGGCGTAATCAGCAGCGAAGCCGCGCCGCGAATCTGCGCCCGCATAAACAGCCCGGTCGTTTCGGAGCCTTGTGCTTGGCGTTCTTCCAGCAAAGTCCTAGATGCATGCTATCAGCCTAATAAACAATGGCTACTACATGGCTTTCCAGCGCAGGGCGAGAGGCGCCCTGAGCGTTTTGACCCACCTGGATGGCTTGAGCGCCGAACGGCGGACCGATTGCAAGCATTCACAGGTGATCCAGTCAACGCTCAGCCGGCCAGAGACGTCGCCGCACTGGCACGCCATGGCATGCTCGTCCGTGCTGTACGCCCTGGGAACCGACGCGGACCAAGGGCTCGCCGGCAAGGAGGCCGCCACCCGGCTCGAGAAGTTCGGCGCCAACGAAATCCTGCGTGTACGCCGGCGGGGAGCGTGGAGCATTCTGGCGCGCCAGTTTCGATCCGTCATGATCGTGATCCTGTTGGCAGCCGGCGCCGCATCGGCCGCGACGGGAAACTATAAGGACGCCCTGGCCATCCTGGCCATGATCGTTCTAAATACCGCGCTCGGGTTCCGGCAGGAGTACCGCGCCGAACGCGCACTCGAGGCGGTCGAACGCCTCTCTGCTCCGCACGCTACCGTCCGTCGCTCGGGCGGTGTCGAAAACATTTCGGCGCGTGACCTGGTACCCGGCGACATCATCTTGCTCGAGGCGGGAAATCTCGTGCCTGCGGACGCGCGGCTGATCGACGTCCATAACTTGTGCGCCAATGAATCCATCCTCACCGGGGAATCGGAGCCGGTCCAAAAAGAAGCCGAGTATGTCGCCATTGAAGAAGCGCCTGTGAGCGACCGGTTGAATATGACCTACCTCGGGACCACCGTGACGTATGGCCGGGGAATGGCTGTGGTGGTCCACACGGGAAAGAAAACCGAACTGGGCCGCATCTCTTCCATGCTTCAGGAGGTGGACGAGCGGCCCACGCGCTTGCAGATTCTGCTCGATCGTCTCGGGCGCAAGCTGGCGCTGGCGGCCATGGCCATCGTGGCCATCATCTTCGCCGCCGGACTGGTTCGTGGCGAGGAGTGGCGGACGCTCTTCCTCACTTCCATCAGCCTGGCGGTAGCGGCGGTGCCAGAGGGACTCCCCACCGTGATCGTCATCGCGCTGGCCTTGGGCAGCCAGCGCATGTTGAAACGCCACGCACTGATCCGGCAACTGACAGCTATCGAAACACTCGGCTCCGTCACGGTAATCTGTTCGGACAAGACCGGAACTTTGACTGAAAACCGCATGACCGTTACGCGCGCGTTCACCCAAGGCCGCGACTTCGACTTGCGCGGCAAAGAGGAGACCGATCCGGCGCTGCCATTGCTGCTCGCGTGTGGAGCGCTGTCGACCGATGTGATCGCTGTCCAGCGACGCGAAGACGTGAACGGGGAACGCTGGTCCGGCGACCCCACCGAAGTCGCGCTTGTGCGGGTGGCTGACTCCTACGGATTGGACAAGGACTTCCTGGAACGCATTCTGCCGCGCGTCGACGAAGTACCTTTCGATTCCAGCCGAAAACGGATGACCACCGTGCATCGCATCGCGGCGACGGAGGCCGTTTGGTCCCTGATGCGGCCGGCAGACGGAAACCTGCACTCCAGCATCACTCATCTCGCGATTACCAAGGGCGCCGCCGATAGCCTGCTGGATCACTCGCTGTGCGTTTGGTCCCTTGGACGCGCGGAACCCCTGACAGAGACCTCGCGCCGGCAGATCCGGGCAGCCGCGGACCAGATGGCGAGCGAGGGATCGCGCGTATTGGGCGTGGCCTTCCGTCTCTGGAACGATAGGCCGCGAAACGGCGAAGAAATCGAGTGCCATCTCGTTTTCCTGGGACTCGTGGGCATGCTGGACCCGGCGAGGCCGGAAGCGAGAGCCGCGGTCGAGACCTGCAACCGGGCCGGTATCCGCCCCATCATGGTCACGGGCGACCACTCGCTCACGGCGCAGAGCATTGCGCGAGAAATAGGGATCAGCGATGGTCGAGCCGTTTTGACCGGCGCGGAGATGTGCCGGCTGTCTGGTGAAGACCTCGCGCGCACGGCCGTTGACACAGCGGTCTGCGCGCGCGTTTCTCCCGAAGATAAGCTGGCTCTGGTCGAAGCACTGCAAGCCGCTGGTCAAGTAGTTGCCATGACCGGCGACGGCGTGAACGACGCACCCGCGCTGGCCCAGGCGGACGTTGGGATCGCCATGGGGCAGGCGGGTACCGACGTGGCCCGCGAAGCCAGCGACATCGTGCTTGAAGACGACAACTTCGCCACCATCGTCGCCGCCATCGAAGAAGGGCGCGTCATCTACGACAACATCCGCAAATTTGTCCGCTACCTCCTTTCCTGTAATTCCGGCGAGTTGTGGGTGGTGCTGCTGGCTCCACTCGTCGGCATGCCATTGCCGCTGACGCCGCTTCAAATTCTCTGGATGAACCTGGTGACCGATGGCTTGCCCGCGCTGGCGCTGGGCCTGGAGCCCGCTGAGCCCGGCACCATGCGGCGGCCGCCGCGCCCCACTCACGAAGATCTGCTCGGCATGAGGCGAGGGATTTCCATTCTCGCCATCGGCTTGCTGTTGGGCGCGACCGCGCTGCTGAGCGGTTACCGGCTTTGGAGCGGGCATCAGCCGGAGTGGCAGACGGCGGTCTTCACGGTGGCGACCCTTTCGCAGCTGGGCCTGGCGCTGGCCTGCCGCTCGGAAACCGTTTCGGTTTTCCGGCTGGGCATGGCCTCAAATAAGCCGCTGCTTGCCGCCGTAGCCGGGACTCTTACGCTCCAGATGCTGATCATCTACGTTCCTTTTTTCCAATCCGCGTTCGGAACCCGGCCGTTGCCTCCCCTCGAATTGGGGATTTGCCTGGCACTGAGCACGGTAGCGTTCTGGGGCGCCGAACTCGAGAAACTGGGGCACCGGTTTGGGAAGGCTGAGGCCTTAGTGAGTTCCTAGGTAAGACGTCGGTCATAACGTTATTGCTTTCGATCCGTCTCATGCTTGTGAACAGTATCGAAAGTTGCTGCCAGTACCGACGAACAGTGAGTAGAGTTGGCTAAGTGGGCGCAGTCGCGCGTGCCTGCCGGGGATGTCTTCCACGCGCGGCTGATTCCGGCGCTGGCTGACGGCGCGACCTACGCCGAGATCATGCGCAGCCTGGGCACCACCGCTCCTACCATCTCACGTTGGAGGTGGCGCTTCGAGCAAGACAGAATAGCGGCCTAGGGGTCGTTGGTGATGTCCACCACCCTGCCGAGCAGCCCGCCGCTCTCTTCCAAAGCACATAGGCCGACCGCGAAAAACAAGATGCCCACAACCCGCCGGTGCGCAGCCTGAATCATCTACTCCGATCATGCAACTTGGGTTGGTGATCATCGCGCTCCCTTTCACTGAGGGGCTGCTTTACGTGCTTGCCCGAATTTCCTAGCCGTAACGCTATCTGTTCGCTTCGATCGCCTGCGCCACTTCCTCCCACTCGGCCAGCAGGCTTTTCAGATCGGTGCGGCGTGCGTTGAGCAGGTCGGAGACGCGCTGGGTTTCTTCCGCGCTTCTGAAATTGGCTAGTTCGCGTTCGTAGTCGGCGATCTCCACTTCCAGGCGCGTCACTTCGTCTTCAATGGCGTGACGCCGCTGTTTCATCTGGCGGAGCTTGATGGGGTTGAGGCGCCTGTCTTCCGCAGGCTTAGAAGCCGGCCTTGGAGTGGCGTTCGCGGATTTCACCGGTTTCTCCTCCGCCGGCGCAGGCACTTCGGCCGGTGGCACTGCCGCGCCGCCCTCTTTCCTCCAGATATAGTCTTCATAATTTCCCGGAAACACGTGCACCGCGCCATCGCCGACTTCGAACACGCGCGTGGCCAACTTGTCGATGAAGTAGCGGTCGTGCGACACGAATACGATGGTGCCCGAGAAGGTCTGCAGCGCCTCCAGCAACACGTCCTTGGCGCGCATGTCCAGGTGATTGGTGGGTTCGTCCAGCAGCATGAAATTGCCGGGCATCATGAGCATGCGCGCCAGCGCGTAGCGGTTGCGCTCGCCGCCGGAGAGCACGCCGATAGGCTTGAACACGTCATCCGCCGAGAACAGGAAACAGCCTAAAATGCTGCGTAGCTCGGTGTTGGTGGCGCGGGGCGCGACCGCCGACAGGTCGTCGATCATGCGCACTGCAGGTTCCAGTTCCTTGTACTGATCCTGCGCAAAGTAGTCCGGTGCGGCGTTGTGCCCGAGCGTGTACTCGCCCGCCGTCACTGTCTCCGCGCCGGCAAGAATCTTGATCAGCGTCGATTTACCCGCGCCGTTAACACCCACTAGCGACACCCGGTCGCCGCGCTCGATCACGAAATTCACGCCCGAGAATACCTGTTTGTCACCGTAGCTCTTGGCCACGTTGCGGAATTCGGCCACCACGCGCCCGCTCGGCTTGGGCTGCGGAAATTTGAAATGGATGGCTTTCTCATCGGGCGGCACCTCGATACGTTCGATGCGCTCCAGTTCCTTGATGCGGCTTTGCACCTGCTTGGCTTTGGTCGCCTGATAGCGAAAGCGGCTGATGAAGGCTTCGAGCTGCTGGATCTTGTCCTGCTGATTCTTGTACGCCGCTTCCAGCTGCGCGCGGCGCTCGGTTTTTTGCTGTTCGTATTTCGAGAAGTTGCCCGAGTAAAAGTGAACGTGCTTGTTCCACAGCTCGGCGATGCGCTTCACCGTCACATCCAGGAAAAAACGGTCGTGCGACACCAGTACGAAAGCGTGCGGGTACTGCCCCAGGTAGTTCTCCAGCCAGTTGCGCGCTTCGAGATCGAGATGGTTCGTGGGCTCGTCGAGCAAAAGCAGGTTCGGTTTTTCGAGCAGCAGCTTGGCCAGCGCAATGCGCATCTGCCAGCCGCCTGAGAACTCTTCCGTGCGCCTCTTCCAGTCCTCGCGAGTGAAACCCAGCCCCGAAAGCACCGCGCCCACCTGCGCTTCCACCGCGTACCCATCGCGCGCGCGGAACTCGCTTTCCGCCTGATGAAAACGCTCGGATACCTGCGCATACTCGGCGCCGCCAGGAGCGAGTTCCGCCATGCGCCCCGCCAGCGCCTCCTGTTCCTCTTCGAGCGAGCGCAGACCGGCGAACACCGTCATGCACTCGGCGAAAACCGAGCGTCCGGAGAGCGAAAGCCCGTCCTGCGGCAGATAGCCTACTGTCACGCCCTTCATGAGCGTCTGCGAGCCGCCATCGAGCGAGTCGATGCCGGCGAGAATTTTCAGCAGCGTCGATTTGCCGGTGCCATTGGCGCCGACCAGACCGGTGCGCTCGCCGGGAGTCACCAGCCAGTCGAGCTCTTCAAACAGGATTTTTGGACCAAAGCGCTTGGATGCGCCTGTGAGTTGAATCATGAAACGTGAAGCGGAGTCTTCTTTTACTCTATCATTGCTTCCGAATGGTGCAGTGGGCTCACGCGATCCGGCTGCCGGGCCGGAATCTCTGAAAACAGAGACGTCCCAAGACTGCGATCAACCCAAATCCTCCCGCCAGCTTACCCTCAAACACCCAAACCGAAGACACATCCGGCGGCGGGACGAATGACAGTACAATCCCCAGTGTGGTAACCGCTAGCCCTGCCACCGCGCTCAAGCGCTGCCCGTTCTTCCACGCCGCGCCGAATAAATAGAGAAACGGCACGAAATAAGTCACCACCGTCATGTCCACCAAAAGCTGATAGCCGATGCGCAGATTTTCACCCGCCTGCATGGCGATGACGAAGACAGTACACGCGCCGCTGAGAATCAGAATGGAGGGGTGCGGCGTCCGCCAGCGCGGATGCAGCCGGCTGAAAATCGGCGGCAGATAGTGATCGATACCGATCACGAACGGCAGTCGCGCGCTCCCAGCGATCCACGCGCCAAGCTGCCCCGTTACTCCCAAACCAATCGCAAACGCGAGCACCAGCGGCGGCCAGCCGATGCCCAGGCGCGCTCCGGCAGCAGCCGCCGCCTGCACCAACCCTGTCACCACGCTGACTTGATCCGGCGGCAGTAACACCAGTATGGCCAGCGTGCCTGCGATATAGAACGCCGCGATGCTCAGGCCCGCGATCCACGCCGCGCGCGCCACGGTCTTCTCCGGATTTCGAATCTCGCCGCCCATGATGGCTCCGAGTTCCAGCCCGCCGAATGCGAACACGATCTGCGACCAGAAGTTCAGCTTGTCCAGATTCCATTCGGGAAGCAGCCGCAGCGGCGTAGCCGAGCCGAACCGCATCCACACTACCAGGCCCATCCCCACCAGCAGCGCGCCGCCCAGATACGTAGACAGGCCGCCGAGATTGCCCGTCCATTTCCCGACGCTCAGGCCGACGATGTTGGTGATGGAAGCGATCCACAGAATGGCGAGCGCCGTCGTGAGAATGGCCGTCCTGTTCTCCGCAAAGCCCAGGGCCTTTGCGGCCATCCCCATGCCCGCCAGCAGCAGGCTCGGGAAGTAGAACACGTTGCTCAGCCAGTAGCACCAGCCGCAGAGGAACCCGTGCCAGTCGCCGAATCCGCGTCGCGTCCACACATAGATGCCGCCCTCCTCCGGAAAACACTTGGAGAGCGCGGCCACCGAGAGCGCCAGGGGGACGAAGAACAGCCCCGCCGCCAGCACCCACAACGTAATCGAGCCCGGACCGGTGTGTGCCGCCGCCGCCAACCAGCGGATGCCGACTACGGCCGCAATGTTGAAAAGGACAAGATCCCGCAGCCCCAGCTCGCGCCGCAGCGAGGCCCCGGCGGAAGTGTGGCTCAGGCGTGCTCCGGATGCCGGCAACCGAATGTTGACGGAATTCGGCCGCCTTTGTTCAGCTCGTTGAATCCGATCTCTGTGGCGTAATAGATCTGCGCAGTCAGCCCCTTCAGCGTTTGGAAAAACTTGTGGCCGGGACCGGTATCTGGGTCCGTTCCTGCGTCCAGCGTTTCGAGAATGTCCGTCTGCTCTGCCGCGGTGCAGCTTGCGAACGGCTTGCCATGCTTGCGGATGGCGTATCCATTCACCCACCACAGGCCTTCGCGGAAGCGCGTCTTCTCGTCTTCGGGCGCCGCCGCCAGAATGTGATCCATATGACGGTTCACGAGCGCCGCTTTCGCGCCCGCGGTGTCAGTCGCGGGAATAATGAGATCCACCAGCGCGATAACGGTCTGGTTCTGGTGATCGTCGAAAAGCTCCGGTGTCCACTTAGCCGCCGGCTTGGCCGTGCCCGCATCCGCGGCTGCATGACCGTGCTCTTGGGCGATCCCCAGCGCTGGGGTCGTGGCCACCGATGCGCCCAGCTTCAGCAGGTCCCGGCGTTTCATGGGTACGTTCATGATAACCCAGCTGGCCTTGGGGTCTGGGCCTCGGCGCATCAGTCCATCGCAAACAACAGAGCACCGGGCCGCGGGTCCCGACACTACGCCGCGGCTTGATCCGGTGCTCGGACAGGAGAAGGAAATGGCCCTGTCCTTAATAAAGACGCAACAGCGGGTATTTTGGTTTTCGATTGGGTGTTACCGCCGCGTTTAGCTGCCGGGTACGGCTATAGCCAATACTGCCACTGGCCTCGTGTCAAGACGTAGACCGCGAGGCACGCGTTAGTCATGGCGTGGGCTAGAATACAATCCGCAAGGCTTTTCGTGCGCATCATCCACCAGTTGTACAAAATCCCGGTAATCAATCCCACATCCCAATAGGAGCCATGCTCGGAGGCGAATAGTATCGCGACCAGCCAGAACGACTGCGCCTGATACGCCCCCAGCGGGATTTTCTGGAAATCCTTTGATATTAGCCAGCGCATCAGCCAGCCGCGCCAGAACAACTCCTCGAGAATCGGCACGTTGACCACGCTGCTCAGCAGGCGAAACAGAATGAATGTCGTGCTGGCTTTGACTCCGGCCGGCAACGAACTCTTCGGCGCGCCCACAACGCTGTTGTTGAACAACCAGCTATGGCGGTAGGCTGGCCATAACACGTCCGGACCAACCCATATTGCGAAGACTACGATCCCCAGGACCGCGCTCCCCGCGAAACTCGAGAAACGCCATGGGATTACGCGACGCGAAAGCCAGATCAGTAGGCCGAAGATCACAGCAAACCGAATCGCGTAGTTCCATTCCGCGCCGAATGGCAGGAACTGGTCGACGGCCAGAAAAGCCAGAAACACTAAAAACGGCGCTATGTACGGTAGCGCTGGGTAACGTCCGAGGCTTTCCGTGGCAGGAGCCTCAGCAGGCTCGATTTTCATTGTTAAACGCCGGGCGCGTCCGGACATTTACCGCGGTGCTTGATTCTGACACCTGGGTGCCAGCTTGTTTCCGAAGGGGCGCTTGTATCGATTAAACCACACCCCTGAGGCAGCCGAATCGGGTAAACACCAGACACGTGCCGACTCGCACATTCCTCTTTAAATGAGCGATAAAAGGGCTTGCGCCTGAACGCGGGGAAACAAGGATAAGGCGATGTTATGGCCCTTTCCAAGTGAGTAGGCCAAGTAGGCGCAGGGTTCGCCCGGCTGCTCCGCGCTATGCGGCGGCGATCTGCGAAACCACTTCCGTGGCCCGTTCGTAGAGCATACCGCCATCGTTGCTACATCCCAGGAAAAGCATGCCGCGCTCTTTCCAGAATTTCGCTACCGCCACCGATCGGGTCTGCACGCCCGGCGCGATACCATGGCTGACGCAGCTTGCGCGCACAGCCTCCATGGCTTCCACCATCGTGGGATGCTGGAATTCGCCGGGAACGCCGAGCGAAATGGAGAGGTCCGCCGGGCCGATCATCACCGCGTCAATCCCTGCGACCGACAGCAGTTCATCGCGGGCATCGAGCGCGCGCCGCGTCTCAATCTGCAGCACGACCATGGTATTGGCGTTCATGTGTTCGATGATCTGCTTGAAGCTGAGCGGCTCGTAATCCACCTGCATTGCCGTCAGCCCGTAGCCGCGGATGCCCACAGGAGGAAATTTAGTCCAGCTCACGGCGCGCTCCAGAAGCTCGGGAGATTCCACGCGCGGGAAAATGATGCCCTGCGCGCCGCAATCGAGAGCCCGCGCCACCAGCGAATATTGCAGGTCGCCTACACGGACGATGGGGCACAGTCCGGCCATCACGGAAACGCGGCAGATGTCCTGCACGGTTTCCAGGTCGAAACCGCCATGCTCCGTGTCGACGAAGGCCCACTGGAAGCCGGCCGCTGCCAGCAGCTTCGGAATCTCGGGCGACCGGAACTGGCCGAAGCCGGTGCCGAGCTGCAGCTTTCCCGCACGCAGGTTTTGCTTTACCAGATTGGTTCGCATTTGAATTCAGACGACGAGGAGTTGGTGGTCCGGGCACTCCAGATGAACATTTTCGGCGAGCTGCGCGATCAGATCCGGACCGTGTTTGGCGAGAAACGGAACAATGGAATACAGACGTTCCTGCAGATGCTTCTGCGGATAGATGAGATTCGAGAGATAGCTGGCCTCACCCGACGCCCGCTCATCACGCGCCAGTATCTCACGTCCCACCTTGCGCTCGATTTTGGATAGCTGGTAGACGATCTTGCTGTAACTCTTGCGCACGGCCGCGTTCAGCGTCGGATCGAACGCCGATAGCTCCCCTTCGAGGCGTTGGACCCCCTGATTGACCGTGCCGCGAGTTTCTTCGAGAACTCCGGCCAGCCCCGTTGGGACAAGCGCCGCCGAGATGCGCTCCCGCAGCACGCCTTCGCCATGGAAGAAATCGTTCAGGCACAAGTGAAAACGGTCCATCAGCCTGCGGCTGCGCGCGTCGAGCAGCGTGAATCCCGCGCGATGCACCGCCACCGGCATGCGGCCCAGCAGCACGCGATATATCACCTCGGATTGCGCCAGGTAGGCCAGCTCCGCGGGCCCGCCGATGTATGCCACCGTGGGCAAAATCGAATCCTGCACCACCGGGCGCAACAACGCGTTGGGCGAAATATGATCCGCGCGATCCATCAGCTCTTCGGGCGAGTAGCGCGCCTCCCCCGAAGAATAATTTCCGTTGTGCTTGCGCAACACGATGCGCCGTCCCTTCTCCAGCAGAAAAAAGAACGAAGTCTCGTCTTCCACGTGAACCTGCGCATGGTAGCTGGCGGCGCTCAACTCGCGGTTGCGCTCGAGCACCAGGCGTTTCAGCTCCGGCGACTGGGCCAAGGCTGCGCGGATGGTAGGAGCGGCCAGTTCGCGCACGCCCGCCGCCATCGGATCGATCTGCAGAATGTCGAAGGCTCCGAGCAGGTCGCGTAGTAATGCACCAAACGCCTCGCCCAACGTCCGGCCCGGGCTGTATGCCGCCGCCACCCGTTCGGCCACTTCGGCTCCGAACGGAAATTCGCGCAGACTCTCGCGCAGTAGGTCGATCGGAATCGAAGTGAGCCGGACCTCTCCTACCGGTTGATTCGACGCCGTCGCGCCATTGACCTCGAGCTTTACCGGCCGGTGCTCCCGGTCGAAAACCCACGCATGATTGACCTCGGCAAAATCGTGATCTTCGGTGGCGAGCCAGAATACAGGCACGGCGGGAATGCCCCGGGCGGTCAGTTCGCGCGCCAGACGCGCCGCCGTCAGCGCCTTATAAACCGTGTAGGCCGGGCCGGAAAACAGACCCACTTGCTGGCCGGTCACAACGGCCACGGTGCCCGGTTTCGCCAGCAGGTCGAGCGAAGCACCGGGCCCGTTCAGCTGCCGCAGGACGGACACCAGCGCGGCCCGGCGCTCCGGGCTCAGATTCACCTGACCCGCAGCGGCGGCGTAAGATTCAGGATCGTGGGGAGAGTACGGGTAGAACGCCCGTACCTTGTCGAAATGGTAAGTCAGGTCCGTGAACAGCTTCGTTGCGTGCGGCAACTCCGTGTGGCGGACACAAGTACACTCCATGCAAAGCTCAGGTTACCAGATGTTAGACGGAGGTCGATGGATTCCGATATGTAGTGTGTTCTTCAGCCCGTCGGCAGGATTTTCGAGATGTCGTTGTAGATCACGAAAACCACCACCAGCATCAGGAACACGAAACCGACCTTGAATACCGCCTCTTTGACCTGCTGGCTCAAGTCGCGGCGGATGAGCATTTCGACCAGCAGCAGCATGATGCCGCCGCCGTCCAGGATGGGAATCGGCAACAGGTTGAAAATGGCCAGGTTCAGGCTGACCATGGACATCAACAGAAAGAACGCCGAGGGACCCTCGCGGGCGGCTTCCCCGGAAAGCTGCGCGATGCGGATCGGCCCTTCGAGCGACTTCGGCGACATGCGCCGCTCGATGATGCCGCCCAGAAATTTGAAGATCAAGGATGCGCCTTTCACGTTCTGCTGGATGGATTCGCGTAGTGCCGCCGGGAATGAAAGCCGCGTCGTGATGATATTCAGATGGCGCCCGACGTTGAGGCCAACCACCCACCGCGCAGCGCCGGAGTCGAATTTACCGTAAACCGGCGTGACCGTGGCGGTTTGCCGTTGTCCGTCACGTTCAAACTCCAGGACCACGGGTTTACCTTGCGAACCCTCAATCAACTCTTTGAAGGTGTATCCGGACTGGATCGGCTGGCCGTTGACACTCAGTAAAATGTCGCCCTTCTTCAGCCCCGACTTTTGCGCCGGCTTGCCCGGCGTGAGATCGCCGACTTCCACCTGGGCCGGCGCCGCCCACCCGGCAAACCCGACACCGGTGTGGTCATCGAGCACCGGAGTCACCGTGGTATGAATGATTTTTCCGCTGCGCTCCGCGTCGACGTCGAGAGCTCTTCCCGCGCTCGAAATCTCCTTCAGGCTGATGTCTTCCCAGGTGGGATTTACCTTCCCATCAAACCGTACGATGCGGTCTCCGTCCCGGATGCCCGCTTTTGCGGCAGCCGAATCATGCACTACGTGCGCCACCACAGCGCTTTGATCGGCGTCGGCGAGCTTCTCGTACTTCACCATGAATAAGCCGGTCAGTAGGCCCACCGCCAGGACCACGTTCATCAATGGACCCGCCAGGACAATGACCAGCCTTTGCGCCCGCGGTTTCGACAGAAAGCTTCGCGGATCGTCGGCGTTATCGTCGCCCGGCTGCTCGCCCGTCATCTTGACGTAGCCGCCGAATAGGATTGCCGACACCCGGTAATCGGTGTCGCCCCTGCGGATGCCGAACAGGCGCGGGCCGAACCCGATGCTGAACGTCTCGACTCGAACCCCAAACCAACGCGCCGCCCAGAAGTGACCCGCCTCATGGAGAATGATCATCACTCCAATCAGCACCAGCAGCCAGAGAACGTTTTGGAAAACAATCATATGATTAAGCTCTCGCCGCCGGCGGAACAGTTTTCGAAGCCGCCAGTTCGAACGAAGACGGCCTTCCCTCTGCACTCACCTTGGTCTCTCTCGCGACCAGTTCGCGAGCCAGAGAGCGTGACTCCTTATCAAATTCGAGAATATCACCGATCGTGGCGGGCTGCCGGTTGGCCAGCTTCGATACGGTTTGGTCCACGATCCTATAGATCGATGGAAAGCTGATTCGTCTCTGGAGAAATGCCTCTACCGCGACTTCGTCGGCCGCGTTGAGCGTCAGCGTGGCGGAGCCGCCGGCCTCGTAGCACCGGTAGGCCAGCTGCAGCAGAGGAAATTTTTCGAAGTCCGGCGGACCGAACTCCCACCGGCGCGCCTGCGTCCAGTCGATCTTCGGAACCGGCGCCTGCGAGCGATCCGGATAAGTCAGCGCGTATTGAATCGGCATGCGCATATCCGTCGCCGATATCTGGGCAATCACGCTGCCATCGCTGTACTCGATCATGGCGTGTACCGACGATTGCGGATGAATCACCACCTCGACTTCGGAAGGCGCGAAGCCGAACAGCCAGCAGGCCTCAATCACCTCAAAGCCCTTGTTCATGAGCGTGGCGGAATCGATAGTGATGCGGTTGCCCATCTTCCATGTAGGATGGCGCAGAGCGTCCTCGGGGGTCACAAAAGGCAGCTGCTCGACCGGCGTCGTGCGGAAGGGGCCACCCGAGGCGGTCAGGATCAGCCTGGTGACTTCGGCGCGGTTGCCCGCACGCAGGCACTGGTGCGCGCCATTGTGCTCGCTATCGATCGGGATCAGCTCCGATCCGCTCGCCCGAACCGCGTCCATCACCAGCTTTCCGCCGGAAACCAGCACTTCTTTGTTCGCCAGCCCAACGCGCTTGTGGGCATTTACCGCGTGATACGTGGCTTCAAGGCCGGTGACGCCCACGATGGCCGAGATCACGACATCCACTTCAGGGGCGGTGGCGATCGCTACCAGCGCGCGCGGCCCCCAGGTTAGATCCGGCCATTCAGATTTTGGAAGGGCGCTTTCCGCCAGCCTCTGCGCCAGCAAGTCCCGGCCCTCCTCGGTCGGCATGGCGACCACCCGGGGCCGGAATTCCAAGATTTGTGCCGTCAACAGCTCGACGTTGCGCCCGGCAGCGAGCGCATACACCTGGTACAGGTGGCTATTTTGCCGAACAACGTCCAGGGTGTTGGTGCCAATCGAACCGGTCGAACCAAGAACGGTGAGGTGGGACATGGAAAACCGGTGTGGCTTGAACGATCTTAACATGCTTTATCGCGCAACCTGGAAAAGCTGCCCGGTCGGCCTTGTAAACCCTGATTCCACAGAAACGAAAGTTGAGTTACGTCGAATCCGTTTTTTTGAAGACCCAAACCCTTTCGGGCGCCGGGGAGGATTGCTTCAGGGGTCTTTATTTAGAGGTTAGTCTCGCTTTGGTGGGAGTTGCCTCCCCGGCTTGATTCCAATATTAGGATAAGCGTTAACCAAATGCAACCAAAATATGTATTATTCTTGTCGGGGCCGGACCACCACTCCCGCGATTGACTCTAAAACCTTGATTGTAGAGCACATATCCTCTTCTGCATGTCCGGTTGCAATGGCCGCCTGGAACATTTGGCGGGTCAAACCGGTCAGCGGGAGCGGAACTTTCAGCTCCTGACCGGATTCCAGCATGAGTCCGATGTCCTTATCCATCCATTTTACGGAGAACTGGGGGCTGAAATCACGGTTGAAGACATAGGGAGCTTTGAAGTCGATGAGTCCGGACTTGGCGGCGCTGTTGGTCAGAATCTCGAGCATCAGTTTCGGGTCCACGCCGCCCTTAGTGGCCAGAACCATGCCTTCGTTGAAAGCTTGCAGGATATTGGACAGGATCAGGTTCTGCGATAACTTGGCTTGCAGACCGATGCCCGGGCCGCCGCAATAGAAAATGCGTTTGCCCATGGGCTCCATCCAGGGCCGGATTTTGTCCAGGATCGCCTGATCGCCGCCAACCATGAAAGTCAGCGTACCGGCGTTAGCACCGGGCGTGGAACCGGTACAAGGCACGTCGAGGTAGTGGACGCCTTTTTTTGCGAAAGCGGCCCCGATCCGGCGGCTGCCGCTGGGGGAAATGGTACTGGCGTCGGCGACGATGGCGTTTGGCTTCGTTCCTTCGATTACGCCGTCCGGGCCGAGGTTGACGCGCTCGGACATGGCCGTGTCGCCCACGCACAGGAAGATGCAATCGGCGTTCTGCGCCACCTCTTTCGGCGTCGCGCAGAACTTTCCTTTCTCTGCCGCGGCCAGTTCCTTGGCTTTGGACGCGGTGTTCGACCACAACGCCACCTCATGCCCCGCGCGCAGCAGATTGCGCGCCATGGGATAGCCCATGATGCCCAGACCGAGAAATCCCAGCTTCGCCATGCATTTCTCCTTATGGAAGTAATCGTGGAATGAACCGCAATTGTACGATGCGGGGGCGGTGTGGGACAATTGCCGTCCGATGAGACCCATGGTTCTGGTTACGAAACGCATTTATCCCGAGGCGATTGAATTCCTGAAGCAGCATGTGGAGGTGGACTACGCCGACTCCGACGACGGCCTTTCTGCCGACGAATTACTGAAACGGATTCGCGGGAAGCAGGGCACAGTGAGCCAGCTTACCGATAAGTTCACGGCTGCGGTGATCGATCAGATCGAAGGGGTGCGCGTCATTGCCAATGTTGCGGTGGGGTTCGACAACATCGACGTGGCGGCGGCAACGCGGCGCGGAATTCTGGTCACCAACACGCCGGACGTTCTCACCGATACCACGGCGGATTTCGCATTCGCGCTAATTATGGCCGCGGCGCGTCGCGTGGTCGAGGGGCATCAATTTCTGCTGGCCGGAAAGTGGAACAAATGGCGGATTGATCTACTTGTCGGCCAGGATGTGCATCACCGCACGCTCGGCCTTTTCGGGATGGGGCGCATCGGGCAGGCGGTGGCGCGGCGGGGGAGCGGGTTTTCGATGCGGATTCTGTATCACGATGCGGTGCACGCGCCGGAAGCGGTCGAAAGCGAGCTGGGCGCCGAGTTTGTGAGCGCCGAGAGGCTGTTGCGCGAGTCCGACTTCGTGAGCCTGCATGTTCCGCTCGCGCCGCACACACGCCACATGATCAGCGGCCCGCAGCTTCGCATGATGAAGCCGACGGCGATTCTGGTAAACACCTCGCGCGGTCCAGTGGTGGATGAGGCGGCGCTGGCGGAGGCGCTCGAAAACCACGTGATTGCCGGCGCGGGCCTCGACGTGTTTGAAAACGAGCCGCAAGTGCACCCGGGTTTGCTGCGGCTCGAAAACGTGGTGCTCGAACCGCACATTGCCAGCGCTTCGGTGGATACGCGCAAGAAGATGTCGATGCTGGCCGCGGAAAACGCCGTGGCGGCGCTCGAAGGGAGGCGGCCGCAGACGCTTTTGAATCCGGAGGTGTGGGAGAAACGGAGTTAAGGGCGGTCTGGCCTTGACAGACTCTGACAATCAGATGATCTGAATGCATGGCAGCGAAGACAGCCACAACCAAAGAGCGGATCGGGGGCGTGGGACAGCGCCGTCAGGTGGTCATCCCGCGCGGGAAATGCTCGAAACCCTCGAGAAGGATCTTGGCGGGGACCCAGTCTGGATGCGCGTGCCAGTTTTGCGCGCACGCCATTGGCCTAGAAGGAATTGGACTGGTGCGAGCGGACCGCGTTTTAGGCCGCGAAAGTTCGAAACGTGTCTAGTGTGTGGAGCCAGTCTTTCAGCAGGACTAATCACTGGCTTGCCCGCTAACGAACCGGCACTTTATCCAAATCCTCTGGGGCCCCAAACAAGAGGAACCGAGAGGTCGTCCACGGCGCGGCCAGCAAGACGGGCGAGGGTGCGAAGGTCAGAGACAAGGCCAAAGCCTTAATCAACGTTTGGAGTAAGCCTTACCACCGGTGAACGCCGGAGGACTACATCAGATCTCTGTTCAGAAGTTCTCGATCAGCCAAGCATTGCGTCCCGTCGTCGCTCCTCTAATGGCTAGATATTTGCCGTCCGGAGAAGGGATACCCCAAGTGTAACGGCCGCCTCTCGTTTCCCAGATTGGTTGTACGTGACCTTTGAAATCTACGCGAAGAAGCGTTGCTCCGATCGGCCCGGAACGGGAATCCATCAGGCCCGGGTGCGAGACGAAAAGCGCCTTTCCGTCGGCGGCCCAATCAATGGTGTACGGATGGGACCAACCCGGCATTCCAATTCTGTTCTCGATTTGCCCGGTAAGCGATCGAATTTCTATGCGGCCTTGGGTATCATCTCCAGTCATTGCAATGCGGGAACCATGGGGGGATACTGCCCAATTAACCGGCTTCCGCACGACTCTAAAAAGGTCATGACGTGTACCGGATACTGGATCAAGACTGGAGAAAACGTACTCTTTGCCATCTGAACTTGAGTCAGACATCACGCATGGCGAGCCTGAACGATGCGGACAATCGAGGTCCCGGACCTTGGCTCTTTCGAGGATCAGCTGCGGTGGGCCGCCGCTCAAGGGGACACGCAGGATCTGCCGGGAACCCAGGTTTGGCCGCTCGAGCCGGGCACGGCGGTGGAGTGGTAATGGTTGGCAGACGCTAAGCTCTCTATCGTACGGAAGCGACTGTTAACCATAGACGTACCACAAGTTAGCTTACCTTTAGTCAATTGAAACCTGAAGCTGTGGGCCTCAAGCTTATTAAGATGAAATACACTGCACTGCTCGTTTCACTCATGCTGTTTTCAGCCGTGCTCCCGGCTTCGGTCCCGAACCCCCATGCAACTTATGTGAGCGGTTCGGCGGCGATTCCGAACGGCGCCGATGGCTCCATCAACGTGGGAGATGTCAAAGAATTCCGTTTCGACTATGAGGGTGGACCGTTCCAACTTCCCTACGACCGCATCACTAGCATGGAGATTACCGACAAAGCCGGCGTGAAGGCGCACCTGTCGGTGCTCGTGAGTTGGGTTCCGAAGGTCGGAAAGAAGTCAGGCCAGCTGCTGAGCATTCGCTTCAAAGGCGAAAACGGCGCCGGGGAAGCCGCGATTTTCGAAGTTTCCAGGCCGGAATTCCAACCAGTCGAGCCGATCCTCGAAGCACGCACCGGCAAAAAAGTGCACTATGTGGATGTAGATCAGCCCGACAATGCGGCTGCGAAAGCTGACCAGCCGGCACCGCCTGCTTCGCCGCTCGTTCTCGTGACCATTACTTCGGCCCCAACGGGCGCGATGGTTTCGTTCTGGGGGCAAGCCGCGGGGAGAACACCGGTCGCCACCAAACTGATGCCCGGAGCTTACACCGTGGAGATCAACGCTGACGGACTGCCCACCTGGAGGCGGGAGATCGTCGTGGAGTCCGGAAAACCGCTGACAGTATCGGCGGATCTGAGCCAGAGGGCCGGCACCACGGTCGCCGTCCGCTAGCAGGCTCTGATATCCGGCGGCAGAACCCACTTGAGGACGCCACACGGCTTGCCGGCGAACCGGTCTATGTCGATGCGCACTAGCGTGGCCTTGCGCATGTCGACCTGCAGGGTGGGGCAGTTCAGCAGGTAAGCCGTCAACTGGCTAAGGAGCGGCTCATGTCCGGCGAGGAGAATCTGCGATTCATCGGGCCGGCTGCGGATCTCCTGCCACACCAGATCCGGGTGCGCCGTCGGTACCAGCGCTTCGGTGCACACGATATTCCCCGTATAACCCACCACTGCGGCCGCGATTTCCGCTGTTTCCATAGCGCGTGCGAACGGACTGGTCAAAATCAATGTCGGAGCCACCGCCGGGCCCGCGCATTTGACGGCGTGACGCACTTCCTCACGGCCGGCCGCCGTCAACTTTCTCCCGAAGTCGGAGCTGCCCGCCTGGATGTCTTCCGCCGTACCATGCCGCAAGAGGTGAATCTGCATCGGATGAAACGTAAAATAGCATGTGGGATGGGTTCGCGTATCAGCCTTCTTACGCTGGCCGTAATGGTATTCACATTTGCCGCTCAGTCCCAGCCCCGCGTCGCAGGTTGTGGCGTCTTTCCGGCGAACAACATTTGGAATGTACCAGTGGACAAGCTGCCCGTCGATGCCGACTCCGACCGTTACGTAGCGACCATCGGCGCCACCCGGCCGGCGCATCCGGACTTCGGCTCCGGCCTCTGGGACGGCGGGCCCATGGGGATTCCTTTCATTGAGGTCCCCGCCACACAGCCGAAAGTAACCGTCACTTTCGACTACGATTCGGAGAGCGACCACGGCGGCTACCCGGTGCCTCCCAATGCGCCCATCGAAGGCGGCGCGGCGAGTACGGGTGATCGTCACGTGCTGGTGGTGGATCGGGATCACTGCGTGCTGTATGAGCTGTATGCGGCGTATCCGCAGTCGAACGGAAGCTGGCACGCGGGCTCGGGCGCGATCTTCGATCTGAAATCGAATGCCCTGCGGCCGGCCACCTGGACCTCGGCCGACGCGGCAGGGCTGCCAATCTTCCCAGGGCTGCTGCGTTATGACGAAGTGGCCTCAGGGGAGATTCAGCACGCCGTGCGCTTTACGGCTCCGCAGACGCGCAACACATACGTCTGGCCGGCGCGGCATCAGGCGTCGCATCTAACGGCGGTGGACTTTCCGCCCATGGGCCAGCGGTTCCGCCTGAAAGCCGGCTTTGATATTTCAAAATTTCCTCCGGCGGTTCAGGTGATCCTGCGCGGTCTGAAGAAGTACGGCATGATTCTGGCGGACAACGGTTCGTCCTGGTACATCGGCGGCGCGCCCGACGACCGCTGGGATAACGACGCGCTGCACCAGATCGCGCAACTGCACGGGTCGGATTTCGAGGCAGTGGATGAATCGTCGCTCATGGCGCAGCCCGATTCGGCCGCAGTCCGCTCGACGGTGGCGCCCGCAGTGGGTGCGGTAGTCAACGCCGGCAGTTTCGCGCCCGGGGCGATTGCGCCCGGTGAGATCCTGACCATCTTCGGATCGGCATTCAACGCCGATGCCAAGGTGATGTTCGACGGCACGGCTGCGCCGGTGCTCTTCGCGTCCTCGGGCCAGATCAACGTGGTTGCGCCGTACGGGATCAGCGGCAACGCATCGGCAAGGATGACGGTCGATATCGACGGCTTGTCAACGGCGCCGCAGACACTGTCCGTGGCTGCCGCCGCGCCAGGCATCTTCATCGAGCTGAATCAGGACTACAGCGCCAACTCGGACGCGCGACCTGCTATGGCCGGTTCGGTGCTTATCCTATATGCCACCGGCGAGGGACAAACCAAACCAGCGGGCGTGGATGGCAAAGTGGCAAATGGCGCAGCGGCGAATTTGCCCAAGCCGCTGCTGCCGGTTTCGGCCACTGTCGGCGGGAAAACCGCGCAAGTCCTGTATGCTGGCGCGGCGCCTGGGTACATCGCCGGTCTCATGCAGATCAATTTGCGATTGCCGGCGGGGATCGCTTCGGGAGCATCGCCGCTCGTCCTCAACATTGGCGGCTTTACCACGACGGTGGCGGTAGCTATTCGGTGATGAACTCGACCGTTGCCTTCAGCGGTGGCTCAACTGCGTCAGTGCGATAGACCACGAAACGACCATTCTCGAAAACAGGCTTGACGCCCTCCAGCCGGTTCTTCGCCTGCAATACGATGTAGTCGATGCCCATACTGCGGTAGCGTCCGATGTCATGAGGATTAAAGGGTGCGGCCATGGTTTTCTGCCAGCGCGACCACCATTCCTCACCCAGGTCTTTGAAGAAGTTGACCTGCCCTCCGGCTTTCCAGTCGACATAGACGGCGCGCACCGCATTGGCTCGGAAAATTCCCGGATAAAGCGCCTGGTCGGCGTCTGGGAACAGAAACGCCGCGTCCAGGGGCGTTGCCGCGCGGGCCCATTGTGAAAGCTGCGCCAGCTCGGGAGTGTGCTCCATCGGGTAGTTCTGCATCCGGCCCCAGGTCGGAATCAGAAAGAACGGAACCAGAATGGCCGTTATGGCGGCGAGCATTGAAAAGCGGCGTCCCGATTGAATCGCCCAAAGCGCCGCTGCCGTGAGCAGCGCCACAACGAGCACCACTCCCACGCGGTTCCAGGAGGGCCATGCGATTTCCCGATTCGCCGGAGGCAAAAAAGCCAGCACGAGCCATGCTAGCGCCTCAGGGTAGCATTTGGCGGCGATGGCCTTCGCGGCCGCAATCGCGCCCAAAATCATGGCGAACGCCGTCACGAACAGTAAAGCCCGCACCGGCTGGAATTCCGGAATCAGCGCCCAGTGCATTTTATCGAGCAGCAGATAGGACGCCGGCACACTCAACACGCCGAGCAGCGGGAGTCCGACAAGAAAGTAACGCAACGCCTGAGGCACGTCCTTTCGTAAGCGCCAGCAGGCAATCACAGTCGCGGCATACAGAAGCAGGTAGTGCCCCAGCCACTTTTGCCACCACAGCGAGATCCAGTTATACGAGGCGCGCATACGCTGCAATTCTTCAAGATGGGTGTCGAGCCGCGTGAAGAAGGCCTGCGTCTCGCCAGTGCTCGCCTGGAAGCGCGCGGCTACGAACAGTACGATTACCGCTGCCGCCAGCGCCCAAAGCGCGGTCAATCTATGGCGCATCACAAATGGTTTCGACGGCCGTAGCGCCAGCACGAAGTAGACCGCCCAGAACGGCGCTACCGTTGGCGGATGGAAGAGGAAAGCCGCGGATCCCGCCACGCCCGCTCCGAGATAACGCTCGTGCGCGATCAATCCGATCGCCAGGAAAATGAGCGGCACGGCAAACCCGCGCGGTACCGGCTCGTACTCAAAGACGAGCACAGCCGGCCCCATGATGGTCGCGCCCAGCGAGAACACCGCCGCGACGATGAGCGCCGGCAGAGCGGAGAGCCCCAGCGCGGTGGCGATGAGATAGACGCCCCAGATTCCCAGCGCGCGGAAAATAAATTGTTCGGATTGCAGCACGTGGCGAAAATCCAGGCCGGTGATTCTCCGCAGCGCGATGGCGGTCTCGTCATAAAGCGTGAACGCCACATGCGGATGCTCCGCGATCAAGTCTTTTTGCAGCACCGAGGCGTCCGACATGTGCTCCAGAATCGGCATGTAGATCTGTGTGTCGGATTGCAGCCAGGTATGGCCCGGAAACTGGAAGAAGTTCAGCAGTGTGATCCCGAGGATCGCTGATCCCAGCCAAAGCCGTTTCATGAGGCGGGCGTCTTGTCCAGTTGCTGTTTGGTCCAAACCCGGTTGGGATTAAGCTCCAGCGATTTCGTGAATGCCTCGCGCGCCTCGGCATTGTGATGTGTCTTGCGGAGGGCGAGACCGAGCCAGAGATAGGCTTCCGCCGATTTCGGGTCGAGCTCAATGGCGCGCCGGATATCGCGAATCGCGAGCTCCGGGCCGCCACCAAACATGGCGGGCTTGTAATAATTACCGATGCCGCGCGCTAGATAAGCTTGCGCAAACTTGGGATCGAGAGCGATGGCTTTTTCGATGGCCTCTTCCGCGCGCTTGCCATAACTGATGCCGAGCAGCACGTTGGCGGGAATTACTTGGCCGCAAAGAGTGCCCAGCACGCGGTGATACCCGGCGTTATCCGGCTTGAGAGTGACGGCGCGCTCGGCGGCGGAAATGCCCGTTTTGGCCGCGCGTTCGGCACCGGCTTTGTCACGCAGCTCGAGCGAGATCTCGGCCAAGTAAGACGCTGCCAGCGCCACCTGGTACTGCGCCGCGGCGTCGTTCGGCGCCTTCTCCGCGGCGGCGGTGAGTTCGGCTAATGTGCGCTCGAGCTGCGGCCGGTCTTCCAGATCGCGCGCTTTTTGCAGGCCGCTGGGTGCAGCCAGCGAAGCCCCGGCGAGCAAAGCCCCAGCCAGGAAGATGGAGAGCGCGGTGCGGGTCACAAAGCCGCCACGCGGCGCTGCACCGTCAAGAAGTAAACGCCGAGCAGCACCAGCAACAGTCCGTTGGCCGCGATCACCACGGGTGCCGAAAAGATCGGAATCAGCCAGCCCGACACGATGCTGCCGAACGGCATCCCGCCGCGGAACGCCACGTTATAGACACTCATCACGCGGCCGCGCATTTCGTTGGCGGTGATTAGTTGCACGAGCGAGCTGATCATGGCGAAAGCCGAGAGCAGCGCAGCGCCCGAAAAGAACAGCAAGACGCAACTCAGGATGAGGTTTGTTGAAACGGCAAAACCGGCCATCCCCGAGCCCATGCAGACCAGCATGAGTAATGCGACGCGGCCCTTGTTGTGTACATTTCCCAGGGCCGCCACGATCAGGGCTCCGCAAACCGAGCCCAGTCCCGACGACGCCAGCATATATGTAAATATCTCCGGTCCTCCGTGGAACACGTTCCTGGCGAACACCGGCAGGAAGATGATCATCGGGAAGGCGAACGCCGTCATGCAAAAGGCCAGCACGATCAGCGCTTCCATGGCTCCTTGTTTCCGAATGAAACCGAAACCCTGCTTCATGCCGGTGAGAATGGATTCACCGGTTCGCTGGGAAAGAAACTTCATGTGCAGCATCAATAGCGAGATGATGACCGCAATATACGATATTCCGTTCAGCGAAAAGCACATGGTCGGGCCCCACTTGGTCAGCGCGAATCCGCCCAGCACCGGCCCGATCACACGCGCCAGATTGAATTGAATCGAATTGAGCGCGATGGCGTTCGGCAGGTCTTCCTTCTCCACCAGCGTGGGCACCAGCGCCGAGTACGCCGGCCCGCCGAAAGACTGCGCCGTACCTACGATGAATGACAGGCAGAGAATATGCCATACCTTCACCACGCCTGCGGCCCAGAGTCCGGCGAGCGTAAAGGCGCAAGTCAGCTGCACCCACTGCGAGCCCAGCAACAGCCGGCGCCGGCTCACGCGATCGGCTACTACGCCGCCAACGAGCGAAAACAGGAAGATCGGAATATTGCCCAGAAAGGCATCGAGGCCGAGCATCCTGGCCGAACCGGAAATCTGCAAAACCAGCCAGCTCTGCGCCACCGATTGCATGAAGGTGCCGATGCTCGAAAGGCATGCGCCGAACCACAGCAGGCGGAAATCGCGATAGTGAAACGCTTTGAAAACGCGGCGCAGCACAAAAGACCGGGTTACGGAAGAGGCTTTTCGCGGTGGATCAAGTGTAGGAAATTGCCGTCGCCATCGGCGAAAAACACCAGGCGATTGCCCTGCGTGGCATAAGGCTCGGTGACGAACTTCACTCCGAGCTGCTTCAACTTGGCATGCGCGGCGTCAAAATCGTCCACCTGAATCGCCAGATGGCGGATGCCGGGGTCTTTCATTTTCTGCGGCGCGACAGATCCTTCCGACGGGATGATTTCCAGCATCGTCCCATTAGCCGCCTTCACGAAATAATTGCCCGCGTAAGTGTAGTTGATCGCAAAGCCGAGGTGATCGACATACCAGCGGGCGAGTCTTTCGGGATCCGGCGAAGCGATCGCCGTGTGCTCCAATCCTTTGAACATAAACTAGGATTGTAACAGGTTGCGCCCGGCCGCTTTGGCGATGACTAGTGCGAAAGCGTGATGCCGGCGAACACGTTGAAGATGACGAACGTGCGCGGGTTGTAGAAGATCACGTGGCCGCCGTAATAGCCGGGAACGCAGTCTGGTGGCGGCGGAGGCAACCGCCGACAGACCTCGACGGGCACGGGATGCATTTTCATTTCGAGTCCCGGCGGCAGATGGCCGTTGCGCACGAGCTGCCGTTCAATCCCGGGCGGCAGACTCCGCCGGTGTTCGTAGCGATCGTGGTGGCGATCGTAGTCATCGTGGTAGTGCCCGCGATATTCGCGATCGTGGCCGTAATCGTCGTCATCACCATGACCGTGTTTGGCCTGGAGTCCTCCCAAAGTCAACGCCGCGCATGCCACCGCAAACAGAATTCTCTTCCGCATCTTTTCCTCCTGAGACAGTCTTATCGGCCGGGCCGAGGCGCACCTACAATAAATCGTAATCGAAAGACGCGTGCCCGGCCGCAAGAAAATGCGCTGGCTTTGGTGAGTGGTATTTTGCTAACTCAGGGTTAATACGGCGCTGCGGCGCTGAACATTCTGAGCTTCCGCAATGGCCCGTCGGAGAGCGCAACACAGAGCCACAATCGTTCGATAAGACTCTCTGATACCATCTGCACGTGACCTTTCTCCTCTGCCTCCTGGCCGCTGCCACGCTGGCGCAGGCACCGCCAGTCCTGTTTCAGAACCTGACGCTCATCGACACACCGGGTGCACCGGCAGCCAACGGAATGCGGGTACTAACGCGCGACGGTCGGATTGTCGCGGTCGGCAAGCATGTGCGCGCCCCGAAAGGGACGCTGGTGGTGGATGGAAGAGGTAAGTATCTTATCTACGGTCTTGCCGATATGCACGTCCATTTGCGCGGCGGGAAGGATCTGGTGGAGGACAATGAGTCCTGGCTGAAGCTGTTTCTCGCGAATGGAATCACGACGATCCGCGACATGGGCGGGGACCTCGCCGCCGAGGTCCTGCAATGGAGGGACGAGATTCGCGAAGGCCGGAGGGAGGGGCCACGCATACTGACTTGCGGGCCCAAGCTCGACGGGCCGAAGCCGGCTTGGCCTGGGTCGATTCCAGTGACGACTCCCGAGGAAGGCCGCGCCGCGGTACGGGCCGTGAAGGCGATGAATGCCGACTTCGTGAAGCTGTATTTCGCGGCCGTTTCATCCGAGGTCCACGCGGCGATCCTGGAAGAAGCACGGGCTCAACGTCTGCCCGTTACCGGACATTTGCCCGGTAACTTGTCGTTTCGCGAGGTGACAGCTCGGGGCCAGAACCTCGAACACGGCTTCTATCCAGTGCTCGACGGCGCGTCCACTAAAGCGGCCGAGATTCGGGCGGAGTTTGCACAGGCGCCCGACCCGCATGCCGCAGAAGCCTTCCGGGCAATGCGGCGGCGGCAACTGGATTCCTTCGATCCAAACCTGGTGCCGCAAGTCGCGGAACACCTGAAGGAAACAGGAACTTGGGTCACGATGACCTTGACCGTCGGCGGCCGCAGACTGAACCTGCCTGCGGACAATTACGCAACTCATCCCCTACGAAAGTACATGTACCCGGGGATTTGGAAGACCTGGGACCTCGAGTCCGGGCGTCGGAAGGCTCCTGCGGCGGATGGCATTCGACAGACGCAGCAAAACTTGCGCAGGGCAAGGGAGGCTGTCCTGGTGTTTCATCGGGTGGGCGTAAGTATGCTCGCGGGCTCCGATTGTGGAGCTTCGAATAACTTCGCGTGGCCGGGATGGAGCCTGCACGAGGAGTTAGCGGCATTCGTGGACTCTGGTCTCTCACCGCTGGACACATTGCGGTTGGCAACCCGAAGCCCGGCGCGCTTCCTGAAGGAAGAGCCGGACCGGGGGACGATTGAGAAGGGCAAGATCGCGGACCTGGTTCTTCTCGATGCAAATCCACTCGAAGATATCCGCAACACACAGAAGATTGCCGGCGTGATGGCTCGTGGCAAATGGTACGACCGCAGGGCGCTGGACAAAATGCTCGCGGAAGTGGAGGCGGGTGCGGCACGGCGCAGCGCTTCCGGGCGTTAGTATCGGGTCGGATCGCGGCCCTGCGATGAACACATTCGGGAGCAATTGCGTTCCTGTCGACATTCGATGAAATGGTTGGAGGTGCCAATCGTATGCCAGAGCAAGAGTGCGCGGATCTCGGCGCGCTAAGCGATCTCTGCACTCCCTGGTGCATCCATGTGGTGGCGACCTTGCGAATCGCCGACCACATCGCCGCCGGAAAAGGGGAAATCGGCGACATTGCCGCTGCGGCGGGCTGCGACTCCGATGCCTTGCACAGGGTGCTCGGACACTTAGTGGGTAAAGGCGTGTTTGAGGAGATCGCGCCCGGCCGGTTCGCGCTGAACGACGCCGCTCGCGGGTTGCTCGATCCCACGCAACGCCTTGGCCTGGACCTCGAGGGCATCGGCGGCCGCATGGCTTACGCATGGGGCACGCTGCTCTCCTACGTCCGGACCGGCGCTCCCGCCTACCACGAACATTTCGGACTGCCGTTCTGGGA
>Ga0310810_10001233_pt1 | contig 26584 bp, 23 predicted proteins | sample NCmetagenome_FD_207641 | JGI IMG/M metagenome (GOLD analysis project Ga0310810, IMG submission 207641) | Soil microbial communities from experimental microcosm in Duke University, North Carolina, United States - NC | ecosystem: Engineered > Artificial ecosystem > Soil microcosm > Unclassified ...
GCGGTTCAGCCCACCTCCGACGTTCCGATGCTCGCCGACGATTTCGCCCCCCAGCTCTCTCCCACCGACCTGTCCGTGCGCGCGACCGCGATCGCCGCGTCGCGGCCGGTGGTGGTGCTCTCGGCCACGCCGGCGGAGCTCGCGCAGCTGCGCCGCCAGGTCGAGCCGCAGCGGCTGGAGGTCATGCTGCGCGAGCTCGTGGTGCTCGTTCGGCGAAGCCTGCGCGGCTCGGACGCGGTGGCCATTTCGGGCGACGAGCTGCTCGTCCTGATCGACGGGCCGATCGGCGTAGGACGGCCGATCGCGGCGCGGCTCCTCGCCGCGGTGCGCGCGCACCGCTTCACCGGGGGCGCGACCGATCGCCCGGTGCGCCTCACCCTCTCCCTCGGCGCGGCGGCCGCGCCGGAGCACGGTGCCGACTTCGGACAGCTCGCACGCGCCGCGCGGCGCGCGCGCGACGACGCCGGAGCGGACAACATGGTGTTCGCCCGTGCGCCGCATGCCGGTGGGCTCGACCTCGATCGCTTCGTCGGTCGCGCCGAGCCACTCGCGCGGCTGAGCGAGGCGCTCGACGACATGGTCCGCGGTGTCGCGCGGACCGTCGCCGTGATCGGCGAGAGCGGCGTGGGGAGCAGCTCGCTCATCCGGATGCTCGGACCCGAGGTACGGCTGCGCGGCGGCTCGCTCGTGAGCGCCGCCTGTCACGAGCAGCGCCTTCCGGAGCCGTACGCGCTCTGGATCGAGGTGCTCCGCGCGGTGCGCCGGCTCCCGGTGAAGAGCACGCGCCAGTGGCGGGAGCTGTCGCTGCTCGATCCATCGCTCGAGCGCGCACCGGAGGAGCTCACACGCGGCGGGAGCAAGACGCGCCTGCTCGAGGAGCTCGCCGATTTCCTGCGGCTCGCCGCGCAGCAGCGGCCGCTGTTCATCCTGCTCGACGACATGCAGTGGGCCGACTCGGGATCGTGGGATGCGCTCGAGCATCTCGTGCCGCAGCTCGAGAGCGAGCGCATGGTGCTCGCGCTCACCATCCGCACGGGCGATCAGGCCGACGACGCGCTGGAGCGCTGGTCGCGCCTGAGCTCGCGGCCGCACCACGACGAGATCCGCATGACCCGCCTCACGCGCGACGACGTGAAGCGCTGGGTCGAAGGCGCGATGGCCAACGGCGAGGCCGGTCGCGACCTGCTCGCGTACCTCTACCGCCACACCGAGGGGAATCCACTCCACCTCGCGCACCTGCTGCGCTTCCTCGAGGAGAGCGGCCACCTCGCGCGCGAGGGGGAGCGCTGGCGCTGGAGCGATCTGCGGGACCTGCCATCCGGCGTGGGCTTCCAGGAGCTCGTCGCCCAGCGCGTGGCGCTGCTGGCGCAGCATTGCCGCCCCGTGCTCGAGCTTGCCGCGACGCTCGACCGCGAGTTCGACGAGTCGCTCCTGCGCCGCGCGGGCGGGTGGAGCGAGCCGATGATGCGCGACGCCCTTCGCTGCCTCGTCGACGCGCGCATCCTCACGCCGACCTACGACCGCGACAGCGCGAGCTATCTCTTCTCGCACGACGAGCTGGCACGCGCCACGCGCGACGAGCTCGCGCCGGAGCGGCTCGAGGCGATGCACGCGCAGCTCGCCGAAGCGCTCGTCGCGGGCGAGGCCGGGGTCGCCTCGCACTCGCTCATCGCGTCGCACTACGAGGCGGCCGGCCGGAGCGCGGACACGCACCGTCATGCCGTGCTCGCCGCGGATGCCGCGCTCGCACTTCACGATTCGGTCGCGGCGTCGGCGCTGCTCACCGTCGCGGCACGCCATGCACCCTCGCCCGCCGCGCTCGCCGGCGTCCGCGTGCGGCTCGCCGAGCTGGCCGAGGCGGCGGGCTACTATGAGGACGCCGAGGCGCTGTGCGACCTGGCGCTGAACTGGTACGAGGGTGAGGAGAGCCCCCTCGAGGCGATCCGGCTCAAGCGGATGCGGACGCTGGTGCGGATGCAGCGCGGCCAGACGGCGCGAGAGACGTTGAGCGCGCTCTTCGCGCTGATGGACGAGGCGACGCTGGCCGGTGCGGATGCCGAGCGCGCTTCGATTCTCCTCGTGACCTCGCAGATGCTCGCCCGGCTCGGCGAGCCGCGCGAGGCCCAGCGCGTCGCGGAGGAGTGCGTATCGATCGCCGAACGGGTCGGAGACCCGGTGCTCATCTGTGACTCCTACAATCGTCTCGCGCTCTGCGTCGTGCTCTCCGACCCGCCGCGTGCGCGCGACCTGCTCGTGCGCGGTCTCGAGACCATCATTCCGCTGAGCGACGTGGTCAGGCGGGTGCGACTATTGAACAACATCGGCATCCTCGAGCTCGCCGTGAATCGATGGCACGAGGCGCGGGGGAGTCTGCAGGAGGCCGCGAACCTCGCGCGCACCGCGGGATTGATCGATCTCTGGGCGCGGGCGGCGCTCAACCTCGGCGTGCTCGCGCTCCGGGTCGGAGAGTTCGGCGACGCCGAGCGGTCGCTCGACGCGGCGTTGCGCCTCGGCGCCGAGGTTCAGCAGACGGAGCTGCAGCTGATCGCGACGTACAATCTGGGAAATCTCGCCCACGACACGGGAAATCATCGGCGAGCTGGCGATACGTTCCAGCTCGCCATGGAGCTGGCGGAGCGGATCGGACAATCGGAGGTGCAGGCGGGCGCGATGGCCGGCCTCGCGCTCTCGCGCGTGGCGCTGGGCGACGTCGAGGAGGCGGCGGCGTGGCAGGAGCGAATTCGTCCGCTCGTCGCGGCACAGCCCGAGTGGTTTCAGGGGCGCGAGCTGGTGGAGGCACTGTCGATTCACCTCGCGCTCAGGAATGGAGACGACGGCGCGCTGGATCTCTTCTGGAACGCGCTCGCGCGGGCCGAAGAACGCGACGCCTACGGGGCGAGCTGGCTCGTGGCGGAGTTCGGGCCGGTATTCCGGGACCGCGTTCCCGACGCGATCGACGCGACCGTGAGGCGCTGTGCGCGCAGTCGCGAGATGCTGGAGAACCCGTTCATACGGGAGCGTTTCGGTGTATTGATGCTGGACGGTACGAAAACCGTTGACCGAGCCTGAAAGACTCCCATATTGGATACAGTGCCGGCGGCTGTTCCCACCCCACTTGCTCCAGCCGGCTCGTGGTGCGCGGAGTGACGCGCACGGAGAGTTAGTAGATGCACGGAACGCCGCTCCGATGCCGGAAGCGTCCCGCGTCAGCCCGAAGATGCAGGTGACACCATGCGTTGCCCCAGTTGGTTCACCGCCGGCCCGCTGCTCGTTCTCGCGGCGCTGGCAGGCTGCGGCGAGGGAGTCGTTTCTCCGTCGCCCTCGCCGATCCAGGCGCCTGCCGCCAGCGCTCCCGCACCGATGAGCCTCGCCCCTCGGGAGCGGCCCTCGCTCGACCTGAGCGGCGGCTACGCGGACTCGGCGTCGATCGATTTCCAGGTAGGCCCCACCGGCGGAATCTTTCTCACGGGGAACGACGCGGTCGTCTTCCCCGCGCAGTCCATCTGCGATCCGGCGACCAGCAGCTATGGGCCCGGCACGTGGGATCAGCCCTGCACACCGCTGCAGTCGACGCTCAAGGTGCATGCGGAAGTTCGACGCATCAACGGCGAGACGTGGGTGGACTTCACGCCATCGCTGCGGTTCGTGCCGTCGACGAATCCCGCGCGCTGGGTCTGGATCGTGATGCACACGCCGGAGGCGATCGGTGTGTCGTCGACCGATCTGCAGAAGTTCAACATCCTCTGGGCCAACCAGCTCAATGGCAGCACGGTCGACGAGGCGCCCACGGACACGACGCTGCGCACCTACGTCGATACGTGGATGGGCATCTCGTTGCGCCGCATCAAACATTTCTCCGGCTACACCATCGGAGCCGGGCGCACTGGCGGAGAGGTGACCGACACACCGCCGGAGTGATCTGGATCACGTTCGCGTAGACGAGACGAGCGCGCCCACCCCACGGTGGGCGCGCTCGTTTTCATTTCACGAACATCGCGGCGCACGGAACTCCTGCCGGTGCGGCGCCGTATTTCCATTCGAGCATGAGCGAGTCAACGAGCGTTCCGCGTGACGTGGACGACGCGCGCCGCCGCGCCTCGTCGCCCCCGTGGACGACCGCCTCCACACTGCGCCGCGGCGTCGTCGGTGGAATCGTCGGCGCAGCGGCTGTGACGGGGCTGCTGATCGGCATCGGGCGTCGCGCGGGCACCGCAGTTCGTCCACTGAACGCAACAGCGTACGCGCTGCTCGGGGAGCGCGCGGATGGCGTGTGGGGCGTCGAGATGAATGTGACGCTCACCGGGGTTCTGGTGGTGCTAGCAGTGAGCGTGGTGGCCGGGATCGTCGTCGCACGGCTCTCGCCCCCGCATCGCGCGGCTCGCGCGCTCGTCGCGGCGGCCGGCGCGTCGCTCATCGGCTACCTCGTCCACGTGCACGTCGCAGCTCGCGCCGACGGCGGGCTGTCCGCGCTCCTCTCCCTGGGCGAGCTGCGCGCGCTCTACTTCACGTACGCGATCGCACTGGTGATTGGTATGCGCCTTGCCTTTTCGCAGGGTGCGATCGCATGACGATGACCGTGGCGCGATGCCGCGACGCATCGTGTACGTCGTCGCGACGCGATCGTGACGCAGGCAAGCCGGCAGCGCGGAACTTTGGCGGGCCGATCGTGTTTCGCTCTGTAGGGTGAGGCGACGAGCCGAACCGGATTCGATTCGACGTGCAGGTGCAGGCGGTGGGTGCAGGCGTTGTGCGCGTGGTGGCAGGGCAGGACACTCTTCAGGAGCCGGGTATGGACGTCCTCGTGATGCTCGAGGAAAGCCCCGATCAATCGCCGCTGCTCGCGCACGTGAACACGGCGCCCGCGTCGCACGCCTCCGAGCGTCCGCCGCGAGACGTCGTGACGCTCTACGGGGTGCCGAGCGCGGAGATGCTCGCCCTCGCCCTCGCCGCGGCCGTCGAATCCCATCGCACCGCCGAGGGCCAGGAGAGTCTCGACGCGATCCGCCATCTCGGCGTCTGGCCCGAGCGCGGCGCCATCGGCGACACGGCCTGGCGCGACGCCGGCACCGGACAGCTCGTGAGCCGCGAGCTCGAGATTCCGCTCGAGATCCTGCACGCGACGGCGTCCGAGCTCCTCGGCGAGTGCGGCCACCTGCTCCGGCGGCTCGTCGCCGGACTCTCGATGCCCGACTGGCCCGAAGGCGCCCGGCGCGCCATCACCGTTTCGCTCGGGCCGATCATCGGCCTCACCGCGCCCGTCTTCGCGCCGATCGAGTCCGTGCTCGACCGGCTCCGCGAAGCCGACGCGCTCGCCTTCGATTACGACGGCGACTGACTCGCGCGGCTCCCGCGCGACGTCGTGATTCATAACGGAAGGGACTCGGCCGGTTCGGCGGGTCCCTTTTCGTTTCCGCACGCCCTCGACCGCGCCCTCGACCGCGCCCTGGGGCCACGCATCACGCACCACGCGCCACGGCTGTTCGCTCTGCTTGACACCCGAACCGCTTCTTCGCATGTCTTACTCGACCGCACCTGAGGTGGAGCAGTGCAGAGAGCCTCCACTCGCAACCTGCCGCACCGGTCGTCCGGGGGCGTGCGCGTGTTCACCGACGACGATGGGCGCCTCTGGTGCGCCGCGCTCGAGCAGCGCGACGCGGCGGACGGCGCTCTCGTGTTTCGCTGCATCAGCGACGGGCGCCAATCCGTACGCGCCCTGTTCGTGGACCCGGCCGCCCTCCCTCTCGACGGCGACGACGGGTTGGTCCGATGGCTCCGCGCCGCGCCACGCATCGGCACACTCCCCTAGCTGAGTACGAGGCCCACGCATGCGCGAGTACCGAGGATCGGAGATCCGCAACATCGCGGTGGTCGGACACGGGGCGAGCGGCAAGACCAGCCTGGTCGATGCCCTCGCCTTCGTGTCCGGCTCCAGTAAACGCCACGGCAGCATCGGCGACGGCACCACCCTCACCGACTCCGCGCCGGAAGAGATCGAGCGCGGCTACTCCATCAACCTCGGCTGCGCCTTCGCCGAGTGGATGGACACCAAGATCAACCTGATCGACACGCCGGGATTCCTCGATTTCCAGGGCGACGCGCTCGCCGGCCTCGCCGCCGCCGACGGCGCCCTCTGCGTCGTCGGTGCGACCTCCGGCGTCGAGGTCGGCACCGAGCGGATGTTCCAGGAAGCGGTCTCCCGCGGCGATCCGGTGCTCTTCGTCGTGTCCATGATGGACAAGGAGAACGCCGACTTCGACCGGATCTACCAGCAGATCAAGACGCGCCTCACCGCCAAGGTGATCCCGATCGAGGTGCCGGTCGGCGAGGGGCCCGACTTCCACGGGATCGTCAACCTGTTCGACAAGCGCGCGCACGTCTACGCGCGCGGCACGCGCACGGGCGCGTACGAGGAGACGGACGTCCCGGCGGAGGTACAGCCGCAGTTCGACCGCTACTACGCGGAGCTGATCGAGACGATCGCCGCGACCGACGACTCGCTGCTCGAGCGCTACCTCGACGGTGGCGAGATCAGCCGCGACGAGGCGATCCGCGCGATGAAGGACGCGATGAAGCGGATGGAGCTCTTCCCCCTCTTCTGCGTCTCCTCCACGCTCAACTACGGCACGCGCGCCGTGCTCTCGACGATCGTCGAGCTGATGCCCAACGCGTGGGAGATGGAGGAGGTCCACGCCTTCGTCGGCGCGGAGGGCGACCGCACGGTCGAGATCCACGCCAACGACGAGGCGCCCTTCGCCGCGCTGGTGTTCAAGACGCAGAGCGAGCCCCACGTCGGCGACGTCAGTCTCTTCCGTATCCTCTCCGGCTCCGTCGCCAGCGGCGACGAGGTGTTCAACGCCACGCGCGCCGGCGTGGAGAAGCTCAACCACCTCGCCGTCACGCAGGGCCGCGACCGCATCGAGGTGCCGCGCCTCCACGCGGGCGACATCGGGTGTGTCGCCAAGCTGCGGAACACGCACACCAACGACACGCTCTCCACGCGCTCGCACCCGGTGCGCCTCCCGCAGGTCGAGGTGCCGCTGCCGCTCGTCGAGATGGCGATCGCCGCGGTCAACCGCGCCGACGAGGAGAAGCTCCAGCAGGGCCTCCACCGCCTCCACGACGAGGACCCGAGCTTCGAGTCCCACTGGAATCCGGAGACCCACGAGACGCTCGTGTCCGGGCTCGGCGAGCGGCACCTCGAGGTCGCGCTCGCGAAGCTCAAGCGGAAGTTCGGCGTCGTGGCCGAGCTGCATCGGCCGCGCATCGCCTATCGCGAGACGATCCGCGCGCGCGCCGAAGGGCAGGGGCGCCACAAGAAGCAATCGGGCGGACGCGGCCAGTTCGGCGACTGCTGGGTGCGAATCGCACCGGTCCCGCGCGGCGACGGGATCCGCTTCGAGGATCGGATCGTCGGCGGCGCGATCCCGAGCAAGTTCATCCCCGCGGTGGAGAAGGGAATTCACGAAGCCGCGGAGCGCGGCGTGCTCGCCGGCTTCCCGCTCGTCGACTTCAAGGTCGAGCTGTTCGACGGCTCGTACCACACGGTGGACTCGAACGAGATGTCGTTCAAGATGGCCGGCATCCTCGCCTTCAAGACGGTGGCGCCGAAGGCGAGGCCGGTCCTCCTCGAGCCGCTGGACGAGGTCGACGTCGCGATCCCCGACGAGTGTCTCGGCGACGTGCTCGGCGACCTGTCGTCACGCCGCGCACAGATCCTCGGAACCGAGCCCGCGCCCGACGGCCACGGCACGCGCGTGCGCGCGATCGTCCCGCAATCGGAGCTCCACCTGTACGCGAGCGCGCTTCAATCGATGACCCACGGCCGCGCGCGCCTCCGCCGCGAGTTCCGCGGCTACGAAGAGATGCCGGGCGAAGCGGCACAGCGCGTGATCGCCGAGAGCACGCAGGAGGAGCAGGCGGTAGGGGGGTGATCACGACAACCGCGAGTAGTGGGTAGCGGGTACGTGGTAGCGGGACTGGCATACTCGCCACTGGGAGCCGTGGACAGCGTTCGAGTGGGAGGGAGACGGCCGTACTTGGTACCCAGTACAGGTACCCGGTACGGCCGGCTCGTTCGGAGGAGCTCACGCGGAGCCGCGAAGCCCGCGGAAGACACGCCGTCAGGCTGCGCCCTTCTCGCATGCGGTGATCAGCGCGCGTGTGGTAGAGCGCCCTCCACGGCTCCCCGTGGCGACTATGCCAGTCCCGCTACCACGTACCCGCTACCCCCTACTCGCGGTTGCAGTTCGTTCCTCCCCTCCCCCTCGAATTACATTCCCGTATGCCCCCGATCGCCATCGTCGGCCGCGGCCGCATGGGCAGTGCACTCGCCGCGGCGTTGCGGGCCGCGGGCGAAGAGGTGCGTGGGCCGCTCGGGCGCGGAGAATCGCCGGCGGATGCGACGGTGGTCCTCCTCTGCGTGCCCGACCGGGAGATCGGGACAGCCGCCGCGGCCATCGCGCCCGGACCGCTCGTCGGACACGTGAGCGCGTCGGCGCCGCTCGATCTGCTCGCGCCGCACGAGCGCTTCTCCCTCCATCCGCTGCTCAGCGTCGTCGGCGCCGGCGCGTCTTTCGCGGGCGCCTTCTGCGCGGTCGACGCGAGCAGCGAGGCGGCCCTCGCCGCCGCCCGCTCGATCGCCGGCCGGCTCGGCATGCGCGTGAAGGTCGTGCCGATCGAGCAGCGCGCGCTCTACCATGCCGCGGCGTCGATGGCGTCCAACTTCCTCGTCACGCTCGAAGGGGGCGCCGAGCGGCTCGCGTCGCACGTCGGGCTGGAGCGCGAGGCGCTCGTGCCGCTCGTGCGCGCCACGCTGGAGAACTGGGCGCGGCAGGGCGCGCGCGCGGCGCTCACCGGCCCGATCGCGCGTGGCGATCTCGCCACCGCCGCGCGCCAGCGCGACGCGGTCGCCGACGCCGCGCCCGATCTGCTCCCCCTCTGGGACGCGCTCGCCTCCGCCACACGCGAGCTCGCGGTCGCTCCGGCCACCGACGCGGCATGAGGATCATCCACAGCGTCGCCGAGCTGCGCGACGTCGTGCGCGCGGCGCGCGGATCGGGCGCGCGCGTCGGCCTCGTGCCGACGATGGGCGCCTTTCACGACGGGCACCTCGCCCTCATGCGTTGCGCGCGCGAGCAGACCGGACTCGTCGTCGTCTCCCTGTTCGTGAACCCGGCGCAGTTCGACGATCCGGGCGATCTCGCGCGCTATCCGCGCGACGAGCGGCGCGACGCGGAGCTCGCCGCCTCGGCCGGCGTCGACGTGTTGTTCGCCCCGCCCGTCGACGAGGTCTATCCGCCCGGCTTCGCCACCAGCGTCACGGTCTCCGGACTCTCCGAGCCGCTCGAGGGTGCGTCGCGCGGCGCGGTGCACTTTCGCGGCGTGGCCACGGTCGTCACGAAGCTGCTCAACATGGTGCAGCCCGACGTCGCCTACTTCGGCCAGAAGGACGCGCAGCAGGCGCTCATCGTCCGCCGGCTCGCGCGCGATCTCGACTTCCCGGTACGGATCGACATCCGGCCGACCGTCCGCGAGCCGGACGGGCTCGCGATGTCGAGCCGCAACGTCCGCCTCGATCCCGATGCCCGGCGCCGCGCGACCGCGCTCGCGCGCGCGCTGCGCGCGGTGGAAGCGCGTGTCGCCGCCGGCGAGCGCGACGCGCGGCGCGCCCTCGCGGCGGCCGATCCGGTGCTCGCCGACTCGGCGATCGAGCCCGAGTATCTCTCCGCCGTCTCGCCCGAGTCGCTCGAGCCGGTGACGACGATCGACGGCGAGACGCTCGTCGCCATCGCCGCGCGGGTCGGCGGCGTGCGCCTGATCGACAACGTCCTCCTCACACCGCCGCGCGCCGCCACGAGATGACCGCACTCTTCCGTCCCACCACCGCCGCCGGCGCCGCCGCGCTCCCGACCCTCGCCGAGCTCCGCGCTCGCGGCGTGCCGATCGTCATGCTCACCGCATACGACTACCCCACGGCGCGGATCGCGCAGGCCGCGGGCGTCGACGTCGTCCTCGTCGGCGACTCGGCCGCCAACGTGGTGCTCGGCTACGCGTCGACGCGGGAGATCTCCCTGGACGAGCTGCTCGTGCTCACCCGCGCCGCGCGCCGGGCCGTCGACGCCGTGCCGCTCGTCGGCGATCTGCCCTTCGGGAGCTACGAGGGGAGCGACGAGACCGCCGTCGCCACCGCGCGCCGCTTCGTCGACGAAGCCGGCTGCGAGGCGGTGAAGCTCGAGGGCGCGGGCGAGATGCTTCCGCGCGTACGTGCGATCATCGCCGCCGGGATCCCGGTGATCGGCCACGTCGGGCTCCTCCCGCAGTCGGTCGTCACGCCCGACGGCTATCGCGCGCAGGGGCGCGACGCCGACGCGGCGTTGAAGATCATCGCCGACGCGGTGGCCCTCGAGCAGGCAGGGTGCGCCGCGCTGATCGTCGAGGCGGTGCCGTCGGAGGTCGCCGCGTTGCTCACCGCGCGCGTGACGATCCCGGTCATCGGGATCGGCGCGGGCGCCGGTACCAACGGCCAGGTGCTCGTCTTTCACGATCTCCTCGGGCTCGGCGAGGGCCACGTGGCGAAGTTCGTCGAGCGCTACGCGGAGGGACGTTCGGTGCTCGAGGCGGGCGCGCGCCGGTGGGCCGACGACGTGCGAGCGGGACGGTATCCGGGGCCGGAGCACGGGTATGCGATCGCGGCGGAGGCGATGGCGAGGGTGAGGGAAGGGCTGCGCTGAGCGTGGGGTGTGTGGGTGTGTGGGTGTGTGGGTGTGTGGGTGTGTGGGTGTGAACGGAGAACGGCCCCGCGACGCTTCGGTCGCGGGGCCGTTCGCACGAGAGTCCGCTCGCTCGCTCGACTACTCGGCGCGCGTCAACCGCTGGCGGATTTTCTCCCGCGCGGGGCGCGGGTCTTCTTCGCCTTGCCGAGCGCGATCGGGAGGACGTCGTTCGCCTCGGCCGCGATCATCGGCTCCTCGCTCGGCACGCTCGTCGGACGCGGCTGCTTGTAGGTGAAGCGCTTCCCCTCGTAGTTCCGGAAGATCACCTCGTCGTCGTTGATCTCCTCCACGTACTCGGGAAGGAGCGGCACCTTGCCGCCGCCTCCGGGGGAGTCGATCACGAACTGCGGCACGGCGAGCCCGGACGTCCAGCCGCGAAGGGCCTTCATGATCTCGAGCCCCTTCTGCACCGTCGTGCGGAAGTGCTCGCCGCCGGCGACCTGGTCGGCCATGTAGATGTAGTACGGACGCACGCGCGCCTTCAGCAGCTCGTGCATCAGCTTCATCATGACCTTCGGGTCGTCGTTCACCCCCTTCAGCAGCACCGTCTGGCACCCCAGCACGACGCCGGCGCGCGAGAGCCGGTCGAGCGCCGCCACGGCGGCGGGCGTCAGCTCGCTCGGGTGGTTGAAGTGCGTGTTCATGTAGATCGGGTGGTACTTCTGGATCATGTCGCAGAATTCCGGCGTGACGCGCTCCGGCAGGTGTGACGTGATCCGGCTCCCGAGCCGGATGATCTCCACGTGCGGGATCGCGCGCAGCCGCTGGATGATGTACTCCAGCCGCCGGTCGCTGAGCATCATCGGGTCGCCGCCCGACATGATCACGTCCCGCACCTCCGGGTGCGCCGCGATGTACTCGAACGCCGACTCGTACTGGTTGAGCGGGATCTTCTCGGGGTCTCCCACCTTCCGCCGGCGCGTGCAGAACCGGCAGTAGCTCGCGCAGACGGGGCTCACGAGGAAGAGGACGCGATCGGGATACCGGTGCGTGATGTTCGGCACCGGCGAGTCGCCGTCCTCGTCGAGCGAGTCGATCACGCCGTCGACGATCTCCAGCTCCTGGACGGTCGGGACGAACTGATTCCAGTTCGCGTCGCCGACCTCCTTCACCTGGGAGAGCGACTCGCGCGTGATGCGCATCTGGAAGTTGTCGAACGCCGGCTTGAGGGCCTCGACGTCGATCTCCCGCTCGGCCGCCTCGGCGCCGAACCGTTCCGCCACGTACGACCTGAGCTCCTCGAGCGTGCTGATGCTCTCGTCACGCAGAATCTTCTGCCAGTCGCTCATCTCGTCGGTGCTCCGCGCTCGCTGGTGAGGCGTGTGGTCATCATGATCCGGTCGTCGGCCGGTGCGTAGAAGTCCCGGATGCGCGCGGCCTCGGTGTACCCGCACCGGGCGTAGAACGCGCGTGTGTTCGAATAGTCGGGACGCGAGGAGGTCTCCACGAGCAACATTCTCGCCCCGCGCCCGCGCAGGTCGCGCTCGACCTCGCGCACGAGCGTCGTGCCGATCCCCCGTCCCTGGACCGCCGGATCGACGGCGAGCCAGTACAGGTCGAACGTGCCGTCCGTGGCGGGGGTCGGGCCGGCGCAGGCGTAGCCGAGCAGCCGCTCTCCGTCGAACGCCCCGGTGAATTCGTAGTCCGCGATGCTCGCATCATCCGCGCCCGCGGAGTCGATCGCGCGCACGCTGGCGTCGAACAGTTGCAGCGCGACGTCGATCTCCTCGTCCGAGAAGACGGCGGTGGAGGCGAGCAGCTCGGCGACGCGCGTGCGGTCGCTGGGGCGCAGAGGGCCGAGCCGCACCGTCACGCTACGCCTCGCCGGCGGCGAAGAGCTCCGGCTCCGCGCTCTCCTGCGCGACGCCGGACAGTTGCTGCGCGAGCGCCCAGCGCTCGGCGGTGGTCGGTCCCTCGCGTGCGCGCTGCAGCCCGAGCTCGCACACCTGACGCACCAGCGCGCCGTAGTCGATGCCCGCCACGCCGGCCATGCGCGCCAGTCCCGCGTCGGGCGCGATGTCGGGGTTCGCGTTCACCTCGAGGATCCACGGCCGGCCGCGCTCGTCGATCCGGAGATCGACGCGGCCGTAGCCCGCGCCGCCGACGATCCGCCACGCCGCCACGGCGATCTTCCGGATCTGCGCCGCGAGCGCCGCCGGCAGCCGCGCGGGACACTGCGGCGCGGCGCCGAGATCCTCGTCGGAGCCGTCCTCCCACTTCGAGCGGTAGGTGACGATCCGCCACATCCCCTTGGGCATGCGGCCGAAGTCGATCTCGGCGATCGGGAGCACGGCGTCGCCGAGGATGCCGACGTTCACCTCGCGCCCGTGCACGTAGCGCTGCACGAGCACCTCGTCCCAGCGGTCGAGCATCGAGCTCGCGCGCTCGGCGAGCGCGCGCGAGTTGCGCACCACCGAGCGCTGCTCGACGCCGATCGACGCGTCCTCCGCCGCCGGCTTGCAGATGGCGGGGAAGCCGACGCCCGACGGGAGCTCGCCGCCGCGGCGCGCCACGACGAACTTCGGGATGGGAAGGCCGGCGCGCTCGAGCGCTCCGTTCACGAGGTGCTTGCGCAGGCAGACGGACGTCGTCCAGCTCGAGCTCCCGCTGTAGGGAAGGCCGAGCAGCTCGAGCACGGCGATCACCGCCGGCTCGAGCGCCGCCACGCCGTCGATCGACTCGCAGAGGTTGAACACGAAGTCCACGCGAGCGCGGCGCAGCTTGTCCACCCACCGGGCGTCGGGGTGCACGGGCACGCGCACCACGCTGTTCCCCTCCGCCGCGAGCGACGCCTGCACCGCCTTCACGGTGCCGAGGATCGCCTGGTCGGGGGACGCCGCGAACGCGCTCGCGCCGTCGAAGAGGATGGCGACCTTCACGTCGCGCTCCGGAGCCGAACACCCTGCCGCGCCGCGGCGGCCTCGAGGCACGCGCCGATGAGCGCGTCGTAGTCGAGCCCCGCCGCGCGCGCCGCCTTGGGCAGACACGAGTTGTCGGCGGGATCGGGAAGGATGCCCGGCAGCGGGTTCACCTCGACGACGTTCGCGCGCCCCGCCGCATCGAGTCGCACGTCGACGCGCGACCAGTCGCGGCAGCCGAGCACGTCGTAGGCGCGCAGGACCACGTCCTCGATCTCGGCGCGGAGCGCGGTGGAGACGCGCGCGGGGCACGAGAAGATCTCGAGCGGATTCTCCGGGCGGTCCCACAGCCACTTCGCCTCGAAGCCGTAGATCGGCAGCGCGCCGGCGGGAAGCGAGTCGAAGTTCATCCCGACGATCGGGAGCACGCGGGCCCGCGCGCCGTTCCCGAGCACGCCGCAGGTGAACTCCGCGCCGGGAAGGAAGCGCTCCACGAGCACGGGCTGGTCGTAGCGCTCCAGCAGCTCGGCGACGATCGCCTCGAGCGCCTGCGGGCTCGTCGCGAGGTTGCGCTCGGTGATCCCCTTCGACGAGCCCTCGTGCACCGGCTTGGCGAACAGCGGGAACTCCCACGCGCGCGCCGGCACCCGGGCGAGGTCGGCGGCGGAGCGGACGAGCGCCCAGTCGGCGGTGGGGACGTCGTTGGCGCGGAGGATCTCCTTGGTGCGCGCCTTGTCGAGGCAGAGCGCGAGGGTGAACGGATCGCTCCCGGAGTACGGAACACCGTAGAACTCGCAGATGGCCGGCACGTGCGCTTCGCGGTTCGGGCCGCGCAGCCCCTCGGCGATGTTGAAGACGATGTCGGGCCGCTCGGCGCGGAGGCGCGCCGGAAAGTCGTCGCGAGCCTCGAGGCGGATCACGTCACCGTGCCGCGCGAGGGCGCGCGCGACCGCGTCGATCGTCTCGGGGGCATCCCACTCCGCGTACTCGTCGTCCGGCGCGGGAGCGATCAGCGTGGCGAGCGCCGACGCCTCTGCGGTGCCGCTACTGGGCGGCTCCTCGTCGGCGCGGGGCAGCTCCGCGGCCGCGTCGGCCGTCTCGGGTTCGGGCTTCTGATTGTACGCGAAACCGATGCGCGTCATCCCGTCCCTGCTGTGGAATCCCGCCGGCGCGGGCGCGGCCACTCTGATGTACGCACGCGGGCAAGTCGCACGCCACCGGAGAAGTGCGGCGAAGATACGGAGCCGAGTTTTTTCGCGCAATGAGAAATTCGCGGCGCGCGCATCACGACGCGCCGCCGAGTCGCCGCGTAACTCAGACCTTGTGGTAGGAGATGCGCGCCGCCTCGCGGCGATCGTCCGCGACGTAGATCTCGAAGTCGGAGAAGAACCCCGGCGCCTCCTCCTGCAGCCGGCGGAGCACCGCGACGGCGAGCCGCCGGATCTCGAGCTCCGCGCCCTCGCTCGAGCGCAGCTCGAGCATCGTCCGCCACGCCCGCGCGTTCGCCGTCACCACGATCTTCGTCTCCGTGGCGTTCGGGAGCACCGCCCGCGCCGCCTCGCGCGCCATCTTCCGGCGATGGACCTTGTCCGCCACCCAGGCGTAGCGCTCCATGAGCTGCCCGACGAGCGCGACGTACGCGCTCTGCGCGCTCTCCACCTGCGCGCGCCAGGCGCTCTCCAGCTCCTCGTCCCCCGCGACCGCCGGCGGGACGACGAAGCTCGCCTCGCTCTCGTCGACGTACCGCTGCGAGAGCTGGGAGTAGGCGAAGCCGGCGCGGTGACGCACCAGCTCGTGCGTGAGCGACCGGCTCACCCCCTCGAAGAGGAGCGAGTAGGTGGCGTGCTCGAGGACGCTCCCGTGCCCCTGCTTCTTGATGTTCTCCAGATACTCGCGCGTCGAGCGCGACGCCGGATTCCGCTGGCTCATGTAGCACAGCCGCCCCGCGAACTCGGCGAGCCGCTCGCCGTCGGTGCTCTCTCCGATCCAGTTCACGCCGAGATGCTCCGGCGCCTGGAAGCTCGGACGCGCGAGGAGGGAGATCTTCGGCTCGTAGTACAGACGGGTCGAGGCGGGTGCGGCGGCAGTCATGAGGCGCGGCGGTGAGAGTGGGTGGCGCGAAAGCTAGACGCCGCCCGCGCGGGCGTCGAGGCGCGCGCGCTCCTCGCCGAGCAGCGCGAGCCGGGAGCTCGCGTACGCGCGCTCGCGCTCCACGCGCTCGAGCGCGAGGCGGGCGGAGTCGGGCAGCGGCGGCAGCGCGGGATCGTACTTCACGTCGTCGAACGGCTGCGCGCCGGCGCGCGGCACCTTCGCGCCCGGGTTGAGGATCCCCCGCGGGTCGAACGCCCGCTTCACCGCGGCGAAATGCGCGAGCGCCCGCTCGCTCCACACGCGCGGCAGCAGCGGCGCACGCAGCCGGCCGTCGCCGTGCTCGCCGGTGACCGTGCCGCCCAGCCGCCCCACGAGCGCGGTGACGTCCGCGAGCAATCCCTCGGCGCGCGCGCGCCAGTCGGGCGCCGTCACGTCGATGAGCGGGTTCACGTGGACGTGCGCGTCTCCCGCGTGGCCGAAGATCACCCCGCGGATCCCGTGGCGCTCGAGCGCCGCGCGAACGCCGCGCACGTACTCCGGCAGCCGCTCCGGGGGCACGCAACCGTCTTCCACGAGCTGCATCGACTTGAGCGCCGGGTCCAGATGGTTGAGGATCGGGCTCGCCGCGTGACGGATCTCCCACAGCGCACGTTCGGTGGCGGGATCGAGCGCGAGCGTCACCTGGCTGGCGCCCGCCGCCTCGAACTCCGCGGCGATCCGCTGCGCCAGCGCCGTCGCCTCCTCCGTGGTGTTCGCTTCCACCTCGGCGAGCAGCACGGACTCGGCGTCTGGCGGGATCGGCGCCGACGCGCCGCCGCTCAGCGCCACCGCGAGGAAGGTGCGATCGAGCGCCTCGCACGCCACCGCGCCGGCGCGCCGCGCGGCGTCGGCGCCCGCGACGGCCCCCTCGAGCGTGGTGAACGCGCCGAGCAGGCTCGCCGTGCACGGATGCAGCGGCGCGAGCCGGAGCTCCACGCCGGCGACGAGCGCCAGCGTTCCCTCGCTCCCGACGAGCAGGTCCACCAGCTCGCCGGACTCGGCGAACGCGGCGAGCCCGTAGCCCGACGATTCCTTCCGCACGCCCGGATGCCGCGATGGCGACGTCCGCTCCTCGGTGACCACCGGCCCGAGCTCGCGCAACGCGCGCTCGACGATCGGCACCCGCGGCGGCGGCGCTTCGCGCCGCAGCTCGGCGCGTGATCCGTCGGCGAACACGCAGTCGAGCGCGTCCACCCAGCGCCGCGTCGAGCCGTAGCGCAGCGTGTGCGCGCCGGCGGCGTTCGTCGACACCATGCCGCCGATCGAGCAGAACGCACCGCTCGACGGATCGACCGGGAAGCGAAGGCCGGCGGCACGCGCCGCCGCGTCGATCGCGTCGCGCACCGCGCCGGCCCCGCAGCGGATCGTGCGACGCTGCACGTCGACAGGACCGATCGCGTCCAGCCGGCTCAGGTCGGCGATCACGCCGTCGCCCACCGCGCCGCCCGCCATGCTGCTCCCCGAGCCGCGCGGCACGAGCGGCGTTCCGGTCTCGGCCGCCCAGCGCACGAGGGCGACGACGTCGTCGGCATCCGCCGGCACGGCGACGGCGCGCGGCATCGTCCGCGCGATCCCCGCCGCCTCGCTGTACACGGCGCGCGCGTCGAGATCGTCGCGGAACGTTCCCCGGAATCCGTGCGAGGCTGGCGTCTGTGGCATGGCTCCCACCCGCGGGTATCTTTGCTGGGTGTCGAGAAGTCTAACGGACGTGAACGAGCCGCCAACGGAATCGCGCGTCGCGCGCGACGAGCGCCGCATGCAGGAGGCCGAGCGGTTCGCGCGGTCGATCCTCCCCCCGGTCTCGCGCACCTTCGCGCTGAGCATCCGCGTCCTTCCCGGCGCGCTCGGCCGCTCCGTGCTCACCGCGTATCTCCTGTGCCGTATCGCCGACACCCTCGAGGACGCGCCGGGGATGCCCGCCGAGCAGAAGGCCGCCCTCCTCGACGAACTGCTGCTCTGCTTCGACGACGCCGACGGCGCCGACGCCTTCCCGGCTCGGCTCGGCGCGCTCGCCGGCGACGAGACCCACGTGCGCCTCGCCCGGAACGCGGATCTGGTCTTCGTGCTCTACCGTGCCCTCCCGGCTTCGACCCGCGAGCACGTGCGGCGCTGGGTCACCGAGATGATCGTCGGGATGAAGAAGTTCGTGCTTCTCTACCCGCACGGGATCCGGATCCAGAGCCTCGCCGAGTACAAGGAGTACTGCTACTACGTCGCGGGCACGGTGGGGTACCTCGTGACCGACCTCTGGCACGAGCACGTGCCGAGCATCGGTGTGCGTCTCCACGGCGTGCTGCGCGAGAAGTCGCGCGCCTTCGCCGAAGCGCTCCAGACGGTGAACATCCTCAAGGACGTCGCGCGCGACGCCGAGCGGGAGAACTCGATCTACATCCCCGAGGATCTGCTGCGCGAGCACGGGAGCAGCCACGCGCACATCCTCGCCCCCGACCGGCTGCGGCAGACGCGCGAAGCGCTCGCCGCGATGGTGCAGCTCGCCTGGAAGGACCTCGAGGGAGCGCGGAGCTATCTGCTCCTCATCCCGCGCCGCGCGGTGGCGATCCGCCTGTCGTGCGTCCTCCCCCTGCTGTTCGCCTATGCGACGCTGCGCGATCTCACGCGCACCCCGCACGCGCTCGCGCGGCGCGAGGTGGTGAAGATCTCGCGGGCCGAGGTGAAGTCGCTGACGTTGTTCGGATTCCTCGTCATTCTGAGCAACCGCGGCCTCGCGTGGCTCGCCGATCGCGCCATGCGGCGTCCCTTCGTGCTCGCGGGAGTCCGCTAGCTCCCCGTTCTCGGAGCGATCAGCCGCGGCGTGTCACCGCCGTGGCGAGCATCCCGAGCAGCGACGGCGGCCGCCCAGCCTCGCCGCGCTCGAGACGGTCGAGCACCTGCTCCAGCGCGAGCTGCGCGCGCGCCACCGCGCGACGGTGGGCCGAGCGCGTCGCGCCCCACACCGCCGGCGTGAGCACGATGAACGGCGCCGCGGCCGCGATGAGCGGGAAGCTCAACGCGGCGAGCACGCCCCCGGCGACCACCGACGCGCCGGCGAGCCCCGCGTTCACCTGCGCCATCGACGCGCGATGGCCGCCGAGCGTCGCGTCGAGGCGCACGAGCACGCGCGAGGGGTCCAGCGCGATCGCCGTGGCGGCGACGTCGGTCGCGCGCGCGAGTGCCTGCCCTCGCCCGCTCACCGCGCGCCGCACCGTGCCCGCCACGCCGTGGTCCGCCTCCCACACGATCCGGTCGGGGAAGTGTCGCTTCACCCGAAGACACTCCTGCCGCTGCATCCAGTCGTCGAGCGCCTGGAGCACCTGCGCGGGAGTGCCGGGGACGGTGCGCTGCGCGCTCACCGTCGCGCCGCCGAACACCGACGCGAGCAGCCCGTGCTCTTCCGGCACCGCGATACGCGTGCGCTCCTCGGCCAGCGCCTGCCGCAGATGCACCGGATCGAGCCCGACCTCCTTGGCGAGATCGAGGAGCTGGGCCTCCGTCAGCCGGTCGCTGGCGTCGACCGCCGAGCCGGCCTGCAGCTCGAGCGCGCGCGCGAGCACGCGCTCGACCGCCGCGCGCTCGATCGCGGGCTGCACCTGCGGCAGGTTCGATCCCTCGGAGGACATGGGAGAAAGATAACCCCACCTCCGCGCCGTCAGATCCCGCCGAGGATCACCTCCACCTGGCGGGCGATGGCGTCGCTGATCGCGGCCGGCACCGCGAACGTCGACGTGAACGCATCGCGCGGATCCGGCGGCGCCGCGCGGCCGGCGGCCTCGAGGTAGAAGCGCATGTATCCGGGCACGGCGTTCGGCATCACGTGCTGCAACAGCACGGCGCCGGCGCGCACCGCCGCCGATTGCTCGTAGCGCGACGTCGCACCGGAGCGGCGGTCCGCCGGTGTCGTGTTGTCGACGATCGCCGCGTTGGCCACGCTCCCCGCCACCTCGTGCGCGAAGGTGTAGAGCACCGTCTCGCTGGTCTTCAGCGCATCGGGCATCCCGACACCCACCGCGTTCTGCACCTTGCCGAAGTTCACCGTGCGTCCCTCGCCTCCGAGCGGCAGGGCGAGATACAGCTCTCCATTCTGCTGCTGCGTGTTGTTGAGGAACCGCTGGAACGTCGGTCGCCACGTGCCCTGCCAGAGCGAATCGACGTGCGCCACCACCGGAGCGTGGCGCGCCGCCTCGCCGGTCCAGTAGTCGTGGTAGAACTTCCGACGCTCGTCATTGACGGCCTCGATGAAGAGGCGCAGCCACTCGCGATCCTGCGCCGTCTGGAACGACGCGCCGAGCACGGCGAACGCCTCCTGGAGTCCTGGCTCGCTGGTCGCGCGCGGATTGCCGTTGGCCTGCAGGAACAGGCTCACCACCTGCTGCATCTGGTCCCACGACGCGAAGTAGAAGGGAAGGAACTGCGGTGAGGTGGCGAGCGAAGGCTGCACCGCGATCCGCGCGAGCAGCCGGTCGCGGCTCGAATCGAGCAGGGTGGTCACGCCGCGCTGGCGGCGCAGTGCCAGCATCCGATCGCGATAGCCACGCTCGAAGTACGGCACGAGCATCGAGTCCGGCGCGAGCAGCGCGTAGGCGTGCAGCCAGAGGTCGACGTGTTCGCGCGTGCGCACCGGCCACGCGGCCTGCACGAGCGGCGAGCCGCTGGACTGCGTGCTCGGTGTCGGCGTCGAGGCCGCGCCCGTGCCGGGAGTGCCCGCCGTGGCGCACGCCGTGGCGCAGGCCACCGCGACGGCGAGCGGGACGAGCCGCGCCCATGTCGCGCGGCGAGTCAGTGAAGGACGCATGGATGACGTTCCTCGTGCGAGAGTGCGCCGACGCGTCTCGCAAGCGTCGCGCCGAGGCCGCTGTCGCCGATCGGCTCGTGCGCGGCGGCGAGCGCGCGGGAGCGCGTAGCGAGCGCGCGGCGAACCTCAGGCCGGCGCCACCGCGCGGCCGCAGGTGACGCAGAACTTCCACCCGTGCTCCAGCTCGCTCCCGCACGCCGGGCAGTGCTGCACCGTGAGATCCTGGCCGCAGTGCGGGCAGAACGTGATCGCGCGACCCGCGGGGAGCGCGCCCTTGCAGTGCGGACACTCCTGTCCCGCGTCCGGGATCGTCACCGGCCGCGACGGACGCCGCGCGGGGATCGCGGCCGCCGATGCGCTCGTGCCGCTCGCCCGAGGAGGCGCCCCAGCGCCCGCCGCCGAACCCTGGCTCGATGTCCGTGCCGACGGCGCGCTTCCCGTCACCGCGGGCACGGGCACCGTCGCCGCGTCGCGCGGCGGCGGCGCGGCGGGCGATCCGCCCGAGGCGACGGTCGCCGCCGGCGCGCCCCCCGACTCCCCGTCGAGCTGGCGCAGCGCGTCGGGCGCGAGCGCCACGCGCGCCGTCGAGAAATCGCGGATCAACGCCGGATCGGGGTTTGCCGACTTCAGCGTCGCGCCGAGCGCGTCGCGCATGCGGTCGTCGACGACGAGATAGCCGCGTGCCCCGGAGAGAAGCTCGAGCATCGCCATCTCGTAGTCCTGGTTCGTCTCCACGCCGAGCTCACGCCGGTGGAGGCGGTACGGAAGGATCGTGGAGTAGAGATCGCTCACCGGAAACGACTGGGTGAGCAGCTGCGGAGAGGAGGCGCGGATCGTCCGCACCAGTTGCCGGTACATCCGCTCCACGTCGTCCATCGTCGCTCCTATCGGGAAGAGGTGCTCGCCCGCGGGAGCGGGCGCGCGGGCGCGAACGGCCGCCCGGTGGGAAAGGGAGCCGGCTCCAGCGTCACGCGCTTACGCAGCCGCTGTGCCTCGAGCCATTCGTCGAAGCCGGACGTGCGCGCGCCGTCGGACGACGTCTGCTCCCGAGCCGCCCGCACGGCGAGATCGTTCGCGTACTCGTTCTGCGGATGTCCGGCGTGGCCGCGTACCCACTGCCATTGCACACGGTGCGGCGCCGCGGCGTCCACGAGCTCACGCCAGAGCTCGAGGTTCTCGATCGGGCCTTCCTTGCGCCGCCATCCGCGGCCCGCCCAACCGTATACCCACTCGGTCATCCCCTTCACCAGATACTGCGAGTCGCTGGTGAAGAGCACGCGGAAGCGGCCGCCGCGCCGCGAGATCACGCGGAACGCCTCGATCGCGCTGCGCAGCGCCATGCGATTGTTCGTCGTCGCCGGCTCGCCGATCCAGTAGTCCCAGCGCGTCAACCGTTCGGTGGCCGGGTTCACGTGCTCGATCACTCCAGCCGCGCCGCCGGGATTGGCCCCGTCGCGTCCATTCCCGAGACACGATTCGTCGGCGTAGATGGCGACGAGCGGCAACTCGTCGTGCTCCTCGCTCACGACACCACCTCGATCCCTTCGAGCTCGTCGATGTACAGCGTGAGCCGGTCGCCGGTGGTCGGGTGATGCGCCTCGAGCGCCTCGCGCCCGCCGACGAGATGCAGCCGGTCGACGACGACGACGAACTCGGTGCCCCGCCGCCAGACCGCGAGCCGGCGCCCGTTGGCGATGGCGCGCTCGAGGGCGTCGTACTGCGCGGTGGTGAGCTGGGTCAGCGTTGGTCGGCGTGGCATGCGGCGGCGGAAAGCGGGCCGCTCAGCCGCACCACCGGCGGGCGAGCGCGGCGAGCACCGAGACGGCGCGGTCGATCTCCTCGAGCGGAATGTACTCCTCGGCCGCGTGGGCGAGGGAGATGTCGCCGGGCCCGAAGCAGATCGCCGGAATGCCGGCGGCGTTGAGCAGCGCGGCGTCGGTCCACGCCGACATCCCGGCGATGCGCACCGGCTCGCCGCACTCCTGCAGTGACGCCTCGAGCGCCCGCACCACGGGCGCATCGACGGCGACGTCGCTCGGCGCCTGGCTCATCGTCAGCGCGACGTCGGCGTGGAGCTCGGGATGCGCGGCACGCACCGCGTCGATCGCTCGCCGGATCTCGTCCACCGCGCTCGCACCGTGCTCGCCAGGGAGGGTGCGACGCTCGAGCCGCACCACGCACCGATCGGGATACGTCGACATGCCGGTGCCTCCCTCGATCGTCGACGCGTGCAGCGACGCGCGCCCGAGCACGGGATGCGTACGCCGTGCGAGCTCCGTCCGCTCCAGGCGATCGAGCTCGGCGAGCAGCAGGCCCGCGGAACGGATCGCGTCGACGCCGAGATCGTAGCGGCTGCCGTGCGCCGCGCGGCCGTGCACCGTGACCTCGAGCCACGCGAAGCCGCGGTGTGCGGGCATCACGGCGAGCGCGGTCGGCTCGCAGACGATCGCCGCATCGGCGCGCACGCCGCGGTCGAGCATCGCACGCGCGCCGAGGCTCGCGTGCTCCTCGTCGGCGGTGATCGCGACGACGAGCTCTCCCGCGAGCCCGGCGCGCGCCGCGCGCCACGCCCCAGCGCACATCGCCGCGAGCCCGCCCTTCATGTCCGCCGCGCCGCGGCCATGCAACCGGCCGTCGCGTACCTCGGCGGCGAACGGTGCATGGATCATCCCCTCGGTGCCGACGACGTCCGCGTGGCCGCAGAACATCAGCGCCGTGCGAGCGCGCGCCTCGCCGATGCGGGCGACGAGGTTCGGCCGGCCGGGCGCCGCTTCATGGATTTCGGTGCGGAATCCCCACGCCTCGAGCGTCTCGCGCAGCAGCGCGACGCACCGCGCTTCGCCCGGGGCCGCCGCCACGAGCGCCGGGTTTCGCGAGTCGACGCGCACGAGGGCGGCGGCGAGCGCGCGGGCGTCGCCCGGCGCGAGGGAGGCGCCCGCGCTCACGCCCGCGCGCCGCCGGCCGGCGCGCTCGCGTCCTTCACGAGGTGCACGCCGCGCCAGTCGATCGTGTACGCGAGCCGCTCGCCGTACGGCGCGACGGCGCGTGCCAGCTCCGCCTCGCGGCCATCCGCGGCGATGGCGAGCACGCAGCCGCCCCCCGATGCACCGAGCGCCTTCACGCCGAGCGCGCCCGCGCCGGCCGCCGCCTCGACGATCGCGTCGATGCGCGCCGTGGTGATCGACGGGTGCAGCGCGCGCTGATGCACCCAGTGCTCGCCGAGCTGTCGCCCGAGCGCATCGACGTCGCCGGCGCGGAGCGAGCCGGCCATCTCGATCGCGAGCGCCTTCATCCGAGCGAGCGCGTCGACCGTGCGCCGCTCGCCGGCGACGTACGCGTCGCGCACCGCGGCGATCGTGGCGCCGGAGATGCGCGACTCGCCGGTGTACAGCAGCACGCCGCGTCGCGCGATCGCGTCGGCGGTGCCGGCGGGCAGCGCGAGGTACTCGACGCCGACGCAGTCCGTGAACGTGAGCAGCAGCGCGCCGCCGTACGCCGCGGCCCAGTGATCCTGATAGCCGCCGGCGATCCCCACGTCTTCCACTTCGGTCGCGCGGCTGAGCGACGCCAGCTCGTCCGGTGTCGGACGCAGCCCTCGCAACGCCGCGAGCGCGCCGGCGAGCGCGACGCCGCACGCCGAGGAGCCGCCGAGCCCCGCGCCGGCGGGATAGTCGGCGGAGACGCCGGCGACCGCGCCCGGGATGTTCGCGCGCCGGAGCGCGGCGGCCGTGAGCGCGTCGCGTCCGGGAGCGGACAGGCCGGCGATGCGCGCCGCCTGCTCGTCGAGTGCGGCGACGGCGGTTGCGTACCGCGCGATGGCGACGCTGCACACCGCGCCGCCCTCGCGTTCCGGATATGGAGGAACGTCGGTCCAACCGCCGCCGAGGTCGAGCCGGGTCGGCGCGCGCGCGACGACGGCTCGACTCACGCCTGACCCGCCGACCGCGCTACCTCTTCTTCTTGGCCGGCGCCTTGGCCGCCTTCGCCGGCGGCTTCGCCGCCTTCGCGCCAGCCTTGGCCGAGGAGCTCGGCTTGGCCGCCGGCTTGGACGCCGCCCCCTTCGCCGCCTTGGCGGGGGCCTTCGCGGCGGGCTTGGCCGGCGCTTTGGCGGCGGGCTTCGCGGGAGCAGCCTTCGCGGGAGCAGCCTTCGCGGCGGGCTTCGCCGGAGCTGCCTTGGCGGCCGGCGCGGGCGCGGGCGCCGGAGCCGGCGGTGCCTTCGCGGCAGGGCGGGGTCCCCCGGTCCGCAGCGAGAACGCGCCCGGACGTTGGGGCGGCGCGTTGGCGGCGGCCGCGGCTGCCGCCGCGTCCTTGGCGGCCTTCTCGACCGCGGCCTTCTCCGCCGCGATCTTCGACGCGGTCGGCCGCGCCCGCTCGCTCGCGGGCTTCTTCGAGTGGGCGTCCTCGGCTTCGCGGATCAGCCGGTCGGCCTCCTCCTGGGTCATCTGGCCGCGCCGTACCATGTATTGAACGAGGTCGCGCGCACTCTCGATCGCGAATCCGGCCAGACCAGCGGCGGCGCTGATCACGTCCTTCATGGCGGAGGAAACCTTGCTCCCCGCCTCTTGGCTGATCAGCTGCGCGCGCTCCGCCATCTCGGCGACGGTATCGCGCATGTCGGCGCCCCGGTGTCCGGGTCCGCGCCGTGGCGCAGGCGGCGCCGGTGCCGTCCCCTCGTCGGTCGTCTGCTCGTTGTCCACCATGTGCCGGTTCCGTCCGCGCGCCCGGGGGGAGGGGGCTCCCCGTTTCATTGAAGGCCGCACTGCCACGCGCTAGCTTCGCGCGAGCCGTGCAGCCCGGTTTGTGGCGGGCAAGTATATGATTTTTCGACAGCTACGCAAGGTTCATCGACGCGGGGCGCTCGTCGCGCCCGCATCGTGCGAACTCGCCGCCCAAGCGATGTTCCGCGGTCCAGACGAATGCTGTCAGTGACATTTACGTGCCATCATAGCAGCATCATATGCTGAGTGGGCTCCGGGTGCTCGATCTGTCGCGGGTCCTCGCCGGACCCCTCTGCTCGATGATGCTCGGCGACATGGGCGCCGACGTCATCAAGGTGGAGCGCCCGCTGGGAGGAGACGAGACCCGCGGCTGGGGACCGCCCTTCGATCCGGACGGCGAGAGCGCGTACTTCCTCAGCGTCAACCGGAACAAGCTGAGCGTCACCGCCGATCTCGCCGCAAACGCGGATCTCGCGCTCGTCCGGCGGCTCGCGGCGGAGGCGGACGTGGTGGTGGAGAATTTCCTCCCCGGCGCCCTCGAGCGCCGAGGGTGGGGAGCCGACGAGGCGCGTGCCGCGAATCCGCGGCTCGTGTGGTGCTCCATCGCCGGCTTCGCCAGCGACCCCGAGCGCCCCGGCTACGACGTGGTCGTTCAGGCCGAGAGCGGATGGATGTCGATCACCGGCGAACCGGAAGGCGATCCGATGAAGCACGGCGTCGCCCTGGCCGACGTGCTCGTCGGCCGCGACGCGGCAATCGCCATCCTTGCCGCGCTCGTCGCGCGCGAGCGCACCGGCGAGGGTCGGCACGTTCGCGTCGCGCTCGACGCGACCGCGCGCGCCGCGCTCGTGAACGTGGCGCAGAACACACTCGTGAGCGGCCTCCCGCCCGCGCGGTGGGGCAACGCGCACGCGAACCTCGTCCCGTACCAGCTCTTCCACGCCGAGGACCGCGCGCTGATCGTCGCGGTCGGCAGCGATGCGCAGTGGCGTGCGTGCGCCGGCGCGCTCGATCTCGCCGATCTTCGCGACGACCCCGCGCTCGCGACGAATGCCGGCCGGATCCGCGAGCGCACGCGCGTCGTCGGCGCGATCGCGCGGCGGTTGTCGAGCGCCCCGGCCGTGCACTGGATCACACTGCTGCGCGCGGCCGGGGTGCCGTGCGGCATCGTTCGCACCGTGCCCGAGGTGCTCGCCGACGACGCCGCATCCCCGAGGAGCGGGATGTCGCCGAGCGTGCCCGGCTCGGTGCGACGACCCCCGCCGCGGCTCGGCGAGCACTCCGCGCTCGTTCGCGCGGAAGGCTGGCGCGCGTTCG
>Ga0310810_10001236_pt1 | contig 26547 bp, 30 predicted proteins | sample NCmetagenome_FD_207641 | JGI IMG/M metagenome (GOLD analysis project Ga0310810, IMG submission 207641) | Soil microbial communities from experimental microcosm in Duke University, North Carolina, United States - NC | ecosystem: Engineered > Artificial ecosystem > Soil microcosm > Unclassified ...
CATCGGGGGAAACCGCACCTCGAAAGGAGCGACCCATGCTGCGACCGGTCAAGAACATCCTGAACTACAAGATCCTCGCCACCGACGGGGAGATCGGCGCGGTGAGCGATCTCATCGTCGACGACCAGGAGATGAAGCTCCGCTACCTCGTGATCGATACCGGCAACTGGCTGCCCGGCAAGAAGGTCGTGCTCTCCACCGCCTGGATCAGCAGCGTAGCGCCGGAGCGCGAGACGGTGGTGATGAACATCGAGAAGAAGCGGATCCAGGAGGCACCGGAGTATCGCCCGGACGCCGACTTCACCCGCGAGTACGAGACGCGACTGCACGACTACTACCGGTTCCCGTACTACTGGCTGTAGCCGCCTACCAGCTGCGGGTCTCGCCCGGCTCGAGGATCCACGTCGTCACGGGATCCAGGTGGCGCCGCTCGACCTCGGCGGCGAGGCGCCGCGGCGGCTCGTCGTACGGCTCGCGGGCCAGCGCGAACGTCCCCCAGTGCACGCCCAGGACGTGGGTGGCGCGCAGGTCGAGCCCGGCCTGTACCGCCTCCTCGGGCGAGATGTGCACCGGTCGCGCGATCTCCCGCGGGGTGTAGGATCCGATCGGCAGCGCGGCCAGGTCGAAGGGGCCGAGGGCGTCGCCCGCCTCCTTGAAGTGGTGGTAGTAGCCGGTGTCGCCCGCGAAGTAGAAGCGCTTCGACCCCAGCACCGCCCACGCCGACCAGAGCCGCCGGCCCTGATCGAGTGCGGTGCGCCCGCTGCCGTGCTGGGCCGGCATGCACACCACGTTCAGGCCGCGGAAGGTCACCGACTCGCCCCAGTCGAGCTCGACCACGCGGGTGATCCCGCGATCGGCGAGCCACGCCTTGATGCCCATCGGCACGATGAACAGCGGGTCGAAGGTCCGGGCGAGCCGGCGCACGGTGGGCTCGTCGAGGTGATCGTAGTGATCGTGGGAGATCAGCACGAAGTCGACGCGCGGCAGCTCCTCGAACGGGATCCCGGGCGGCGTGTAGCGGCGGACGCCGATCCGCCCGCTGAACGGCCCGCTCCGCTGCGCCCACGTGGGATCGGTGAGGAACGTCACCCCGTCGAGCTGGACGAGAACGGAGGAGTGGCCGATCCAGGTGACGGTGGTGCCCTGGTGCGCGCCGCGGCTCAGCGCGGCCAGGTCGGGGCGGGCCAGGGGCAGTGGCGCCACCCGGTGCTCGGTGAAGAGCCAGGTGCCGCCGATGACCAGCGAGTGCAGTCGCGCCCAGTAGGACGCGCGTCGGTACCCGGGGTCGACGTTCTTGTAGGCCGTCCCGGGATGCTCGGCGGGCGGGAAGCCCGCCACCGCGTGGCTGATCGGCAGCGGGAGCTCGCGCGCTGCGGCGGTCGCGGTCTGGGAGTAGCCGTCGCCGCGGCCCAGGAGGAGGAGCGCGGCGACGAGGAGCGGGGACCAGCGGCCCATGATCCTAGGGTACCCGTCGCGTCAATCAGAGCTGGCCTCGGACCGGCATCGCGAGGAGCTCGAGCATCCGGCTCAGGAGCCCGCGATTGTTCCACCCCGCGTAGGTGACGGGCCGGGACTGGGCGAGATCCTTCTCGAACACCTGCTCGAGGCGCCGGGCGACCGTGGGGTCGTAGATCACGAGGTTCAGCTCCTCGTTCAGGGCGAACGACCGGCGGTCGAGATTGGTGCTGCCCACCGTGGCCCACATGGAATCGATCACCATGGTCTTGGCGTGCAGCAGCGCCGGCCGGTACTCGTGGATCTCCACGCCCTCCCGCAGCAGCCGGCCCAGCTCCCCCCGGCTGGCCTGTCGCACGATGTTGTGATCGATCGCGCCCGGCAGCAGCAGGACGATGCGCACCCCGCGCCGGCGGGCCTGGAGCAGCGTCTGGACCATCTTCTCGTCCGGCACGAAGTAGGGATTGGTGATGTAGATGGAGCGGCGCGCGGAGGCCATGGCGAGGAGGAACATGGTGTACATCGCGACGCTGCCGCCCGCGGGCGAGCTGCGGACGACCTGGGCGTCGACGCCTCCCTTGACCTCGGTCGGACGGGGGAAGTAGGCGGCGCCGCCCAGCGCCACCCCGGTGGCCTCGAGCCAGTTCTCCGCGAAGGCGCCCTGCAGCTGCTCGACGACCGGCCCCTCGACGCGCACGTCGGTGTCGCGCCAGAAGCCGTCCTCCTTGCCGTTGCCGCTCCACTTGCCGCTGGTGCCGGAGCCGCCGGTGAAGCCGATCGTCCCGTCCACCACCAGGATGCGGCGATGGTTGCGCTCGTTCACGCGGTCGATGGCCCACGGGCTGAGGGGACGGAAGCTGGCCACCTCGCAGCCGGCCTCGGTCATCCAGTCGCGGTACTGCGACGGCATCGCGAGGGCCCCGACCGCGTCGAGCAGGACGTGTACCGTCACCCCGGCCCGGCAGCGCTCGGCGAGGGCCTGCGCGGTGTCGGCGGCGGGCGCGCCCTCCTCGAAGACGTACTGGGCGTAGGTGATGCTCTTGCGCGCGGCCCGGATGGCCGCGATCTTGGCCGGGAAGATCTGGTCGCCGTTGAGCAGGAGCTCGACGCGGTTGCCGGGGACCACCGCGCTGCCGGTGTAGGCCACGAGGGTCGACCGAAACGCGGGCTCCCCCATGGTGAGCGCGGGGAGCTCGAGGTGAGGCTGGACGTGACCGCAGCCGCCGGCGGTCAGGAGAGGGACGAGCAGCGCGCCGGCCGCGACCCGCGTCCAGGGCCTCACAGCCGTCGCAGCTCTTCGATGCGATCGCCCGTCGCGGGATGGGTGCTGAGGAAGCCGCCGCCCCCGCCTCCCGATCCCTCCGAGTCCATCAGCCAGGTCAGGGTGCTGATCATCACGTCCTTGGAGCGGCCCATCCGCTTGAGCAGCTCCACGCCGTGCCGGTCGGCCGCGTACTCCTCGTTGCGGCTGTACTTGCGCGTGATCAGCGCGCCCGCGATCGGCGCCACCCGCCCGGCCCCCGGGATGATCTGGTCGAGGATGACCGCGCCGATGCCGAGCCCGGTGCCGAGGGCCTGGGCCTTGGCCACGTGACCGAGATCCTCGTGGGCTACCTCGTGAGCGAGCACGGCGAGCAGCTGATCGTCGTTGGCCTTCTGCAGGAGGCCGGTGGTGACGTAGAACTCGCCGTTTCCCGCGTTGGCCGCGTTGATCTGCGGGTCGTCCATGATGCCGACCTTGACTTGGCTCGGCGGGCGCGGCTTGTCCATCACCTGCAGCAGGGGAATCATCGCCTTCTTCAGGCGCTCGACGTGGGCCGGGTCGACCGACTTCTGACTGGAGGGCGGGGGAGCCGTCTCGGCCCGGCGGGCCGGGGACGGCGGCGAGGTGGTCTCGAGCGCGCAGCCGGTCAGCAGGAGGGCTGCGACCAGAGCTCCCCCGGCGGCTGCCAGCCCGCTCATCGCCGGTCCCGGGTCGGACGGAGCACGTCCTGCCCCGCCTGGAGCGTCGACGTCACCTGATCCTTGGCGCTGTCGAAGATCTCCTCGGCAGTGGACTGCACGGACCGCAGACCGTCCGCGGCGGCGAGCCGCGCGGTGCGGCCCTTGGTATTGGCGAAGCGCCGCAGCTCCTCGCCCCACACGTAGACTGCGATGGCTCCCACGATCGCTCCCAGCACGAATCGGCTCATGTGGATCCCTCCTCGCCACGCGGCACGACTATGCCGCCTTCCGGATTGGCCACTCGACCCCGGCGCTCCGCTGGAGCACGTGGCCGCACGGCGCGAGCTCGATCACCAGGGCCTCGCCCCGCTCGCGCCAGTCCTCGATCGCCCGAAACGCTCCGCACGACCGGCAGAACAGCGTCGGTGTTCCGCTCATGACTCCCTTCCTTTCAGCGCCTCGCCGGTGCGGGCGCAGTCGGGGCAGATCTCGAGCTCGGCGTCGTAGGCGATGCCGTGGATCGGGCAGCGCACGACCGGGACCGCGGCGGGCCGGCGGCCGGAGAGCCAGAGCAACCCCACCCCCAGCCCCAGCGCGGCAACGACCGCCGCCGCGGCGACCCGGCCCGCCGGCGCACCGGCGCTCATCAGAGCCGGCCCGAGAGGAGCAACACGATGAGGATCAGCAGCACGAGGCCGGCCCCACCGCTCGGGTAGAAGCCCCACCCCGAGCTGTACGGCCACGTCGGCAGCGACCCCACCAGGATCAGCACCAGCAAGATGATCAGAATGAGCGACACTGTGCGTCCCCCCTTCCACGATCGTTCCCTGCACGCCCGTGCTCCGGGCCCGTCCGGATCCGGCGGACGGCGGGATGTCCCGCCGTCCGCCGGCATGGCAGCGACTACTGCTTGCGCTCGCCCTGTCCGGGCTGGGGATTGCGGCCCGGCTCCTGCTGCTGCTGGCCCTGACGGCCCTTGTCGCGGTCCTGCCCCGGCTGGCCCTGTCCGGGCTGACCCTGCCCCGGCTGGCCCTGACTCTCGCGTCCCTTCTCCATGGTGCTCATCGGTTCCGTCTCCTTTCGCCGACGCTCTCGCGTCGGCTCTTCCCCGGCTCGCCGAGGCAAGCCGGGATTGCGCCCCGACCCTTCAGCGGCCGCCCTTCTCGGCGGACAGGCGCTCGAGCAGGGTGCGCAGGTCGTGCTCCTCTTCCTCGGTCTCCCGGTCCGCCCGGTATCCGGCGGTGACCGGGCCCTGCTCCATGTGCGCGCGGGCGCGGCGGCGCATCTCCTTCACGTCGGTCACGAACTCACCCGCCATCGAGTGCCTCCTCGCCCTCGCGTGCGCCTACTTGTTGGCCGAGCGAACCGTCAGCTCGTTCTTGACCGACTTCACGCCGGAGACCATGCGGGCCTGCTCGGAGGCCTTGGCCGAGGCGGTGATGCTCGGGACCTCGCCGGTCAGGGTCACCACGCCGCCGTCGGCGCGCACGTCCACCTTCTTCAGCTGGGCATCGCGGGTCATGCGGCCCTCGACCGCCTTGGCGATGTCCTTGTCGTTGGCGTCGACCGCCTTGCGAGCCGTCGGGGCCACGACCTGCAGATCGTTCTTCACCGACTTCGCGCCCTCGATGCCCGAGGCGACCTCGGCCGCCGCGGCCTTGGCGTCGGCGCTGTCGACCTTGCCGCGCAGGTGGACGACGCCACTCTTGGTATCGACGCTGACCTGCGAGCCCTTCACCCGCTCATCCGCGAAGAGGGCGATCTTCGCCTTCGACGTGATCCAACTGTCGCTGACCGCGGTCTTCGCTTCCTGGGTGGTGCTCTTGGCCGAGTCCTTCGCCCGCTCCATCTTGTTCTCGACCTTGTCCTTCGTCGTCTGGGCCTGCGCCGCGAACGGCGCGGTCACCACGAGCGCGCCGAGAACCGTCATCGCCATCATCTGTCCGTACCGCATGGGTGCTTCCTCCTTGCTTAGGGTGAGTTGACTGAGTTCTGGTCCGTCACCGCCGCGGGAGCGGCGGGGGCGGGGGTGGAGTGGCGCCGGCCGGCACCCACACCCAGTAGTGAGGCGACGCGCTCGTGCCGTCTCCGTAAAGGGTCCACCGGCCTTCGGGATACGTGACCACGCGGTCCGCCGGCGCCTGCGCGATCACCGTCGTCGAGGCGGGTGGACTCTGGACGACCCGCTCCTTCTCGGTGCTGCTGTAGATGCAACCGCCCATGGTGGTGGCGGCCAATGCCATCGTGCCCACCAGCAGGGGGATCCTGGTCGTGCGCTTCATTTCGTGGTCTCCGGTGCTGGTCGAGGCGAATCCGTACCGGGGCGACGCGAGCGCCCCTCCTCGTCGAGCTGAACCGGACGGCCCGCCCCGGCTTCGCGGTCGCTGCGCTCCGGCTCCCGATCCACGCGGCCCTCGCGCGGCCCGCGGATGTCACGGTCGGGATCCTGGAGATCCTTGCGGCCGATCCGCGGCGTCTGCTTGTCCTTCGGCTCTTTCATGGCGTCCTCCCGGTCCGGTCGCGTGTGACTTCGGCGACCTCGACACCGGGGCAAGGGAGCAAGCGATGTGCCACCGCCGAAGTGCCCGCGCGACAATGCCGATCCGGATCGGAGCCGAGCGCGCGACGCTTCGCTTCCGGTAAAGACACCCGCGTAGTTCTTTCCGGAATTCGCGCGGCGGGTGGAGAGGCGCCAACGCGCTGGTGCGGAACGTGCAGTCGAACGGGCGATCGAAGGGTAGCGGACTCGACCTGAAACGGAGGGATGAGAATGTCGACCACGACGAGAGCGGTTCCGTACGAGACGGTGCGCCGCAGTCCCCAGCGACGCGCGGAGCACGTCATGCGCGAGGGCGTCACGGTGGGGCTCAGCGGCGCGGCGGTCGCGATGCTGCTCTTCCTGGTGGTGGACCTCGCGGCCGGGGCGCCGCTGCGCACGCCCGCGCTCCTCGGCAACGCGCTCTTCCACGGCGAAGGGGGCGCGCGCGACGTGGCGATCGCGATGCCGGTGGTGCTCGGCTACACCGCGGTTCACCTCGCGGGCTTCGTGCTGTTCGGTCTCGCGGTGTCCGGCCTCTTCGCCCTGGCCGAGCGTGAGAAGCGGGTGCTCGCGCTGATCTTCATGCTGGGCTGCTGCCTGGGCGTCGTCTTCGTGGCCATGGTCTATGGGCTCTCGCAGTGGGTGCGGGACGCGATGACGCCGTGGGTGTTCCTGGGAGGGCACGTCCTGGCCGGGGCCGCGGTGGTCGGCGCGCTCGTCTACTTCCACCGCCGGCTGCTGCGGGAGTTCTCGACCTCTGCGGAGTAGCCGCAGGCCGAGTGGAGCGCGGCGGGGACCCTCGCGCGGGGTCCCCGCCGCGGTAATCGCTACCCGGTAGATCCGACCGGGTGGGCCCTCACGCGATCCAGACCGACTTGATGTTCACGAACTCGCGAATCCCGTACTCGGAGAGCTCCCGTCCGTACCCGGAGCGCTTGATGCCGCCGAAGGGCAGGCGGGGGTCCGACTTCACCACCCCGTTCACGAACACCGCGCCAGCCTCGATCTCGGCGGCCAGCCGCTCCGCGCGGGCGCGGTCCTTCGTCCACAGCGCCGCCCCCAGCCCGAAGGGCGAGTCGTTGGCGAGCCGGAGCGCGTCGCGCTCGTCCTTGGCGCGGATCACCGCGGCGACCGGGCCGAAGGTCTCCTCGTCGAAGGCGGGCATGCCGCGGTCGACCGCGGCCAGCAGGGTCGGCGGGTAGAAGGCGCCCTTGCCGGCCGGGACCTGGCCGCCGAGCAGGGCGCGCGCGCCGCGCTTCACCGACTCCTCGACCTGGCGATGAAGCTCGTCGCGCAGGTCCACGCGGGCCTGCGGGCCCACCTGGGTGTCGCGGGCGGTGGGATCGCCCATGCGGCGCGACGCCAGCTCGCTCTTGAAGCGCTCGAGGAACCGATCGGCGATGGGCTCCACCACGATGAAGCGCTTCGCCGCGATGCAGCTCTGCCCGCTGTTGATGAGCCGGCCCTCGGCGGCCCCGCGCGCCGCCGCCTCGAGGTCGGCGTCGGCGAGCACGATGAACGGGTCGCTGCCGCCCAGCTCCAGCACCGTCTTCTTGATCTCGTGGCCCGCCTGCTGCGCGACCGCCTGGCCGGCGCGCTCGCTGCCGGTCAGGGTCACCGCGGCGACGCGCGGGTCGGCGATCAGGCCCTTCACCACGCCGGAGTCGGCCAGCACGGCCCGGAAGAGCCCCTCCGGGAAGCCGGCCCGGCGGAAGACCTCCTCGATGGCCAGCGCGCAGCGCGGCACGTTGGAGGCGTGCTTGAGGATGCCGGCGTTGCCGGCCATGAGGGCGGGGGCCGCGAAGCGGAAGACCTGCCAGAAGGGGAAGTTCCACGGCATCACCGCCAGCACCACCCCGAGCGGGTCGAAGCGCACGTAGCTGCGGGAGGCGTCGGTGTCGCGCGGCTGCTCGGCGAGGAAGGCCTCCGCGTGCTCGGCGTAGTAGTCGCACGTGCCGGCGCACTTCTCCACTTCGGCCTCCGCCTGGACGATGGGCTTGCCCATCTCGCGAGTCATGGTGAGCGCGTACTCCGCCTTCCGCGCCCGCAGCTCGCTCGCCGCCGCGTGCATGAGGGAGGCGCGCCGGGCGAAGGGGCGGCCGCGCCACTCGACGAAGGCGGCGTGCGCCCGGGCCAGGATCTGCTCGATCTGCGCCGGGGAGGTGGGCTCGAGCGTCTCGAGGACCTCGCCGGTCGCCGGATTCACGGATTGGATGCTCATGGGGGTCTCCTCCTCTTGTTGAGAGGACGATGGACCCCGATTGGTTGCGCGGCAATCGGCCTTCGGCTGGCCGCGTCACCGGCGCGGGCGTAGACTGGGCCGGAGCGGACCATGAGATCGTCGGACCTGATCGTGCGCTGTCTCGAGAACGAGGGCGCGCGCTACGTCTTCGGGGTGCCGGGCGAGGAGATCCTCGACATCGTGGACTCGCTCGCCGACTCGAGGGTGCGCTTCGTGCCGACCCGGCACGAGCAGGGCGCCGCCTTCATGGCCGACGCCTACGGCCGGCTCACCGGGCGCGCCGGGGTGTGCCTCGCCACTCTGGGGCCGGGGGCCACCAACCTGGTCACCGGGGTCGCCGACGCCAACCTCGACCACGCGCCGCTGGTGGCCATCACCGGGCAGGCGGGGCGCGACCGCATCCACAAGGAATCGCACCAGTACCTCGACATCGTCGAGCACATGCGTCCGCTGACCAAGTGGAACACGCGGGCCGAGATGCCGGTGGTGATTCCGGAGGTCATCCGCAAGGCCTTCAAGATCGCGGAGGCGGAGAAGCCGGGCGCCTGCCACGTCGAGGTGCCGGAGGACGTGGCGGAGGAGCCGGCCGAGGGCGAGCCCCTGTCGACCGAGCGCCCGCGGCCCTCGCCCGACCGCCCGGCGCTGCAGTCGGCCGCGCGCCTGATCGAGGCCGCGTCGTTCCCGCTCATCTTCGCGGGCAACGGGGTGATCCGCGGCAACGCGGCCCGGGAGCTGCGCGAGTTCTCCCGCGCCCACGGCATCCCGGTGGTCAACACCTTCATGGCCAAAGGCTGCATGCCTTACGACGACCCGCTCGCGCTGCTCACCGCCGGGCTGCAGTCGCGCGACTACGTCTCGTGCGGCTTCGAGAAGGCGGACCTGATCATCGCGGTGGGCTACGACCTGGTCGAGTACGCGCCGAAGTTCTGGAACCCGGAGCGCAAGAAGCACGTCATCCACATCGACTTCACCCCCGCCGAGGTCGACGGCTACTACCAGCCCGTGGTCGAGGTGGTGGCCGACGTGCGCGAGGCCCTCGAGCTGCTCAACGGCCTGGTGAAGGGCCAGAAGGATCCCGCGCCGTACCGGGCGCTCCGCGGCTACATCCTCGAGCAGCTCGCGGAGGGCGCGGACGACGACTCGTTCCCGATCAAGCCGCAGCGCATCCTGCGCGATCTGCGGGCGGTCATGGGCCGCGAGGACATCCTGATCTCCGACGTGGGCAGCCACAAGCTCTGGATCGCCCGCACCTTCCCGGCCTACGAGCCGAACCGCGTGCTGATCTCCAACGGCCTCGCCGCGATGGGGTTCGCGCTCCCCGCCGCGGTGGCGGCCAAGCTCGTCCACCCCGAGCTGAACGTGGTGGCGGTGAGCGGCGACGGCGGCTTCCTGATGAACGTGCAGGAGCTGGAGACCGCGAAGCGCCTGGGCCTCGCGGTGGTGAACGTGATCTTTCGCGACGGCGGGTACAACCTCATCCAGTGGAAGCAGCAGACGCGCCTCGGGCGCGAGTCGGGCGTCGAGTTCACCAACCCGGACTTCGTGGTGCTCGCCCACGCCTTCGGGGCCCGGGGCTTCCGGGTGGACGCGGCGCGCGATCTGCGGTCGGTGCTGGCCGAGGCGCTCGCCTGTCCCGGCCCGTCCATCGTCGACGTCCCGGTGGACTACCGGGAGAACCCGAAGCTGACCGAGCGCCTGGGCCACCTGGTCTGTCCGATCTGACGGCACGCGCCTTGCTGGGTCCTCGATCGTGCGAACGATCTGGGAGGTGCTCGAGCGCGCCGCGATCAAGTGGAGCGCCGACGACTGCCTGACCCTCGGGGCGGCGCTGGCCTACTACACCGTCTTCTCGCTCGCCCCCGTCCTGGTCATCGTGATCGCGGTGGCCGGCGCGCTGTTCGGGCCGGAAGCGGCCCAGGGCGAGATCGTCGGACAGATCCGCGGCCTGGTGGGAGAAGAGGGCGCCATCGCCATCCAGTCGCTGATCCAGAGCGCGAGCCGGCAGGGAGCCGGACCGCGCGCCACCACCATCGGCCTCCTGGTCCTGCTCTTCGGCTCGACGAGCGCGTTCAGTCAGCTCCAGTCCGCGCTGAACACGATCTGGGGGGTGCCGCCCCAGGCCCACGGTGGCCTCTTGGCCATGGTCCGGGCCCGCTTCCTGTCGTTCGCGGCGGTGCTGGGCACCGGCTTCCTCCTGAGCGTGTCCCTGGTGCTGAGCGCGGCGATGGCCGCGTTCGGCCGCTTCGGCTGGAGCTGGGTGCCGGGCATCGGCCGCGTGCTCGAGCTGGCCGACTTCCTGGGCTCGCTGGTCGTGCACACGCTGCTCTTCGCGATGATCTTCAAGCTCCTGCCGGACGTGGCGATCCGGTGGCGCGACGTCTGGCTCGGCGCCGCGGTGACCGCGGGCCTCTTCTCGGTCGGCAAGCTCGTGATCGGCCTCTACCTCGGCACCAGCGAACTCGGCGCCGCCTACGGGGCGGCGGGCTGGGTGATCCTCGTCCTCGCCTGGGTCTACTACTCGGCCCAGATCGTGCTCTTCGGCGCCGAGCTCACCCGCGCCTTCCAAGGGCCGTTCCCACCTCGTACCCCTCCTACATCTCCACGATCCCGTCCCCCACGCGCTTGAGCCGCTCGAGCACGAGCGGATCGTGGCCGGGCAGCACCAGGTCTTCCGAGGACGCGAGCTCGCGGATCTTCGCGAAGGCCGAGTACATGCGCGGCAGGTCCTGGAGCGTGTTGAACGGGATGCCCTCCTCGAAGTTGCGGTAGTAGTGCGAGGCGTCGGAGGCCACCACCGCCCGGCCGCGCGCGTGCGCCACCGTGACGATCTGCATGCCCGCGGTGTGGCCGCCCACGTGGTGCACCGCGATCCCGGGCACGATCTCGCGTGAGCCGTCCACGAACGTCATGCGGCGGTCGTAGTTGAGGCGGATCAGCGCGCAGACGTCGTCGACCTCGACCGAGTGGCGGAAGGCGGGCAGGGCCGCGTTGCGCCCGGTGTAGAACGCCATCTCGGAGTCCTGCACGTAGAACGTCGCGTTGGGGAAGAGCGCGTAGTTGCCCACGTGATCGTAGTGGAAGTGGCTCAGGATCACGTGCTTGACCGCGGTCGCGTCGACGCCGATCTCGGCCAGACCCTTGCCCGGGCAGCGCAGGAACTGCCGGCCCCGTCGCGTGCCCACCGCCTCGGTGAACCCGAGGTCGACCACCACGGTCTCGGTGCCGTTGGTGAGGGCCCACACGAAGTAGTCCATGGTCATGGGGGCCTTGTGGTAGTCGCCGTAGAACGCCTCCGAGGTGTTGCAGGCCCGGTGGGCGTAGCGCACGGCGTAGATGCGATAGGGCGCATTGGGCATGGTCAAGTCTCCTTTCCCGTGGCAGGATTCTACGCGTTTCCGATTCTCACCGCTCTCACGAGGAGGAGCACGCATGACCCTGCCAGCCGCGGTATCGGCGTCCCGCAACGAGGTCCGCACGGTGGCCCCCCGGCTCATCGAGCTGACCGAGACTCTCGTCTACCCCGACATCTGGGAGCGCCCCGGCCTGTCCAAGCGCGATCGGAGCCTGATCACGGTGGCGGCCCTGATGGCGATGTACCGCCCCGATCAGCTCAAGGGCCACACCGAGCGCGCGCTCGCCAACGGGGTCACCCGGGGGGAGATCGGCGAGGTCATCACCCATCTGGCCTTCTACGGGGGCTGGCCCAGCGCGATGTCGGCGGCCAAGGTCGTGAAGCAGGTCTTCGACCAGGAGAAGCGGGCATGAAAGTCGGATTCATCGGTCTCGGCACCATGGGCGCCAGCATGGCGTCCAATCTGCAAGCGGGCGGTCACGAGCTTCAGGTCAGCGACATTCGAAAAGACGCGGCCGCGCCCCATCTGAAGGCGGGCGCGATCTGGAAGGACACCCCGCGCCAGGTCGCGGACGGCGCGGAGGCCGTCTTCACCTCGCTGCCGGGCCCCAAGGAAGTGGAGCAGGTCGCCCTCGGTCCGGACGGGCTCATCCACGGCATGAAGAAGGGCGCCGCCTACTTCGACCTCAGCACCAACTCGCCGGCCCTGATGCGCCGGCTCTACCCCGCGTTCAAGGAGAAGGGCATCCACGTGCTCGACGCCCCGGTGAGCGGCGGGCCCAAGGGCGCCAAGTCGCGAAAGCTCGCGCTCTGGATCGGGGGGGACCGCGAGGTCTTCGATCGCTTCAAGCCGGTGCTGGACGCGATCGGCGACCAGCCCTACTACGTGGGACCGATCGGGGCTGGCTCGGTGGCCAAGCTCGTCCACAACTGTGCGGGCTACGCGGTGCAGACCGCGCTGGCCGAGGTGTTCACGATGGGAGTCAAGGGCGGGGTCGACGCGCTCACCCTCTGGAAGGCGGTGCGGCAGGGCGCGGGGGGCCGGCGCCGCACCTTCGACGGCCTCGCCGATCAGTTCCTGCCCGGCACCTTCGATCCGCCCGCCTTCGCGCTCCGCCTGAGCCACAAGGACGTCTCGCTGGCCGTCGGCCTCGCGCGCGAGCTGGGCGTGCCGATGCGGATGGCCAACCTGGTCCTGGAGGAGCTGACCGAGGCGATGAATCGCGGCTGGGGCGAGCGCGACTCGCGGGTGGCCATGCTGCTGCAGGAGGAGCGGGCGGGGGTGAAGATCGCGGTGCCGGTGGAGCAGCTCAAGGAGGTGCTGGACAAGGACGGCCGGTAAGGTCCCGCGCTTGGTTCGAGCGCCGGCTTCGCCGGCACCACCTGCGGTGGGGGAGGCTCGGAGGGGGCCGTTCTCAGGCCCCCTTCGACCTAAAAAAGAGCGGCTCGATCTTCGAGAGATCCTTCGAGATCGCCATGGTCAGGAGATCGGCGAAGCCCTGAAGGATGATGAGGGCATTGAGGTCGGCGTCGTTCAGGACCACGCCCTTGATGCGTTCGAGGATGCCGTCGTTCACCTTCTGGATGTTCTCGTAGTGCGTCTCGAGCTGCTCGAGGCCGAGATCGGGGGCGCCGCCGCGCTTGGCCACGAAGTACTGGTGCAGGAGGTACATGGAGACCGAGCGCACGATGGTCTCCTCGGCGGTCGAGAACGGCAGGTGGAAGCGGGCCATCGGCTTCAGGAAGTCCATGTAGGGGCACGAGCTGGTGGCCATGACGAGGCCGAAGATGCCGAAGATCCCGCGCTGCAGCGGGAGCTGCTTGACGTAGGTCCGCTCCTCCGTGGTGACGGTGACGGTGGCCTCGGCCACCGAGGCCCTGTCCTTGAAGAACTCGACGAGCGCGGAGAGATTGGTGGCCACCGGGCAGTAGGGATGCTGCGCGGGGGTGAGCGGGCAGTGGCCGCACTGGTGGTTCTCGAGCCGGGTCCAGGCCGGCGGCGGCTCCTGGCTGCTCGGCAGGTAGGACAGCGTGGCGCGGTCGAGCGCGACGGTGTACGACTTGGCGCCGCCATCGGGGAACGCGAAGTCGTAGACGACGTGGATGGTGCTCTGGCTCACCGCTGCCCCCTCTGCGCCGTCGGGTGGACCGACCACTCTCCTCGGGCAGCGTAGCGAGCCCGGGGCGGCGCGTCAATGTTCCCGTCGCGTGCGGGAGCCCGAGGACCCGCGTGCTATCCTCGGCCGCGTGGCGTCCGACGCCCCGCCGCCGGCCGTCGGCCAGCCGGCGCCGCTCTTCAGCCTGACCTCGGTCCAGGGGGCGACGGTCGACCTCGCGACCTACCGCGGCCGCTCGAATGTCGTCGTCTGGTTCTCTCGGGGCTTCACCTGTCCCTTCTGCCGGGTTTACATGGACGGGATGACCGAGGGCTACGAGGGCCTGCGGGAGGAGGGAACCGAGATCATCCAGGTCGGGCCCAACCTGCTCCAGGCCGCGCGCACCTTCTTTGGGCACAGCCCCACGCCCTACCCCTTCGTCTGCGACCCGGACAAGCGCCTGTTCGCGGTGTACGGCCTGGGCGATCGCGGAGCGCTCGAGGCGACGCGATCCGCGGTGGCGAGCTTCTCCTACGCCTTCACCCACGGGGACACCGGGCCCCAGCTGCGGGGCGCGTGGCTCGACGTGATGAATCGCAACTTCGTGCGGCGCTGCACCACCACGCCATGACCGCGCTCGAGCAGGGGATCTTCCTGGTCGATCGCGGCGGGGTGATCCGTCACCGCACCGTGGTCGGCCCGACCGAGCCGGTGCCGAGGGGGCAGGGCCTGGCCGAGATGGTCCGGACCTATTGCGCCGAGGGTCCGGGGGTCTGAATCCACCCCCGGTGGGCGAATCGTAGACAAGGGCACGGGCCGGGACATGGAACGAACGTTGAAATACAACCCACACTGTCGTATGAAGTGACTCGACCGATGCCAGCGTTCGACCTCGATACGTACGTGGAACGCTCGCGGGCCGTGGACCTGTCGGCCATCGACTGGGCCCTGGTGCCCCGGTACCCGGTGCCCCCCGAGACGATCCGGACCCTCCGCTACATGCAGGACATCGAGAGCCACACCATCATCTACCTGCGGAGCCTGCTCGCCACCCGGGCCATCGACGACCCCGACGTCGCCACCTTCCTGGCCTGCTGGCTCTACGAGGAGACGTTCCACGGCATCGCGCTCTCGCGCTTCCTGGAAGCGGCCGGCGCGCCGGTCGGCCCGCGCGCCACCCCCCGGGGGCGGGAGTCGCTCGCGAAACGGGTGGAGGCGGCGGCCACCGCCATGGTCTCGAAGGCCTGGCCCGACTTCTGCGCGGTCCACATGACGTGGGGCGCCATCAACGAGCTGACCACGCTGACCGGCTACCGGCGGCTCGCCCTCGTGTCGCCGCACCCGGTGCTCTCCGACGTGCTCGATCGCATCGTGCTCGACGAATCGCGCCACTTCTTCTTCTACTACCGTCAGGCCGAGATCCGCATGCAGCGGCGGGCCGCGGCCCGCATCGCGCGCGTCCTGGTGGACCGCTTCTGGGCCCCGGTCGGCAGCGGCGTCCAGCCCGACGACGAGCTGCGCTTCCTGGCCGCCTATCTCTTCTCCGGACCCGAGGGTCGCGCCGCGGCCCGCAAGGTCGACGACACCATACGGCGCCTGCCCGGCTTCGAGACGGTGGAGCTGCTCGAGGCGTGGATGGATCGACACGTGGGGAGCCGCGCGCCCGGCGCCCCCGCCCCAGGAGGACAACGCAATGGCGACCGCGACCACTGAGCGACCGACCGAGCGGCGGGCCGGCGGCCACTACCGGGCCTATACTCCGCGTCCGTTCACGCGGGCCGAGCGCGATTCGGTGACGATCCTGTTCGGCGGCCTCCACTGGCGCGTCGAGCGCATCTTGCAGGCGGTGCTGGAGAGCGCGGGCCACCAGGCGCAGGTGCTGCCGGTCGCCACCAAGGACGACCTGCTCACCGGCCGCGAGGTGGCCGACATCGGCCAGTGCTGTCCCACGAGCTTCACCACCGGCAACCTGGTCAACTTCCTCAAGAAGGAGGCGAAGGCGACCAGCGCCGCGGAGGTGAACCAGAAGTTCGTCTACCTCACCGCCGGCTCCTGCGGGGCGTGCCGCTTCGGCCAGTACCACCAGAGCTACGAGCTCGCCCTGCGCAACTCCGGGCTCGAGGCCTTCCGCATGTTCCTCCTCGCCCAGGACCAGCTCGACCAGAAGGCGGCGATGGGCGACGGCCTCGACCTGAACCTGCCGGTCACCCTCGGCTGTCTCTGGGCCATCTTCTGCACCGATCTGGTGCAGGACCTCGAGTACCAGGTGCGGCCGTTCGAGGTCGTGCCGGGGCAGACCGAGGCGGTGGTCAAGGAATCGATCGAGCTGCTCTACCAGACGTTCCGGAACCGGCCCGGGCGCGGGCCCTGGCGGTCGGTGCTCTGGTTCCTGACTACCGGTTACTTCGTTCGCATCATGAAGCGTATCCGTACGAATTTCGCCTCGATCGAGGTGGACCGGCTCCGGGTGAAGCCGGTGGTGAAGATCACCGGCGAGTTCTACCTCCAGACCGTCGAGGGCGATCCCAACTACAACATCCACCGCTGGCTCGAGGCGGAGGGCGCCGAGGTCTACCCGGCCGGCATCACGGTGTGGATGGACTACCTGCTGCGCCTGGGGCTGCAGCGCTTCGAGGACTACTCGGGCATCGAGAAGGGCGCGCGCCTCAAGCTCGGGCTCGGCCGGACCGCACAGGCGATCTACCGCGGCGTCGTGGCCCGGCTCCGCCGGGCGATGGGCAATCTCCCGCGCGACATCCCGCATCAGCTCGAGCTGCGCCGGCTGGCCGCGCCCTACTTCCACAGCCGCCTCGACGGCGGCGAGGGCGACATGCTGGTGGGCAAGGCGATCTGGGCCCACCAGAAGAAGAAGGCCCACATGATCTGCGAGCTGTCGCCCTACTCGTGCATGCCCAACACCATGTCCATCGGGGCGATGGCGGGCGTCATCGGCAAGCACCCGGACCTGCTCTACGCGCCGCTCGAGATCAAGGGCGACGCGGAGGTGCACGCGCTCTCGCGCTGCCAGATGATCCTCACCGAGGCCAAGAAGCGGGCCCAGCGCGAGTTCGACGAGGCGCTCGCCCGGAGCGGCATGACGATCGAGCAGGTGCGCGCCTACCTCGCCGCGCATCCGGAGATGAAGCGCGCGACGTATCGCGTTCCCCACCAGGGCTGCGCCGGCCAGGCCGCCAACCTGGTGCTGCATGTGGCCGCGAAGGCGCGCGGATGAAGCTCGTCGGGGTGGACGTCGGATCCACCACCGTCAAGGCGGTGGTGGTGGACTGGCGAGCCGCAGCCGAAGGTGAGGCGAGCGGATCTGAAGGGAACCCACGCGGGCAGGTCGTCTGGCAGGACTACCAGCGCCACAACACTCGCCAGGCCGAGAAGGTGCTGGAGTTCCTCGGGCGGATGGAGGAAGAGGCGGAGATCACCCCCGGGCGCGACCGCGTCTTCTTCACCGGGTCCGGGGCGGGTCTGCTGGGGCCGCTGGCCGGGGCCAAGATGATCCAGGAGGTGGTCGCGGTCGCGGCGTGCGTGGAGAAGCTGCACCCGGACGTGCGCTTCGTGTCCGAGATCGGCGGCGAGGACATGAAGACGATCTTCTTCACGCCCACCGGCACCGGTCGGTCCAAGCAGGTCTACATGCAATCGGCGTGCAGCGGCGGCACCGGCACCTTCATCGAGAAGACCGCGCGAAAGCTGCAGGTGGCGACCGAGACCCTGGCCGGGCTGCCCTACGCGGGCATGAGCCTCCACAAGGTCAGCAGCAAGTGCGGCATCTTCGCCGAGACCGACGCCAACACCCTGGTGAAGACGGGGGTGCCGGTCGAGGAGATCATCGCGAGCCTCTTCGAGGCGGTCGTCTACCAGAATCTCGCCACCCTGACCAAGGGCAACACCCCGTCGCCCGAGGCGCTGCTGCTGGGCGGTCCGAACCTCTTCTTCCGCGGGTTGCAGGAAGCCTGGCGCCACCACCTGGCGAAGTTGTGGGAGCAGCGGAAGATCGTGCTCCCGGAGGGACGCGACGCCGCCTCCTGCATCACGGTGCCCGCGGAGGCGCTCTACTACGCCTGCCTCGGCTGCGTGGAGATCGGCGCGGGGGAGCCGGACGGGGTGGCGGTCTACGAGGGCCGCGACCGGCTGCGCTGGTGGGTGGAGGAGGGCCAGCAGGAGCAGAAGGCCAAGGCGGGCGGGCGGGCCCTCGTGGCCTGCGCCGACGATCTCCAGTCGTTCGTGGCCGAGCACGACCGGAAACGCTCCGCGACCGCGCGCGCCGCCGCGGAGACCGCGGGCCCGGTGCTGATCGGCTGCGACTTCGGTAGCACCACCGCCAAGGCGGTGGTGGTCTCACCGGAGCGCGAGCTGCTCTTCACGTGCTACGCGCTGTCGAAGGGCAACCCCATCGAAGACGCCCAGTCCCTCTTCCGCCAGGTGCGCCAGGCGGGCTACGGCAACGTCGGCGGCCTCGCCCTGACCGGCTACGGCAAGGACCTCCTGAAGGACGTCGTGGGGGCGGACGTGGCGGTGGTGGAGACGGTGGCCCACGCGACCGGCACGCTCCACTTCCACCCCGACGCCGACGTGATCTGCGACGTGGGCGGCACCGACGTCAAGATCATGATCCTGCGCCAGGGGACGGTGGCCGACTTCCGGCTCAACTCGCAGTGCTCCTCCGGCAACGGGGCGTTCCTCCAGGGGGTGGCCGAGCGCTACTCGATCCCGCTCGAGGACTACGCCGGGAAGGCCTTCCAGGCCAAGGCGATGCCCACGCTGGCGATGGGCTGCGGGGTTTTTCTCCAATCCGACATCGTCAACCAGCAGCGCAAGGGGTGGGCCGCCGAGGAGATCATGGCCGCGCTCGCCGCGGTGCTACCGGTGAACGTGTGGATCTACGCCGGGCAGCTGCAGAATCTCAGATCAGTCGGGCGGAAGTTCGTGCTCCAGGGCGGCACGCATCGCAACATGGCGGTGGTGAAGGCACAGGTCGACTTCATCCGCGGCAAGGTCCCGGAGGCGGAGGTGGTGCTGCACCCGTACTCGGGCGAGGCCGGCGCCATCGGGGCCGCGCTCTGCGCGGCGGATTGGCGCGAGGGCGGGGGCGGGCGGACGAGCCGGTTCCGCGGCTTCGAGGCGATCGCGGCCTTGACCTACACCAGCACCACCGCGGCCGACACCGTCTGCAAGTGGTGCCCGATCAACTGCACGCGCACCTTCATCGACGTCGCCCTCCCGGGAGCCAAGGGCCGGCCGTGGAGCAAGCTGCCCCTGGCCGCGGGGTGGGAGCGGGTGATCAGCGGCAACTCCTGCCCCAAGGGGCTGGTCGAGGACGTCAACGAGCTGCGCGAGGTGAAGGCGAAGCTGGAGGAGACCAAGCGTGACTACCCTAACGTTGCCGAGATGGTTCGGAAGGACGCGTTCCGCCGCCCCCGGGCCGGAGAGCCGGCCGTCGCGGGCTGAGCTCCGGATCGGGATCCCGCGCGTCCTGAACCTCTGGTCCACCCACCAGTTCTGGGTGGGCTTCTTCACCGAGCTGGGGGTCGACCCCCGGCACCTGATCTTCTCCTCCGACACGTCCGAGGAGCAGGGCCGGCAGTACGGCAAGGGCCGCGGCACGGTCGACTGCTGCTACCCGGTGAAGTGCATCGCCGGCCACTACGGCGAGCTGATCTTCGGCCAGCGGGAGCAGATCGACGTGCTGTTCTCGCCGATGATCTACAATCTGCCCTCGTTCCTCTCCGGCCACGTGGCCCGCACGCTCGCCTGCCCGCGGGTGATGGCCGCGCCGGAGAACATCAAGGCCGGCTTCATGAAGGAGCGCGACGTGTTCGCCGAGCAGGGCATCCGCTACGCGGCGCCGTTCGTCTCGCTGGACGAGCCCCGGCTGGTGCCCAAGCAGCTCTGGGGAGGGCTCCGGGACGTGATCCCCGGGCTCACCGCCGAGGAGACCGGTCGGGCCGCGGAGGCGGGGTTCCGCGCGCTCGACGACTTCAACCGCCGCCTGCGCCGCAAGGGACGCGAGGTGCTCGAGTGGTGCGCGCGCGAGAACCGGGCGTGCCTCATGGTCCTGGCGCGGCCGTATCACATGGATCCCGGAATCGGCCACGAGATCGAGGTGGACCTCCAGGCCTACGGGTACCCGGTGCTCTGGGCCCAGTACTTCCCGATCGACGCCGATCTCATGGACTGGGCGTTCGGGGAGGACATCCGGGCCGGCCACATCCGATCGGCCTTCGATATTCGAGATGTGTGGCCGTCCTCCTACAGCAGCAACACCAACGAGATCCTGTGGGGAGCCAAGGCGGCCGCGCGCATGCCGTGGGTGGCCTGCGTGGTGCGGCTGGCCAGCTACGAGTGCGGCATGGACCAGCCGACCTACACGCCGGTGCAGCAGATCGTGGAGCGCTCGGGGACCCTGTTCTTCTCCTTCCAGGATCTGGATTCGACGAAGCCGGCCGGCTCGGTGAAGATCCGGGTCGAGACCATCACCCACTATCTCGAGCGCTACGCGGGCGGGATCATCGAGAAGAAGAAGGCCGCGATGGGGCCGGGCTGCCCGCTCCTGCCCGAGGCCGCGGTGGCCCCGACCGCCTGACCGGGGGGCCTCGCGCGGCGGCCGGGGGTTCTTTGACAGGGGCCTGCCCCCCCGCCTACACTCGCCACGTGACGCCGGGGATCCCCAGCCCGCACCCCCCCATGCCCGGTAGCCCCCGCGGGGGCTCGTGATGCGCCGCCGCCGTCTGTTCTGGAAGTACACCACCTTCTTCGTCCTGCTCGTCACCGCCGAGCTGCTCGCGAGCGGCATCACCGAGCTCTACTTCTCGTACCAGGAGAGCCAGGCCGCGCTCGTGACGCTCCAGCGCGAGAAGGCCCTGGCCGCCGCCTCCCAGATCGAGAACTTCATCACGCAGATCGAACGGCAGATGGGCTGGGTCACCCAGCCCCAGCGGGCGCCGGGCGGGACGACGCTCGAGCAGCGGCGCTTCGACTTCTTCCGTCTCCAGCGCCAGGTGCCGGCCATCACCGAGGTCAGCTACATCGACGCGTCGGGCCGGGAGCAGCTCCGCGTCTCCCGTCTGGCCATGGACTCGATCGGCAGCCAGGCCGACCTCTCGGCCGATCCTCGGTTCGTCGAGGCCAAGGCCCGGCGGGTGTACCGGGGGCCGGTGTACTTCCGGAAAGAGTCCGAGCCCTACATGGTCATCGCCATCGCGGAGGGCGGCCAGGCCGGGGGGGTCACCGCGGCCGAGGTGAACCTCAAGTTCATCTGGGACGTCGTCTCCCAGATCAAGATCGGCAAGGCGGGCCAGGCCTTCGTGGTGGACGCCCAGGGGGCGCTCATCGCCCATCCCGACATCAGCCTGGTGCTCCAGAAGACGGATCTCACCCGGCTCGACCAGGTGAAGGGCGCGCTGGCCGGGCGCCCCCAGCCCGGCGAGGCCTCGCCGGACGGCACCATTGCCCGGAACCTGCGCAACCAGCAGGTCCTGACCGCCCACACCACGATCCCGTCGCTCGGCTGGACGGTGTTCGTGGAGCAACCGCTCGAGGAGGCCTTCGAGCCGCTGCGCGCCTCGGTGAAGCGGACGGTGCTGCTGCTGATCCTGGGCATCGTGCTCTCGGTGGGCGCGAGCCTGATGCTGGCCCGGACCCTGGCGCGGCCGATCCGGGCGCTCCAGGCCGGCGCGGTGCGGATCGGCGAGGGCAACCTGACCGACCGCATCGAGGTGAAGACCGGCGACGAGCTGGAGGTCCTGGCCGACCAGTTCAACCGCATGGCGGTCCAGCTCCAGGAGTCGTACGCCGGCCTCGAACGAAAGGTCGACGCCCGCACCCGCGAGCTGCAGGAGGCCCTCGAGCAGCAGACCGCGACCGCGGAGATCCTGGGCGTCATCAGCAGCTCGCCCAACGACTTGACGCCGGTGTTCGATGCGATTCTCGCGAACGCGATGCGGCTCTGCGAAGCTCAAACCGGCATGCTGTTCCTCTTCAAGAACGAGACGTTCAACCTGGTGACGTACCGAGGAACGAGCCAGGCGTTCGTCGATTTCGTCGGCGACCGTGGTATGAGTCCGGGCCCCAGCACCGGTCTCGGTCGGCTCAGGCGGGAGCACGCCCCGATTCACGTTGTCGACCTCACCGACGACGTGGCCTATGTCGAACGGGACCCCGTCCGCGTCGCCACCGTGGAGCTCCTGGGAGCGCGGACATTCCTCGCCGTGCCGATGCTCAAGGAAAGTGCCCTCATCGGTGCCGCGGTCATCTACCGGAAAGAGGTGCGGCCGTTCACCGAGCGGCAGATCGACCTGGTGCGAACCTTTGCGGACCAGGCGGTGATCGCGATCGAGAACGTGCGCCTGTTCCAGGAGCTGCAGGTGCGCAATCGCGACTTGACCGAGACCCTGGAGCAGCAGACCGCAACCGCGGAGGTGCTGCGCGTCATCAGCAGCTCGCCGACCGACCTGCAGCCGGTGATGGACGCGGTGGCCGAGAACGCGGCGCGCCTCTGCGAGGCGACGGACGCCCAGATCTTCCGCATCGAAGGGGACGAGATCCCCCGGGTCGCGACCTACGGCGCCATGCCGAGCGATGGACGGAACCTGCGCCAGCGCATCTCGCCCGGCCTGGTCACCGGCCGGGCGGTGATCGAGCGTCGCACCGTGCACGTTCACGACCTGGCGGACGAGCTGGACGAGTATCCGGTCGCGAAGCCCCTGCAGGAGTCGACCGGAACCCGGACGATTCTCGCCACCCCGCTGCTGCGGGAGGGGATTCCGATCGGGGTGATCCTCATCCGCCGGCTCGAGGTGCGGCCGTTCTCCGAGAAGCAAATCAAGCTGCTCGAGACGTTCGCGGACCAGGCGGTGATCGCGATCGAGAACGTGCGCCTCTTCCAGGAGCTGCGGGCGCGCACCCAGGACCTGTCCCAGTCACTCGAGGAGACCGGCGCGCTCAGCGAGGTCATCCGGGCGGTGAGCTCCTCGCTCGACCTCCGGGAGGTGCTCGACACGGTGGCCCGGCGGGCCATCGCGCTCTCCGACGCCGACGGCTGCGGGATCTTCGAGCTCCGCCCGGGCCGGCAGGCCTTCGACGTGGTGGTGAGCCAGGGGCTCTCCTCCGAGTTCGTCGACGCGATCCTCGTCATGTCGGTCGGGATCGACCACGGCACGATCAGCCGGGCCTCCGAGACCGGGGAGCCGGTGCAGATCCCGGACGTGGCAGAGGCCCACGACTACCCCTTCCGGACCATCTTCCTCCGGGAGGGGCTCCGGTCGGTGCTGACCGTGCCCATGGGCGGAGGCGACGATGTGGCGCGGGGCATCGTGGTCGTGCGGCGCGCCCCGGGCGAGTTCGGCGAGCGCATCGTGAACCTGATGAAGGCGCTCGCCAACCAGTCGAAGGTGGCCATCGCCAACGCGAATCTGTTCCGCGAGATCGAGGAGAAGAGCCGGCTCCTCGAGGTGGCGAACCAGCACAAGTCGGAGTTCCTCGCCAACATGTCTCACGAGCTACGCACCCCGCTCAACGCCATCATCGGGTTCTCCGAGGTGCTGCTCCAGCGCATGTTCGGCGAGCTCAACCCGAAGCAGGACGAGTACCTCCAGGACGTTCTGTCCTCCGGCCGCCATCTGCTCTCGCTCATCAACGACATCCTCGACCTCTCCAAGGTGGAGGCGGGGCGGATGGAGCTCGAGCTGGCCCGCTTCGACCTGCCCCAGGCGATGCAGGACACGCTGGTGCTGGTGCGCGAGCGCGCCGCGCGGCACGGCATCGACCTGCACCTCGAGGTGGACGGCGGGGTGGGCGACATCGTCGCCGACGAGCGCAAGATCAAGCAGGTGATGCTGAACCTCCTGTCCAACGCGGTGAAGTTCACCCCCGAGGGCGGCCGGGTCGACGTGCGGACGGTGCCGACCGACGGGGGCGTCGAGGTCTCGGTGGCCGACACCGGCATCGGGATCGCGCCCGAGAACCAGGAGCTGATCTTCGAGGAGTTCCGCCAGGTGGGCGGCGACTACGCGCACAAGCGCGAGGGAACCGGGCTCGGCCTCACCCTGGCGCGTCGATTCGTGGAGCTGCACGGCGGCCGGATCTGGGTCAAGAGCCAGCCCGGCCAGGGCTCCACGTTCACCTTCTCGATACCGGAGCGACCATGGCCGGAGAGCTGATCCTGATCGTCGAGGACAACGAGAAGAACCGCAAGCTGGAGCGGGACATCCTCCAGTTCCACGGCTACCGCACCGCGGAGGCCGACAACGCGGAGGACGGGATCCGCCTCGCCCAGGAGAGCCCGCCGGCCCTGATCCTGATGGACATTCAGCTGCCGCGGATGAACGGGATCGAGGCGCTCCACGTGCTGCGCGGCGACGACCGCACCCGCGCGGTGCCGGTGATCGCGGTCACCGCCTCCGCGATGAGCCAGGATCGGCAGAAGATCATGGCCGCCGGCTTCGACGGCTACCAGGCCAAGCCGATCGACGTCACCGGCTTCGTGACCGCGGTGCGGCAGATGCTCGACCGGCCCGCGAAGGGAGGCGGCGCGCGGTGAGCGGCCCGGCCCGGATCCTGGTGGTCGACGACACCCCCATGAACGTCAAGCTGCTCGAAGGGGTGCTGAGCGGCCACGGCTACGTGGTCATCACCGCGCCGTCGGGGCCGGTGGCGCTCGATCGGGTGCGGGAGGACCGGCCGGACCTGGTGCTGCTCGACGTGGTGATGCCGGAGATGAGCGGCTACGAGGTCTGCCGGCGGCTGCGCGCCGACGAGGCGACCCGGCTCCTGCCGATCGTCATGGTGACCGCGCTCGATCCCGGCACCGAGCGGGTGAAGGGCATCGAGGTCGGGGCCGACGACTTCCTGACCAAGCCGATCAACCAGCCCGAGCTGCTGGCCCGCGTGCGGTCGCTCCTGCGGATCAAGGCGCTCCACGACGAGCTGGGCGAGCTCAACCGGACGCTCGAGGGGCGGGTGGCGGAGCAGGTGGCCCAGCTCGAGCGCCTCGGCCGCCTCCGCCGGTTCTTCTCCCCCCAGCTCGCGGACCTGATCGTGAGCGGCGACGCGGAGGACCCGCTGCGCAGCCACCGCCGGGAGATCACGGTGGTCTTCCTCGACTTGCGCGGCTTCACCGCCTTCGCGGAGACCGCCGAGCCGGAGGAGGTGATGGGGGTGCTGCGCGAGTATCACGCCGAGATGGGCCGGCTCATCCTAGCCGCCGAGGGCACCCTCGAGCGCTTCACCGGCGACGGCATGATGATCTTCTTCAACGACCCGGTGCAGGTGCCCGACCCCGGCCCCCGCGCGGTGCGCATGGCGATCGCGATGCGCGAGCGCATCGCCGGCCTGACCGAATCCTGGCGCAAGCGCGGGTTCGACCTCGACTTCGGCATCGGCATCGCCCAGGGCTACGCGACCATCGGGGCGATCGGCTTCGAGGGGCGGCTCGACTACGGCGCCATCGGCACCGTGACCAACCTCGCCTCCCGGCTCTGCGGGGAGGCCAAGCCGGGCCAGATCCTGCTCTCCCAGCGGGTGGCCTCGGGCGTGGAGAGCATCGCGCAGGTGGAGGCGGTGGGCGAGCTCGCCCTGAAGGGCTTCCAGCGGCCGGTGAAGGCCTACAACGTGGTGCAGCTCGGCACGACCGCGCGGTGAAGGTCTGCGTCGTCGGCGCGGGCGCGATCGGGACGTTCCTCGGCACGCACCTGGCGCGGACCGGGGCCGAGGTGTCGGCGCTCGCCCGCGGGGCGACCGCGGCCGCCCTGCGGGCCCACGGCCTCCGGCTCGAGGAGGGTGGCGCGACGCTCACCGCGCCGGTACGGGTGGTCGAGGACACCCGGGCGCTGGGGGCGCAGGACCTGGTGGTCGTCGCGGTGAAGGGGCCGGCGCTGCCCGCGGTCGCTCCGCAGGTGGGCCCCCTCCTCGGGCCGGAGACGCTCGTGCTGCCCGCGATGAACGGGGTGCCGTGGTGGTTCTTCCACGGCCTGGGCGGCTCCCACGAGGGCGCGGCGGTGCGCTCGGTCGATCCGGACGGGCGCGTCGCGGCCGCGATCCCGGTGCGGCACGTCATCGGCTGCGTGGTGCACGCGACCTGCTCGGTGGTGGCGCCGGGGCTCGGGCGCCACGGCTTCGGGCGCGGGCTCATCGTCGGGGAGCCGGGCGGCCTGGTCTCGGCCCGGGTGAGCGCGCTCGCGGATCGTCTCGCGAAGGCGGGCTTCGAGGCCACGGTCTCGAAGCGGATCCAGGCCGACGTCTGGTACAAGCTCTGGGGCAACATGACGATGAACCCGATGTCGGCGCTGACCGGGGCCACCTGTGATCGGCTCCTCGACGACCCGCTGCTCGATCGATTCACCCTCGCGATCATGGCGGAGGCCGCCGCGATCGGGGAGAAGATCGGCTGCCCGATCCGCCAGAGCGGGGAGGAGCGCAACGCGGTGACCCGAAAGCTCGGGGCCTTCAAGACCTCGATGCTGCAGGACGTGGAGGCAGGCAAGCCGCTCGAGATCGACGCGCTGCTCACCGCGGTGAGCGAGATCGGCGGCCGCGTGGGCGTGGCCACCCCCAGCACCGATGCGCTGCTCGGCCTGACTCGCGTGTTCGCGGCCGGCCGCGGGCTCTACCGGTCGTGACCGCGCCCCGCCCGCCGTTCCGGGCCGACCACGTGGGCAGCCTGCTCCGGTCGCCCGCCCTCAAGGCCCGACGTCGCGAGCGCGAGGAGGGGCGCATCGACGCGGCCGCGCTCGCCGAGGCCGAGGACGCGGCCATCCGCGAGGTCGTGCGGCTGCAGGAGGAGGCCGGCCTCGAGGGCATCACCGACGGCGAGCTTCGGCGGAAGTCGTGGCACATGGACTTCCTCACCCGCCTGGGCGGCCTCGCCAGCGAGGGGCGCGCGCTGCCGGTGACCTTCCGCGGGCGCGCGGGC
>Ga0310810_10001237_pt1 | contig 26545 bp, 20 predicted proteins | sample NCmetagenome_FD_207641 | JGI IMG/M metagenome (GOLD analysis project Ga0310810, IMG submission 207641) | Soil microbial communities from experimental microcosm in Duke University, North Carolina, United States - NC | ecosystem: Engineered > Artificial ecosystem > Soil microcosm > Unclassified ...
CTTGAACACGAACTGAGAAGCGAGAACTGAGAAGTGTGAAGTTTGAACGACACCGTCTCTAATTCCCCAATCTAAATGGTCCGGCCTCGACTGATTTTGCCTTGTTCTCGTCCTCGCGCCGCCGACTTAGCACGTCGATGAGCGTGTGCAGTGTAAACGTCGAATCCTCAGCGGGCGCGTTCGCGGAGCGCTCGGGAATTCGATATTCGACGCGCACCCAGAACGGCGTATCGCGTCCGGTGCGGCCGAGCGACGCAACCGGAACGGTGACATTGTCGAGACACCAGTCCTCGGCGGCCCGCGCGGTCAGATGCGAGATCGACCGTGGCATAGGCCCGATTCGGGTCACGGCAAAGCGCTGCTCCCACAGATCGAAGCTCAGATTGAAGCTCTGTTGCGCTCTGCTGACGACCGCGCCGTTCGGCTTCTCGAGCACGATGAGGTCGAAGTCCACGCGCACCGAACGACCGTCCTGCAGCCGGTCGAGCACCGGCCCGGAGATGAATCCCAGCCCCGACGCCCGCACGTGCAGCGCATCAGCGACAGCGCGCACCGTTAGCGTCTGGGCGTCGACGGGCGACGTCATCGCGATCAATGTGACGACGAGGGCCAGGGACCAAGGACGGACCAAGGACCAACCGCGCCGCCCCGCCGGGATCAAAACCGCACCCCCATCGTGAAGGTGACGTTGAGGTCCTCGGCGTTGAGCGGAAACGCCAGTGTCAGAAACCCGTTGTCGCCCTGCAGGCCGAAGCCCGACGACAAACGGAATCGCATCTCACCGTTGTTGTTCCAGACCGAGCCGGCGTCGAGGAACGCACCGACGAATCGGTAGCGATACTCGAGCGAGCTGTTGAAGACCCGATCGCCGCCAGCCGGCGCGATATCGAACTTGTTCCACCCGCGCAGCGTCGTCGAGTCGCCGAGCGTGAATCGCTCAAAAAGCGGAGCGTTGCCGCTGATACCGCCAAAGGCGAGGTTGGCAATGACAGTGTTGTGCCGCTGTGAATAGCGATAGCGCAGCGAGGCCAGGTGGCGCGTGTAGCTCAGGTCGCTCTCGAGCGCCTCAGCCGACGTTCGCAACTCGTAGCTGGCCTCGACGCGTTGCGTGACATCTCGGCTTCCGTACCAGCGCTGGTCGTAATCGATCCGCGTGACGACCGCGTTCGCGTTCTGCGAGTCGGGCGGGCGCATCAGCGATTCGAGTTCCGACAGGCTCACGCCGCCGGTGACACGCACGTACGGTGTGGGCGCGAAAGTGACCGACGGTTCGATGGTCAGTCGTGTGCGGTACGCCTCGGGGATGGCTGGATCGGCGGCGAGCGCAAACAGCGTCGGCTCGCGCCAGGTGTCGTTGAAGCGCGCAATCTCGATGCGTGCGCCGAGTCGATCGGTTGCGAGCTTCCGGCTTTCAAACGCCACGCGGACGCCCGAGTACTCCTCGACGAGATCGTCGTTGTTGCTGAACATGAATCCAGCAGTGACACGATGGCTCCGCCCGCCCATCGGGATGTCGAGTGCGCCGCTCCACCCCTGCTCCGAGTGGTAGACGAACTTGGATCGAGAGGGCGTGAATGGAATCCATCGCGTGCCCTCCTTCTCGCTGAACTCGAAGACGACGCGGATGCGGCCGCGCTCGCTGCCACGGGAGATGCGCCGCTCGACGGTGTAGCCAGGGCGCTCGGCTTCGAGCAGGCGTTTCAGCTCGTCGGCTTCATCGTGATCGAGGCGCTTACCGACCAACGCCTGCAATCGATCGCGTAGCGAACGGCTGATGTCGGCGTCCGGAATCCCCTGTATCTCAACGCTCTCGACGATGTAGCGCGTGTTGATGTTTTCGACCAGGCTGTCGTCGTCGCTGATGCGTGCGACGAGGAAGATCACGCGAGCCTGGCCATCCGGCCGCGCGACGTAGCGAACCGCCGCGACGACATCGGGTTGTTCGCCCTCGATGCGCGCGGCGATCTCCATGAGCCGCTCGCGATTGAGTGGTTCCCCGGTCAGCGTCTCGAGTTCACGACGAAGACCGGGGCTGAGACTGTCGCGGGAGAGGCCGGAGAGATCGACGGACTCGATGATCGCGCCGTCGCGCGGTTCAACATCTTGCGCGCGCGCCGCCTGCCATGGCGCGAGCAGTACGAGGACAAGGAGGAGCAGGGACAGAAGTCTCATGCCAGAGGCCGAGGCAAGCGGCGCGCCATTTTACAAATAGTTGATCGACAAGCAGATCGGCTCGGCGCACCTGTGCCGAGGATTCACACCTGTGAAGGAAGTAGAGAAGTGGAAGAAGTGGAAGAAGTGGAAAAGTGGAAAAGTAAGTGGAAAGTGCATCGAGGCTGACTCGAACGATACGGCAAGGGGCATGCACCGCGGGCGCCGGGAGGTTCTGATGACACGCGGACTGATAGTCATCGCCGGCCTGGCGCTCAGCGTCGTGGCTTCCGGGCAATCCACACCTGACGAGCACACCATCGACCGCCCCTTTTCCGAAGGCGGCATCGTCACACTCAATCTCTCCTCCGCCGATTACACCGTGCGTGCCGGCGCGAGCGATCGCGTGCGCGTGCGGTGGCGTGCCGAGGACCCCGAGGACGAGAAGGACGTGCGCAAGATCACGGTCGTCTCCGACGTGTTCGAGCGGGTGGCGACGATTCGCACCAAAGGACCGACCAGTCATGCACGGTTCACGATCGAAGTTCCGCCACGATCGGACGTGCACCTGCGCGTTCGTGCCGGCGATGTTCGTATCGAAGGGATCGAAGGCAACAAGGACGTCCGCATGACCGCGGGCGATCTCTATATCGACGTGCAGCCCGATTCACTCCGCCATGTGCACGCGTCGGTGTCGATCGGCGATCTGAATGCGCGCAGCCTCGGGGTCGAGAAGGATGGCTTCAAGAATTCCTTCGACTGGTTCGGCGACGGCCAGTACACACTCGATGCACGTCTCTTCGCCGGCGATGTCGTGCTTCGTTAATTGCGCCATCCGCTCGATGATGTGCAGCCGTGCGGGACCGTAGGTCGCTCCGCAAACCGACTTGATCTACGCACCTCAGCTCCGCCGCCGACCAACGAGGTATGCCAATACGCTCCCCACGGTTTGCTCCGGACCTACAGTCCCGCACAGCCAGGCTCCTCGCGTCACACGTGTTGGCGCGTTGGCTTGCTGTGGCGCGAATCCCTATGGAGGTCAGGCCGACACAGATCGCCTGACCGCGCGAGAAGCTAGTGGGGGTCAGCGAGGTTGAGCGCTCTTCCCGGCAACCGGCGCGACCCGAGCGGCCAGCGGGCGACGAAGGCGTCGCAACGCGTGTCCGGCCACCGCAATGGGATTCGCGACGCAGCAAGCCAACGCAGCCAGGAGCCTAGTCGAGTCGCGGGGGAACTCGTCGCTTCGTCGCCTGCTCGAATGCGTAGGCGATTTCGATCAACCGCGGTTCGCTACACGCACCGCCCGTGAACGCGACGCCGTACGGCGACGGCTTGGCGTTGAATCCGGCGGGCATTCCGTTTGAATTCGGCACGGTGCCGAACGGGACGATCACTGTTGGGTAGCCGGCCTTGGCCGCGATCGCGGCGCCGGTTCCGCCCGGGAAGACGAGCGCGTCGAGTTTGTTGGCCTTCATCACCGCGTCGATGCCCTCGTCTCGCGACAGGGCCAGATCCTTCGCGCGGTCGGCCTGGTAGCGCGCGCGATCGGCGGTCAGATCCATTTCATCCGAGTTATCCAACTGCGCCTGTCCGTACCTCAACGTGCCGGCGGACTGGTGCGCACGATTCCATTCGCGCAGGGCGGTCAGCGACTTCACCGGCGCGCGATCGCCGAGCGACGCGAGCCACGCATTGAAGTCGCGCTTCATGCCGTACTTGAACACCACAGAACAGTCCTCGTCGCGGCCCTTCGCATCCTCGGGTCCGCTGCACACACCCCACTTGAGCAAACTCTTCGCGGGATCGGTGGTGACAATGGAGGGAATGTCCGCGGGGTCGATCACGGTGGCGCCTTGCGCGCGCATGGCGGCGATCGCATCGGTCATGAGCCGCTTCTGCGCGTCAGTCAAACCGCCATTCGATCCGCGCTCACCCGGTGTGGCCGCAGGGTCGTAGTAGAACGCGCGCGGTATGCCGACACGCGCACCCTTCAGGCCGGCGCGCCGAAGGAACTTCGTGTAGTCGCGCTGCGGCGGCGGCCTGCACGTGCTCGTTGCCGGGTCGTTGGGATCCGGTGTGGCGCCTTCCATGGCGCCGAGCATCACTGCGGCGTCCGCGACTGTGCGCGCCATCGGTCCCGGCGTGTCCTGGTCGGCGGCGATGGGAATCACGCCGTAGCGGCTCACGCGGCCGACGGTCGGCTTGATGCCCACGAGCATGTTCTGGTTGGACGGGCTGAGGATCGACCCGGACGTCTCGGTCCCGACGTTGGCCATCCAGAAACTCATCGCGGTGCCAATCCCCGAACTGGAGCCACCGGTGGCCAATACAGGCCGTCCGTCGCCTGTCGCCTCGCGCGGATCGCGGCGCGGATCGTATGGATTGAACGCGAATCCGGAGAGCGAGTTGTAGTTGGTCGGCATTGCCGCCGCCACCCAGTTCGCCAGCTCCGTCATCGTGGTCTTGGCGATGATGATCGCGCCGGCGTCGCGCAGGTTCTTCGTCAGCGTCGCGTCGTAGGGCGGAATCAGGCCGGCAAACGCGAGCGCCCCACCGGTCGTGGGCATGTTGGTCGTGTGGATGTTGTCCTTGACCGCAATCGGAATGCCGTGGAGTGGACCGCGGACCTTCCGCAGGCGCCGTTCGCGGTCGCGTTCGTCCGCTTCCTCGAGCGCACGCGGGTTCACGTACAGCGCCGCATGCAGCCGATCCTCATAGAGGGCAATCCGCATCAGCGATTGGGCCACAATGTCTCGTGACGTGACGCGCCCCTGTTCGAGGGCGGCGCGCGTGTCTGCGATGGTGGCCTCGACGATCGAGAATGAAGCGCGGGCCGGCTGCTGCGCGTGGACCGGCGCGAACCAGACGATTGCCGCGGCCACAATCGCGACTCCGATCATCCAGAGCCGTGTCATGAGAGGGAATTCTACGTGAACGTGCCGACTGCATCCCGTGTGGCCTCACGAACCGCACTGATTACCGGCGCTTCGTCGGGCATCGGCGAAGCATTTGCGGAAGTCTTTGCCGCACACGGCTTCGACCTGGTCATCACCGCGCGGCGGGAGGACCGCCTGAGCGCGGTCGCCGCTCGCCTCGAGCAGCGCTATGGAATCCGCGTGCTCGTCTTTGTTGCCGATCACTCGCGGCCGGACACCGCGGTGCGGCTCTGCACCGAGCTCGCAACAAGAGGACTGACCATCGACGCGCTGGTGAACAACGCCGGCTACGGCGTGCCCGGCACCTTTGTCGCGTCGCCCTGGCAGCGCCATCAGGACATGCTGCAGGTCATGGTCGTCGGACTGGCGGAGCTCACGCATCGTCTGCTGCCAGGCATGATCGAACGCGGCTACGGCCGCATCGTCAATGTCGCATCGCTTGCGGGTCTTGTCCCGGCACCGGCGGGACACACGCTCTACGCGGCAGCCAAGGCGCTCGTCATCAAGTTCTCCGAGGCGCTGTCGAACGAAGTACGAAAGCACAACGTCCATGTCACGGCCGTATGTCCTGGGTTCACCATCAGCGAGTTCCACGACGTCACTGGCACGCGCGAGCAGATGAAGAGCCTGCCGCCATGGATGTGGATGGATTCGCCGACCGTCGCGCGCCAGGGATTCGAGGCGGTCATGGCCGGCACGCCCATCTACATCAACGGTCGCGTCAATCGCTCGATCGCGCTGCTCGTGCGTTACGTTCCGGAACGGGTGGTCAAAGCGATTGGCCGGCGACTCGGCCGCTCGTATCGGAAGACCTAGTTTTAAAATTGAGGAGGATGTCTACAGCAGGACAGCTCTTCCTGAAGGAAGACCGAACACCGGATCAGATCATCACGACGGACTTCGACCTCCTCCGCGAGGACGAGTTCCAGGGCATTCGCTGCCCACAATGCGGGTGGCGACCGCGGAAGTCGAGCCGCTGGTCATGCAGCTGTGTCGGAACGCCCGAACCGTACTTCGAGTCGTGCGGCACTGTGTGGAATACGTTCTCAACGCGCGGCCGTTGTCCCGGCTGCAGTCACCAATGGCAGTGGACGACGTGCCTGAAGTGCCACGAGCACTCGCTGCACGTGGATTGGTACGAGGGAGACGAGGATCATTGACGATTGTCGATTTGTGATTGGAGATTCGTTGGTGAATGTCGATGGCTGATTGTTGATTCGAGTCAATCAACAATCCATAGTCGTCAATCGACAAGGATTCACCGATCAAAAATCGTCAATCATTGATGAACTGCAAGGCCAGCCGCTTGATGAGTGTGTCGAGCGACTCGCCGTCGAGCGCAAACGTGGACGACTCAGGCTGCCACGTGAGCTTGTAGCTGCGTGACATGGCCGAGACCCAGATCTGCCGCACCGGGGCATTGGGACTGATGACGAATTTCGACGGCGCCGGATCTTCGAAGACGATCTGCAGGACGCCGTTCTGCAGTTCCACCTCGAAGCCGTGCTCGTCGGCCATCGGCATCAGCGAGTGCTGCAGTCGCTCGAGTGCGCGATCGGCTTCTAATCGAAAGTCCTGATCGGTCAGCGTCGTCATTTTGTTCCGCTGAGACGCTCGGCTGACGCGATGTAACTCCTGCGAGCGCGACCCGTCTGCCCGGCCTGCTTCATCTTCACATCGAGGCGGTGCTCTTTGTTGTCGAGCACAGTGGGTTGGAAGCCGATCGTGTACAGGCTGTGCAGCTCCTGGGCGACGCGCGTGAACGTCGGCGCGAGCTCCGTGGTCTTCTTCAGCTCGAAATAGCCACCACCGGTTTCGTCGGCCAGCTTGCGCAGGCCGCGGTCGGGACGCGTGCGCTGCATTCGGCCGGGCCCGATCGGGAACTCGGATTCGAGCCCAATCGCATAGATCATGGTTTCACTCGCCCTGGCCCTGTCGAGCACATCGCCCATGCCCTTGCGGCTTGCCGTGTCGTCACCATCCGTGAACACCAGCACGATCTTCCGGCCTTCAACGTTCTTGAGCATATCGATGCTCGCATCGATGGCGTCGTAGAGGCGCGTCGGATTGCCAAACTGCAGATCCTTCAGCGCCGCGACGAGGTCGTCGCGATCGTTGGTGAACTCACCGCTGAACTGAATCTTGTCGCTGAAGGCGCCGACCTGTCCCTTGTCAGCGGGCAGCATCCGTAGGATGAACTGCTCCGTCGCCTGTTTCAGCAGATCGAGATGGGTGGTCATGCTGAAACTGAAATCGAGCATCACGACGATGGTGAATGGCTGCGTCTCGTTCTGAAAGAGCGTGATCGGCTGCGGCTTCCCGTTGTCGAGGACGGTGAACTCTTCCTGCTCGAGATTCGGCACGAGCCGACCCTGGTTGTCGGTGACTGTGGTCAGCACCGGCACGATGCTCGTGCCCGCCTTGAAGGTCGCTTGCTGTCCGAAGATCGATCCGGAGGCAAGTATCAGCGCGGTTAGTAGTGCGAAGGCACGCATGGAACGAGCTTAACAACCCGTTGTGCTCTCGGCAAACGGTCGTTGGACGTGCCCACGAACGGCCGTGCCGGAGCGGCACATTAATACCCGTTCATGCAAGCAACCGCACGGCGGTTCTGACCCGGTTTCCGGCCTGATCCGAGCTAAGATTGGCGGTCATGCGCACAACCCTGGCGTTTGTTCTTGTTCTCGCTCTGTGCACATCAGCGGGCTTGGGCGCCCAGTCCGCCGTCTCGGGCATCGTCAAGGATGCAGCCGGCGGCGCGGTATCTGGTGCGTCGGTGTTGGTCGTCGGCTCGGGCGGTCTCGAACAGCAGACGGTGACCGGACCGGACGGACGATTCACGTTAACGACGCCACCGACCGGTGATCTCACGTTGATTGTCCGGGCAGGTGGGTTTGCGGAATGGTCGCAATCGGTGCCGGCGAACCGCGAGGTCGACGTCGTTCTCTCGATTGCCAGTCTCTTCGAAACGGTCACCGTCACGCCGACACGGACGGCGCAGCGTCTTGGTGACGTCCCGGTCAGCGCCAACATCATCGAAAAGGAAACGATTCGTCAGTCGCCCGCGGTTGTCGCCGACGATGTGCTTCGACAGGTACCGACGTTCAGTCTCTTCCGGCGCAGCAGCAGCCTGTCGTCGCATCCAACTGCGCAGGGTGTGTCGCTGCGCGGCATCGGCCCGAGTGGCGTGAGCCGAACGCTCGTGCTCGTCGACGGTGTGCCGTTCAACGACCCATTCGGTGGCTGGGTGTACTGGACGCGCGTACCAATGGAGAGCGTCAACCGGATCGAAATCATCGACGGCTCGAGCTCGAGTCTCTACGGCAACTACGGCATGGGCGGCGTGATCAACATCATCTCGGCCAGCCCCGCGCGCCGGTCGGTGGAATTCAAAACGCAGTACGGCAACCACAACAGCCCGAAGGCCGACTTTTTCGCGAGCGATGTGTGGGGCAAGCTCGGCGTCGCTGTCGAAGGCGGTGGGTACGACACTGATGGCTTCCCGATTGTCATCGCCAACGAGCGTGGGCTCATCGACAACAACGCCCAGGTCAACTTCAAGAACTTCAACCTCAAAGCCGACTATCGCGCCAACGATCGCGTGAGCGTGTTCTTCCGCGGTGGCTACTTCAAGGAGAACCGCGTCAACGGCAAGGTTGGCGAGGTCAACGACACGAAGTGGACGGCGTTCAGCGGCGGTGTCCGTGTGCGCATGCCGGACCAGAGTGATCTCCAGGCGACCGTCTTCAGCGACGACAACACTTTCCACAGCACGTTCCTTGCAGTGACGGCACCGAGTGCCACGGTCGCCTCACGCAGCATCGTGCGTCTGACGACGGACCAGAGCGTTCCGACCGACGCCGTTGGCACGATGATTCAGTGGTCGAGAGCGATCGGACGAAACAACTTCTTCAGCGCCGGGTTCGACTGGCGGCACGTTGATGGCGACAGCCTTGAAGATCTCTATGTTGCCGCGCCTGGTCCCGTCACGCCGCCGACACAGCAGGCGATCCTCAACGGACGCCGGAACTCAGGTGGCACACAGCGAAGCGCAGGGCTCTATCTGCAGGACGTGTTCAACATGAAGAACGTCGTCCTCACGCTGAGCGCGCGTGTGGACAGCTGGAAGAACTACAACGGCCACATCTTCGAGACGTCGGTCGTCACTGGACTGCCAACCGCCGGCAATCGAGGCGACCTCGAGGACAAGGACGACACCGTCGTCAGCCCTCGGGCCGCGGCGCTTTATCGCCTCACCAATCGCGTGTCGGTGTGGGGCGACATCGGCTGGGGCTTCCGCGCGCCGACGCTCAACGAGCTCTATCGTCAGTTCAGCGTCGGTCTGACGCGCACGCTGGCGAATGAAGCGCTCGGTCCCGAGCGTTTGTTCGGCGGCGAGTTTGGCGTGCGGCTCGAAGCCACACGAAACGTGTCGTTCCGATCGACCTATTACGACAACGGCGTGAAGAATCCGGTCGCCAATGTCACCATCGGTACCAATCTCCAGCAGCGTCAGAACCTGGGGCGCACGCGCATTCGTGGATGGCAGAACGACGTCGAGACGCGCGTTGGACAGTTTGTGCGCGTGCAGGCCGGGTATCTGTTCAACAACGCCAAGGTCACGGAGTACAACCCCGCTCCAGTTCCGGGCATCACGTTTGTCGATCTCACGGGCCTGTATTTGCCGCAGGTGCCGAAGCATCGCGGTACCGTCAGCGTGGCCTACGCGAATCCGCGTCTGCTGAATGTCGCCGTCGCCGGCAGCGTCTACGGCCGCCAGTTCGACGACGACCAGAACGCGCGTATCAAGCCAGGTGAAACCGAGCCCGGGTTGCCGGCGTACGGGCTGGTGGACTTCAGCGCCTCGCGTGACATCGGCCGCAACCTCCAGGTCTTCTTCGGCGTGCAGAACCTGTTCGATCAGGAGTACTACGTGCAGCTGCTGCCGACGACAATCGGCTCCCCGCGACTGGTCAACGGTGGCGTCCGGGTCCGTTGGTCTGGACGATAGCTGGTTGGTGGGTGGTGGTTCGTAGTTGGTGGTTGGTGATTGTCGCGACTGCACTTGCTAGTGCGAATCAACAATCACCAACTAGTTTCGAGCAACTCCTTCAGCGCGCCAGCGCGTACGTTGAATCCTTTCAACGCAACCTCGGATCCGTCGTCGCCGAGGAGCGCTATGAACAGACGCTCCGTCGTGTCCTCGGCACCAACACCACGAGCGTGCAGCGCGGCGGCGGTGGCCCCACTCAGACCGTTCTCGTCTCAGACTTTCTGCTCGTGCAAGTACCCGGCGAAGGCTGGCTGCCGTTTCGCGACGTCTTCGAGCGCGACGGCAAGCAGGTCCGCGATCGACAGGAGCGGTTGGCCACGCTTTTCCTGAAGGGGACGTCGCGCAGCACGTTCGAGCAGGCGCGCGCGATCATGAACGAGGGTGCCCGCTACAACATCGGCAATGTAGAGCGGAACATCAACGTGCCAACGCTGCCGTTGCCGTTCCTGACCGCGCGCTACCGCATGCGCTTCTCGTTCAAGGCCGGAAAGCAGGAGGAGAACGACGCAGGTGCGATTATCGAATTCAAGGAGACGGGCCGGCCGACATTCATCTCGACCACTGGTGGCCGCGACTTGCCCGTCAGTGGCCGGTTCTGGGTGGACGAGCGTGACGGGACGGTGCTCCGTACGGAGGTCAACGCGGTGGATACCAGCGTCGAAGCGCATATTGTGGTGACGTACGAGCCTGACGCGGGGACCGGACTCAGAGTGCCGGTGCGCATGGAAGAGCGCTATCGACGAGGACGCGATCCGATGGAAGTGCGCGGTGTGGCGACGTACTCGCGGTTCCGCCGGTTCACGGTCAATACCAGCGAGGAACTTGCCAATTGAGACCACCTTCGCCTAAAGACTACGGCGGGTCAGGCCGCCTACGCACGCGCTTCGGCGCCCAAGCTATCATTCGAATTATGAAGACGATCTTCTTCCTCACTGTCGTGGTTTCCCTGTTGGCGTGTTCAGCCGCGCCCGCGCAGCAACCCGAGAACGCGGCACGCGTCGGCAACCGCACGATCACCACGAAGGAGCTCGATGATCGCTGGCGCGCCGACGATCCGGCATCGCAGGCCGACGCCACGCAGAAGTTGTATGACGGCCGTCGCGCCGCGCTCGACGCGATCATTGCCGACATGCTCCTCACCGAGGCAGCCAAGAAGAAGAGCATGACTGCGGAAGCCTACGAGCTCGAGGAGGTCGGCAAGCGCGTCAAGCCGGTGACCGACTCGGAGGTGGTCGCGTTCTATCAGGCCAACATCAACCAGATGCAGGGCCGTTCGCTCGAGGTGATGGCGCCGGCGATCAATCGCTATCTCACCGAGCAGCAGCGCCAGCAGGCGCGTCAGGCACTCATCACCGAGCTGCGGAAGGGTGGTCCAGAAGTTCGCGTGCTGATCGATGCGCCGCGTCGCAACGTGGACATCGAGAGCTCCGATCCCTCGCTCGGCCGCGCGTCCGCGCCGGTGACGCTCATCGAGTTCTCCGACTTCCAGTGCCCGTTCTGCCAGCGCGTCGCTCCCACGCTGAAGAAACTGCGCGAGACGTACGGGGACAAGGTTCGCATTGTCTGGAAAGACTTCCCGCTGACGCAGATTCATCCACAGGCGTTCAAGGCTGGTGAAGCCGCGCACTGCGCCGGCGACCAGGGCAAGTACTGGGAGTATCACGATCGACTGTTCGCCAATCAGCAGCAACTGCAGCCGGATGAGCTGAAGAAGCACGCGGCCGATCTCGGCCTCGACGCGGCGGCGTTCAATGCGTGTCTCGACTCGTCGAAGTACGGCGAGCGTGTGCGCGACGGCGTTGCCCAGGGCACACGCCTTGGTGTGAACTCCACGCCGACGATCTACATCAACGGCCGGGTGCTCTCAGGCGCACAGCCGTACGAGACGTTCGTCAGCGTCATCGACGAAGAGCTGTCGCGAAGCCGTTAGCGGCTACGGTGCCGCACCCCAACGCCGCAGTCAACACGACCGTCGACACAGCGGGACGGATCACGATCGCTCAGGATGCTATCGCGCGAAACGTCCACCTGGTAGATGCATGGAGGGTGTCCATGCAAAGTGCAGGATCGGAATCCGGACGACCTACAGCAACGTCCCTCGCAGCACGACGAGTGCGACGGAGAAGTAGATCACCAGACCGGTGACGTCGACAAGCGTCGCCACGAATGGCGCAGACGAGGCCGCGGGATCGAACCCCAGCCGCTTCAGCAGAAATGGCAACAGCGATCCGCTGAGTGTGCCCCACAGGACGACGCCCACGAGCGAGATGGCCACCGTTACGGCGACGAGCAGCCAATGCACGCCGTACACCGTCGAGAACGCCGACCAGATAGTGATCCGCAGGAAACCGATGCTGCCAAGGATGGCGCCGAGTGCCAGTCCGGCGAATATCTCCCGGCGCATGACGCGCCACCAGTCGCGGACGCCGACCTCACCTAACGCCAGCGCGCGGATCACGAGCGTCGCTGCTTGCGAGCCCGAGTTGCCGCCGCTGGAGATGATCAGCGGGACGAATAGCGCGAGCACCACCGCCTTGGAGATCTCGGCTTCGAAGACGCCCATAGCGGTGGCCGTGAGCATTTCGCCGATGAAGAGGGCTGTCAGCCACCCGGCGCGCTTGCGAATCATCGTGGCAAAACCGATGGTGATGTACGGCTCGTCGAGCGCCTCCGAGCCGCCGATGCGCTGGATGTCGCGCGTGGCGGTGGCTTCGGCGACGTCCAGCACATCATCGATCGTCACGATGCCAATGAGCATTCCGGTGGTGTCGGTGACGGGCAGCGCCGTGCGGTCGTACTGACGAAATACGCCGACGGCTGCCTCTTGATCGTCCGGTGCTTTGAGCGCGACGAAGCGTCGATCCATCAGATCGGCGACCTGCCGGTCCAGTGGCGCAAGAAGGAATTCCCGGATGCGGATGTCGTCGATCAGCAGCCCTTGCTCGTCGACGACGTAGATCACGTTGAGCGTTTCGCTGTCCTGGCCGTGTGTCCGGACGTAGTCAAGGACCTCGCGAACAGACCATTGCTCGCGCACCGCAACATAGTTCGGCGTCATCAACCGGCCGACCGAACGCTCGGGGTACCCGAGCAGCGTCAGCGCGACTGAGCGCTCCGCCGGTGTGAGCAGCGAGAGCAGGTGACGGGTCACGGCCGCGGGCAGTTCTTCGAGGAAGAGCGTGCGGTCGTCGGGGGCCATGTTGTTCAACAGCGCCGCGACGTCTTCCTGCGCCATAGCTTTCAGCAGCGCTTCCTTCGCGTCGAGCGAGAGATACTCGAACACGCTGGCGGCGTCCTTGCGCGGAAGGACCCGAAACACGAGGACCTGATCTTCGAGGCTCAGGTCAGTCAGCAGCGCTGCGACGTCGCTGGCGTGGCGGTTCCGTGTTATGTCGCGGAGGCGGGCGTAGTCGCGGGCGCGAATCGCGGCGGCGAGTTCGTCGGCAGGTCGTGCCGTCTCGCGAATCGCGGCCAGCGCCTCGTCGCGCTGAGGGCCGTTGAGTTGTTGTTCCATTTGCGTAAGGGCGGCACGAACCACATCGTGATGGTGGACGTGAGGACCGATGGACTTGACCGCGTCGAGCCAGACGCGGTGGATCAGATCGAGATCGCGCGGCGCCAGCGTCGGCGGATGCGCGCCGAGGTGAAAGGAATCCGTGCGTCCGCTGCGATGGTAGATGACCAGACGGACGTCGAGCGGGTCAGGCTTCTCCGCCTGCTCCCACGCCTCTCCGAGAATGTGCGCCTGATCCGCCACCGACAGGCTCGACGACTCGCCGACGAAGACGTCCGACGAGCGCAGACGAAGCACCGTCGCGACGATGGCATCGGGGACGTTACGTGCGGGGACGATGAGCAGCCGCACCGAGCGTCCGTAGCGCTCGGCCAGCGACGTCACCTCGGCGAACACTTGCCGCTCGTATTTCGTTGGCGCGGCCTCGGCGGTGCTGTCGGCGCCAGTGTCCGCATCGAGCAACCGCACGATCATCACGACGATGTCGCGATCGCCGGAGGACTGAAGCGCGCCGGCCACGTGTGCCAGCGCGTGGGGGTTGCGAACGGGGGCGAGAATGTTGCCAGGACGCGCCTGCACCTGATCGAGCGACAGGTCCGCGGAGCGCAGAAGGTCAAAGGCGTCCGGTTCGTCGATATCGGCAATAGACGCGCTGCTCCGCCCCAGGAGGAACCACCCGGTCAGTACCGCTGTCAGTGCGAGTGCGGCGATCGACGCGCCGTCGCCAGCGAGTATGGTGATCAGTGCGCATCCGCAGACGATAGCCGCGGCTCCCACAAGACCAATCGGAAGCTCGCCGGTGTGGAGGCGAAGGTTGATCGGCGTCTTGAACGACAATTCACTCGACCGCGAGTGACGCAACCTGATGAGCGCCGCGACGGTGAGCGCGGCTGTTGTCGCGACGCTGATGCCGTACGCCTGTGCCAACCACGGGACGCGTCCTCCACTCGCGACTACGACCAGAATCATCGCGGCAGCGGTGATGTCCACTGCTCGTGCTGGAGTCCCGAAACGGGTGTGGAGCGACATCAGCGTGCTTGGCAGCGCCTCGTCGACCGATGCTCGGTGCAGGATCCGCTCGGCATCGGTGAGCGCGTCATTCGCGACCGGAATCAGCATGCATGCGGCCGCGAGTACGACGGCTGCCGACGCGAGCTCACGCGCCCAGGCCGCTGACGTCATGTGCTGGGCCAGACCCGCTAGCGGCGAATCAATCCAGAGTGTCTGATCGGCAGCAGGGACGAGGGAGGTGAACAACAGCGTTCCGACCGTGGTCACGAAGAGCGAGAAGAGCACAGTGAGGAGCGCCGTGCGCCTCAGCGTTGGCACACGTGGCGGTGCGATATCGCGCGCGGCGCGGGCCAGCGATTCGCCGCCACCCAGCATCGGCAGCGTGTGCGCGAACCCGATCAAGACCACCACGCCAGCGGTGAGAAGGTCACCCTCGGCAAGCGTTGCCGGCCACGAGAACGCCGGAGTGATTGCCGGCGTACCGCGGCGCAGAAGCGCGATGACGCCGGCCGCCATGATGACCGCGAGGATGCCGACGCCCACCCAGACCGATCGAGCCGAGGCATCCGCGTCGAGATTGCGGCCGATTCGCAGCCGCAGCCACAGCGCTCCGATAGCGATGGCCGCAAGCAGCGTGGCAAGCTCCTCGGCGCTGACCGAGCCCTCGAAGCGCAGGCCGGCAACCCCCTGGACGGCCACGTCCGCCGCGTAGTGTCCGACAACGATCGAGGCCAGCGCGCCGATCACCAGCCGTTCAACGAGTGTCAGCGCCATCGCGACGCGAGCTGCACGCGGGCCGAGTGCGTGTCTCGCGCGGCCGACCAGCCCGCCAGGAATCAATAGGGCCCAGCTCTCGATGTCAATCGCGCGCAGTCCGATCGACACGATCGTTGCGGCGAGCGCCAGGCTCCACGCCGAAGGACCGAACGGTGCGACCACTCCTGCGACGAAGAAGGCACCGATGCCGAGTTGTGCCAGCGGCGGCGCTGCGGACTTCCACATCGATCTCAGCGGGATGAGGGCCGCTGAGGACAGGACGACGCGTATCGACGGGCGGGATCGTGGAGGCGTCGACGCTGTCACGGATGGGCCTGGAGTGATTCCAACTGATGATAGCCTTGGAGAGCCCTCCGCAAGACTCCGAAGCGCCTGTCACGGCGTTTTGCATTCCATGCAGCGTAAGGTCGATCCGGATATCGCATCAGCGTGAGCGGGAGTCGTCGCGCCGACGTTTGACTGAACGCAGGCTCCACGAGACGGCGAACAGCATCGCCGAGCCCGCCGTCACGCCCGTGCCTTTCGTGGCGTGATCGTCTGGACTACGATGCACGCGTGCGCGGCATCCACGGAACCGCGGCCATCCTCTGGCGACGACTCCTGATCGTCGCGGTCGTGTTGGTGTCGGCCATTCTCCTTGGCACGCTCGGATTCGTGCTCATCGAGGGATGGCCGGTCTTCGATGCCTTCTACATGGCACTCATGACGCTGACCACGGTCGGCTACGGCGAAGTCCATCCGCTGTCATTCTCTGGACGCATGTTCGCCTCGTTCCTGATGCTCTTGGGCGTGGCCAGCGTCTTTGTCTCATTCGGCATCCTCGGTGACACGCTCCTGCGTCTCGAACTCACGGATTACTTCAACCAACGACGGAGAACTCGCATGCTTCAGCACATCGCCGGCCATTACATCGTCTGCGGCGCCGGACGCGTGGGCCGCAGCGTGGTGCTCGAACTGCTGCGGGGCGGCGCGAAGGTTGTGCTCATAGACAACGATCCTGACCGCCTGAAGTGGGGCGATGCGCTGAGCGTGGTGACGCTGACAGCAGACGCATCGAAGGACGAGACGCTTCGTCGCGCGCGCATCGACACGGCGGCCGGACTCGTGGCCGCGATCGCCAGCGATGCCGAGAACGTGTATGTGACCCTGTCGGCCAAAGTACTGAACCCGTCGCTGCATATCGCCGCGCGCGCCAGCGACGAGCAAGCGGAGGAAAAGCTTCGCCGGGCGGGCGCCGCCACCGTCCTGACGCCGTACACTTTTATCGGCCATCGTCTGGCGCAGTCGCTGCTGAGGCCGCACGTCCTCAGCTTTCTCGACGTCGCGTCCGCCTTCGGGAAGACGGACCTGGATCTCCAGATCGAACAGCTGCGTGTGACATCCGGAAGCGAGCTGTCATCGCGGACGATCGCCGAGGCGCACCTGGGACGGACCTACGGCGTGATCGTGCTCGCGGTGCGTCGGCAGAACGGCGTGATGCACTTCAACCCGCAGGCCGACGTTCGGCTGGAGGCGGGCGATGTGCTCATCGCCATGGGCGAGCGGCAGAAACTGAAGCAATTGGAGAACGAACTCGCCACAGTCGGCTAGTCTCGCTGATACCAAAACATCTCGTCATATCGTGCCGCTGTGTGCGCCACGCGAAGATACTCGGCCGTTGGTCGCAGCGGTGCCGTTGGGAGGACTGCAGTGTTCGTGACGAAGACACCGCCTGGTCTGAGCATCGCGGCGACATTCGCCGCCGCGAGTGCCTGCTCGAAGACGTCGTAGTAGACGAGTACGTTCGTCGCCACAATCAGGTCGAACCTCTCGCCCTCGCGTAGCGCCAGCCGATCGACGACGATGTTGAGATCGCGTGGGACGAGCGATGAGACGACGCCACTCTGGATCCGTACCGTCCGCGTCTTGACCGCGCCCGACCCACCAGCGGACGCAGGTGCAGGTACCGCCGTCACCTCGTTGCCGATGGCGTTTCCCCATTGCCTCCAGTACTCCTCGACCGCGCTGGTCCATCCTTCACGCCCTGCCAAAGGCAAGGTGACGACGTAGCCAGACGATGAGGCTGCGCGTGAGGGGGCCTTCTGCAGGTGATCGTTCACTCGCACGTTGATATCGAACGTCGTCACCTGTAAATCAGCCGCGGCGAGTCCGAGCCGGCGAAGCGTGTCGATCAGCGCGAAGGGCTGGGTCGTCTGTAGCGGATAGTAGTCGTAGCCGTCGGCCTTGTTCGTGAAATCGAGTCCTGGGCCAACGATCGCGACACGGTGCACGCTGCGTGGCGCGAATGTCTTCTGTCGCGCGATCGTCTCGAGCGCGACGTGCACGCTGAAGTCGGAGAGGATTGCAGTGTCCGATGACAGGCCACGCTCGCGAAAGATTGTCGCGTTGGCCGCAGTCAGCGTCGCGGCGCCGCCAGGTCTCGCTGCAGCCAACGTTTGTTCCGTGGCGGCAAACTCGCGAATCATGCGCTGCCTGGTATCGAGCAGAAATCGGCGTGCGCGTTCGCGACCGGATGCGTCCCGCGGGTCGGCATTGTGCGCAATGAGGATACGACGGGCGAACTGGAGTCGCTCGTTGTCGCCGGGAGCGGTCACGCGGTCGAGAAGATCCTCCAGGCGGCCGGTGATGATGTCGTCGATTGCGCGAGGCGCGACCGCAGGCGGGCGAGAGGTGAAGCTGGTTCCGTACAGCCAGAAGTTGACCAGCGAGTCTTCATCGCCTCGTGCGAGGCGAGCGCGGACGTCGCGATCGTGCTGCTCGATCCACGACGGCCACAGCCGGGCGAGCTCCTGCGTCGAGCGTCCGCGCAGTTCGCGCGGCAGGTTTGATGAGAGCGAACTGAATACCGCAGCGGCTTGATCGAACGTCACCCGGGATTGTGCGGCGACGTTCGTTGTGACGATGAGCACGGCCGCGGTGAAAGCGACCGCGCCCATCCCGATCAGGCGTGTGCTATTTCTCGCTGGCGTCCCTTCCATCGCGCGGCGCGCCGGTACCGGACGAACCCAGGAACATCTTGCGGCCGTCGGTGAACGTGACGTCGCGCCCGTTGGCGCGATTGGAGCCGTTCTTGGCTTTGTAGCCATCGACGACCAGTTCGGTGCCCTCAGGCAGCGAGGCCTTTGTCAGTCCACGCCGGAGCAGCGTGTTCGGCGTTCCACCCTCGATCATCCATCGCTCGGTGGTCCCGTCGGCCTTCTTCACGTCGAGATGGATCCAGGTGTGCGGGTTGATCCACTCGACCTTCGCAACGGTGCCCTTCAGCTGCACGGGTTGGTTGGCATCGAATTCAGCAGCGAATGAATGATGCGCGCTGAGCGATGCGCCGCTCGCCAGCAACAGCGCACCGAGAAAAAGGCCACGTCCGTTTATCACCATGAATGACTCCACGGCCGGTCCAAAAGGACCGGCCCTACTTTTTCGCTCCAGCCGCTTTCCGCTCTTCCTCACGCGCGCCGCTGAGGATTCCTTCCATGCCGTAGTTCCCTTCATGGCACGCGTACTCGAACATGTCTTCACCGGTGTTGATGTACGGAATCGAGATCGTCCACGGCCGGGTGAACGTGGTCGGGTCGTTGATGGTGACGCGGTATTCGAGCTCGTCGGGGCCGACGCGGCGGATGCGCTCGACGAGCGTGAGGTTCTCGGCGGCGCCCCGGTAGAGGATCTTGTCGGTGAAGTTCGTGGTTTCGACCACGAGCGTGTCGCCGTCCCATCGGCCCGTCGAGTGTCCCATCCACTGACGCATCGACGAGCCGATATGTGGACGACCATCCGTCGGAATGACACGCGTCCCACCGAGCATCTCGATCTGGATGGCGACATAACCCGGGCTCTGGGTAATGCGGTAGTTGTTGTTGTACGCCGTCGGGCTCATCGCACCCGGCAGGCCTCGCGTGATGCACCGCTCGAAGGTGCTGCGGTCGAGCCAAGTGTCGGTGCCGCGTCCATTCGCGCCTGCGCCACGGAACGCCGGCCGCTTCCCCTCATCGGCCTGGCGCTTGCGCGCTTCTTCGGTCAGTGGAGGTACTTTGCCGTCCGGAGGATCGACCACGAGCGACGTCCGCAGCGTTGTCACCTTCGTGCCGCGATCCCACCAGAAGTCGTTGTAGGCGCGCTCGACGTCACCGCGTGTGCCTTTGGCGCGCCCTTCGTCACCGTTGCGTTCGCTGGCGGACTTCTCCATCGCCGCTATTTCCTGCGCCGTGAAGAACTCACGGCCATTGACGTTGGCCGGGCGCTCGAACGGGGTGATCGTGCGATTCGAGAACGTGCCCTGAAGGTCGGGCTCTCCCCACGGCGTTTTCGGCGTCGTGTACGGTTTCGCCGGCGGTGCGCCGCTGCCATTCTGGGCGACGAGCACGGATGGCGCCACGAGGACGCTAACGATCGCCACGATCAGGACGAGATGTTTGTCGCGCATGTCTGGGCTCCGCAACACGGTCCGGCTGAAGCCGGACACTACGTACTAGAAATCGAACTGCGCGGTGATCTTCGCGAACCGCGCGGTCAGGATGCCGGTCGGCACCAGCCAGGCCCCGCCTGGGATGAACGCCTGGTTATACGTTTCGATCGGGTTGGCGTTTAGCGCATTGTACAGATCCACTGAAATCTGCGTGCGGAAGTGGCTGAAGCGCAGAATCTTGCCGACACGCAGATCGACCTGGTTGATGCGATCGCCGATGACGTCACCCGGCTCGACGAGATTGACGAGCGCGAACTGCACGTTGCCCGAAAGCGGCCGGCCCATCGAGGCAGCAGCCGCCGCCGACGGCAAGCTGTAGTCGGCGTTCAACGCATCCCCCGGCAAGCTCTGGAACGTACCGGCGACCTGCACGTCGATCTTCGGGATCGTGTACGAACCGAGTCCTTTGAAGTCCTTATCGAATTGCGGCTGGGTCCGGCAGTAGGGCGTGATCCTCGCCTGAGTGCCAAGCGCGATCTCCGGCACCTTTGCCCGGATTTCGCAGTTGTCGTCGGTGCGCCGGCCAATACTCGTTCCGCCCTGGAACGTCAGCCCGTCGCGCACGCGTGCGTTGAAATTGATCTCGACACCGTTCCAGTGCCGCTGCTGCTTGCCGTACTCGTCGGAAAACGTCTGGAAGTTGTTGGTCACGCCGGCGAGCGACGGTACGACGTCAATCAGATTCGAGACGGTGTAGCCGCCACCGCCGGGCAGTCGCGGGTCGGACGGCGCGGTTACGCTGAACGTGGTGTAGTCGGTCGCTTGCGTGGCGAGATTGTCGGTCACGAAGAAGTTGCCGAAGATGCGGCGGAAATAGCCGACGTTCATAGAGACGCGCGGCAGCAATTCCTGCTGCACCTGCACACCGAAGTTCCAGTCGTACCCGCGCTTGCCCCATCCCGTGATCGTGTTCGGGTCGTAGGTGATGCTGAACACGGGACGACCGAAGTTCAGATTGCTGCTGAGGCCGCAGAAGTCGCCACCTGACGCACTGAGATCCTGTGCTTGCGGGTTCAGCAGATCGCAATCGGGCCGGAAGTTTCTGTTGCTGTCCGTCCACGTGCGGTTCGCGCTGGTCGAGACACGGGACAGCGGATTGAGCAGTCCGCCGGTGATCGAGCTGCCATCGGCGGCGACGAGGTATTTGCCGATGTTCACCTTGACGGCCGTCTTGCCGTTGCCAAACACGTCGTACGCGGCGCCGACGCGTGGCGTGATGTCGTTGTACGACACGCCGTCAGACGGGTCGTAGGTCACTGCAGTCGGGAAGAACGGATTCGGCCCAAGCTGCTGTCGTGGGAAGTGACTCCACACGTGGTCGTAGCGTAGTGCGCCGGAGACCGTGAGCCGTTTACTCGTCCACTGGTCTTGCGCGTAGAACGATCCGGTTGAGACGTGCGTGTGCACTTCCGCCGGCCCCGCCGTCATCGTCAACTGGTTCGGGACACCGTTGTTGACGCGGTAGTTCAACCACGCATCGTTCATGCGCGGGTTGGGAAACTTGTTGTCGATGAACTGCGCCAGATAGCCGACCTTCGCGCTGTGCCGGCCAGTGACGTAGGTCGCGGCCGCGCGCCAGTTGTATACACCGCTGTCCGCGATGTACCAGTTGTTGGCGCGGTAGTTCAGGTTCGCAATCCCGCCATTATTGGCACACCCCGCCGTGCACTGCTCGGTCACACGAATCAGCGCATTGCTGTTTTCGAGGTTGGGTTTTGGTCCGTAATTGAGGATCAGATTCGTTCCGAATCCCGCTTCGTACAGCAGACGGCTCGTCGCAGGAGACGTCCAGGTCGCCTGCTGCACGCGTGGCGGCGACTGGTTGTTGTCACGCGCCTCGGGTGATGTGGTCGGTGTGCCGCCGTCGTTGCAGAGCGTGCAGTTGCGCTGCTCGTCCCAGTAGAAATTGAACTTGTTCTTGGGCGAGGCCTGCCACGTCACCCGCGTGCTGACGTTCTTCCAGCTGCTGTCGGATTCGGCCTGTTGGCTTTCGTCGGGCACATAGGTCCATGCGTTGACGTCGCCCGCGTTGCGATTCCGGAACATCCCGCCGACGAGTCGATGGTTGCCCTGATAACGCGTCGCTGAGAAGAACCATAGACGGTCACGTTTCAGAGGACCGCCGACGGAGAGACTCGTGTCCCAGATGCGCGCGAGCGCATTGGGCGCGCGTAGTCCCGCCTGTCGAATCTCGTCGGTGAAATTGCTGCTTTGCATCGATCCGTTGGCCCAGTTCGCGAAGGCGTTGCCCGAGAGCCGGTTGCCGCCTTGTCGTGGCACGAGGTTCATCGCCGGGCCTGCGTTCTCGGCCTCGCCGAGACCGCCCGCCGTCGAGAACACGACTTCCTGTGCGTTGCCGACATCCGCCACGGTGTACGACACACCCGTGCCGTTCAGTGACGCGCCGAGCGAGAGACCATCGACCGTCAACCGGCCTTCATTGCCGGGACCGCCGCGCATCGCAAACGTCACCGTCAGCGGGCCCGCGAGGCCGCCGACGTCCTGGCTGCCGGAGAGTGATATGCCGGGAACGAGCGTGACCAGGCTGTGATACAGGCGGGCCGTCGGCACGGCGGCGATCACTTCGTTATCGAGGACGCTCTGCTGCTTGGCGTTGACGACATCGACGATCGGCGATTCGCCTTTGACCGTAATCGTTTCTTCAAGCGCGCCAACGCGTAACTCGACGTTGATCAGTGCTGAGAATGAGCCAGTGAGTTCAATGCCTTCACGTCTGACTGTGCTGAATCCCCCAAGCGTGAACGTGACGAAGTACGACCCGGGACGGAGGTCTTCGATGCGGTACTGGCCCGAACTGTCCGTGGTCGCTGTACGGACCTTCTCAATGAGTGCCGGACTCGCCGCTTCGACGGTGACGCCCGGCAGCACGGCACCCGATGTATCGCGCACGACACCGGTGATAGCGCCCTGGGCGAACGCGATGACTGGGAAAAGCCAGGACGCGAGAACGATTAGTGCGAGACGGCACCCGATACGCATGCGATGCTCCCTTCCGACCCATGAAGGAGTGAGATGTCAGTTAATTATCGATGCGCCGGAATTATCGTCGCTATAAGTGAAGTGTCAAGCTCCAGATTGGGTAGGTGGCGAATCGCTCGCTTGAGCGCGTCTCGCGAATCGCTTAGGGAACGAGCACGATCTTGCCGTAAGCCGCTGATTCCATGATCGCGACGTGCGCTTTCACCGCGTCGGCGAGCGGGAACTCCTTGCCGATGACGGGGTTGAGTGTGCCGTTCTCGAGACCGGCGACGAGGCCGGCGTGAATCTCGCGCAGCTCCTCCGGGGTGGCATTGAACAGCGTCATGCCGAGGATTGCGCCGTCGCGCGCCATCGCCTTGCGCGGATCGATCTCGACGCGGCCGCGATTGCCGATCACGACGACGCGGCCGTTGCGGGCCAAAACGTCGAGGTCGTGATCGAGATTGACATTGGCGAGCATCTCGAGCACGACGTCTACACCGGCGTTGCCGGTCAGCGGCATCACCTGCTGCAGATAGCCGGCGTCGCGGTGATTGAGCACGTGATGTGCGCCATGTTCGCGGGCGAGCGTGAGTCCGTCCGCCGTGCCTGCCGTGCCGATGACGCGCAGACCATGCGAGCGTCCGAGCTCCACCGCGGCAGTGCCGACGCCGCCGCTCGCGCCATGCACCAGCAGCGTTTCGCCGGCTCGGGCGCGGGCGCGCATGAACAGCGCGCGCCATGCGGTCGAATACGGCACACCGAGTGCAGCGCCCTGGGCAAACGACACGCGAGAGGGGAGCGGATGCGCGAGCGCCTGATCGCAGACCATCAGCTGCGCGTATCCGCCGGAAGCGCCTTGCGTGTAGACGCGGTCGCCAGGTTTGAAGGCCGTGACGTTGGCGCCGACCTTCTCGACGGTTCCGCCGACGTCAGACCCAGGGATATACGGCAGATTTGGTTTGCGCGCGTAGGCGCCGGCGCGAATATAGGCTTCGACGGGATTGACGCCGACGGCGTGAACGCGAATGAGGAGTTGCCCGGGTCCCGGTGCCGGGTCGGGCGCCTCCTCGAACTTCATCACATCGGGCGCACCAAACTCTTTGACGACAATCGCCTTCATGCAGCGATTATGTCGTAGGGCCCGTCCTTTTGGACGGCCCTTCGCGATCTTTGGACCGGCCTACTCCTGCCTGGTCCGTCCCTTTTCGACTTTCTTCATCTCCTGCTCCGCTTTGATCACTCTCTCCTCGAGCTGCAACTTGAGCGAGTCCACCTGTTTTTGCAGATCGATGATCTGGTAATCGGAGGGGACGGTGAAGAGATCGGGTGGCGGCTCGTTGCGGACGATGTTCGTCAGCCGATAGAGGGTGTCGCCCGAGCGGGGGTCACGCCGTGTGATGAAGACCGCCATCTGGAGTTCCTTCGAAAACCACCGCTCCGTCACCACATTGATTGGATTCAAATTGCCAATCTGCCCAGCGGGAATCGTCGTCGTCATCCGCGTGCCTTCGGCGCTGACGCCTTCGATCTGACGTGTGCCGAGTGGCTCGACGACCAAGGTGTTGCTGGCTGCGCCCTGGCGCGCCACCATCTCCAGCTTGTCGGCGACCTTCTTCAGTTCGATCGACCCATTCACCTCGACGACCGATTGCACCGCGATTTTGGCTCGACTGCGGCGCGCCTGTTTCATCCGCTCGTCAAGCGTGTAGGTCACGCCGTCGACGGGATCGGTGATCACCGTGAAGCGTGGCGGCTCAGAGTCCTGTTGCCCTGGTGTGGTGGTCACCGTGTGCGTCGACCAGTTCATGCCCTTCTGGAGCACGACGAGTGGACCGAGCATGGCGACTTCCTGTTCGCTTCGCGTGCGGCCTTTACCGTCGCGAGCCATCGAAGTGCTGAAGCGGCGCTCGATACGATTGCCATCGGAAAGCATCTGGGTAAACTCGGTGGTGGCTTCCGCCGTGAATGGCGCGCCGGCGATTGCCGGTACGTTCTCCATTGCCTCGACGTTGAGGATCTCGGTCGTCCCGAGATTCAAGACCGCCGCGCCGCCCCACCTGCCTTGAGCATGTGCCGTGATCGGCACGATCAGCGTAGCTGCAGCGATTACTGAAATCCCGACGTGTCGATTCATAACTCCGTCTCCCGCGCACGCGAACGCGTGCGCTCTACGATGTCTACAACTCGCTGATGGGCACACGCACGGCGCGCGCGACGCCGTCCTCACCGACCAGCACGTCGATGTCCACTGTTTCTGGTGGCGCCGCACCTCGTTGTGTCGGCGAGGGAATGCCAAGCTCGCCAAGCACGGACCGCGCGACTCGCATGCGCACGACGCGAATCGGCTCGTCGGCCATGAGCGGTCCGCCGACCACGGCGACCGTTGTGTACGTAGCGTCCGGCTTTAGCCGGACTGTCGGTGTAGTGTCCGGCTTCAGCCGGACGGGTGTAGTGTCCGGCTTTCCTTGCCTGAGCAACGTCGAAGGCAGCCGGACCTCCGGGTTACGCTCCCACACGAGCGCACCGACGATCGTGATGCCCGCTGCCAACGTCGCCATGCGAATCACGCGCCTGTTCCGCGATCGTGTGAGTCGGCTCGGGTCGTGGTCAGCGTCCCAGCGCGCCATCACCACGGTTTCCACGCGCGGAGATGTCTTGCTGGCGGATTCGATCTCGGCCAGCATCTGCAGCGACTGTGTGAGCCGCTCCTGATTGCGCTCCGAGTGCTTCATACCTCACACCTCACGGTCGGTCGTCGCGTCGTCTCCATGCAGGCGAGCCCGCGTTGGAGCTTCTCAGCCAACAGGTGGCGCGCGCGATGCAGGCGCGAACGCACGGTTCCGATCGCGCAGCCAAGTGCCTGTGCCGCATCGGCATAGCTGACGTCCTGGAGATCGCACAGCACGATCACTTCGCGATAGCGGGCCGGGAGCCGCATGATGGCGCGTCGCAAGTGCTGCACGTCGCGCTCGCGGATCAGATCCTCGGCAGCCGTGGCCGAGGCCGTCGGCAGACACAGGTCGGCTTGATCCTCGAGCCGGACGAGCAGTCGATCGCGCAGCAGCCGTCGTCGGGTGTGATGCCGTGCCGATCCATAGAGATAGGTGGTCAGCGATGCGCGTGACGGGTCGTAGCGGGACGCGTCGCGCATCAACGCCAGAAACACTTCCTGGACGATGTCCTCAGCGATCGTCGTCGAGCCGGTCATCAGCCGCGCGAAGCGGTAGACGGTGGCGTGATGCGTCTGGTAGAGAGTCGCGAATGCATCGCGATCGCCGGCGGCGGTGCGCCGCATCAGGTCGATGTCGCCGACCTTGCTCTCGATGGTGTCCGGGTCGGGGGACGAAGCCGCATCCTGCATTCGCCCGGTGATTGCGGCCAGCGGCGGGAAAGTTCCCGAGAGATCGTGGGCCACGGCCTTTTGGACGTGCGGGGACTGACGATGGACGACCTCAACTCCCAACTGCCAATTCCCAACTCCCAACCACTTCCAACTCCCAATTCCAAACTCCCAAACGGACGACTCCGAAGTTACTGGGAGTTGGGAGTTGGCGTTTGGGAATGGTTGGGCGTTGAGAATTAAAGAGGGAAGAGCCGGTCGAAATTTCCGCCGAATATCAGCGCCTGGTCTTCTGCCGCTACTCCGAGCGCGCTCA
>Ga0310810_10001238_pt1 | contig 26528 bp, 30 predicted proteins | sample NCmetagenome_FD_207641 | JGI IMG/M metagenome (GOLD analysis project Ga0310810, IMG submission 207641) | Soil microbial communities from experimental microcosm in Duke University, North Carolina, United States - NC | ecosystem: Engineered > Artificial ecosystem > Soil microcosm > Unclassified ...
GCTGCAGCTGCAGCCAGTAGTCTCTACCCCGCCGTCGACGGCGCGTTCTCCTCGCGGTCCAGCCGTCCCGCGAGATCTCTGAACGACAGCTGGTCGATGGAGAGGAAGATCAGCCCCAGCCCGATCTGCTGCGCTGTCTGGCATAGCCAGAGCACGTTGGCGTAGGCGAGCCCGGGCCCATTGACCACCGAGGCCGGCAGGAAGATGGAGAGGCCGAGCTTCACCGCGGCCTGGAAGGTCCCGACCATGCCCGGGGCAGCGGGGATCATCACCCCCACCACCAGCAGGCACATCGTCACGTAGGACTGGAAGAGCGTGAGCTGGAACGGGAAGGCCCGCATCAGCATCCACATCCCGAACCCGTTCAGCGCCCAGTAGAGCAGCGTGAAGGCGAGGAACGCCGCCAGCTCCGCCGGACGGTGCCGCTGCTTGAGGGCGCCGACGAAGCTGTCCACCACGCCCGAGGCACGCTCTCCCAGCGAGGGGGACAGTCGCCCCAGGGTTCCGCGGACCAGGCCCACCGCGCGGTCGTGGTTCCAGGCGGCGAACAGGAGGAACAGGAACCCGCCGAAGAAGATGAGGAACATCGCGTTGGCCCCGTAACGGGCCAGCCGGACCGGAGTCGCCTCTCCGTGAACGAAGAAGAGCAGGCCTCGCAGGAGCAGCGCGACGAACACGCCGTCCGCGATGCGCTCCAGCACGACGCTGGTCATCGCGGCGCTCCGCCGGATGGTGCTCCTCTGGGCGATGAGGAACGGCCGGGCGAACTCGCCGAGCCTGAATGGGAGGACCAGCAGCATCATGAAGCCGATGGCGCTCGCGTCGTTCAGCGCGCGGAACCGGACTCGCTCCTGGGAGGCCAGCAGCGCGCCCCAGCGCGCCGTGCGGCAGAGGTGAATGACCAGGAGGACGACCAGGTAGGGCAGCACCCAGAGGTAGTTCGCCGAGCGGAGGCTCGCCCACTGCTCCGCCCAGTGCGTGTCGCGGAAGGCCCACCAGCCGAACACGAGCGTGACGGCCAGGCTGGCCAGGAACTTGAGGAGGCGCTTCACGGGGTGCCGCCGTCTACCCCACCCGCGTCGGGCATTTCCACCGTTTCGCCGGCGAGAACCTTCGCCGGTGCGTCGCGGAACAGACGCTCGACGGAGGCCTTCCCGGCAGCCGCGCGCAGCTCGCCGAGCGCGCGCTCGATCCACTGCCGCGCGCCGGTGGGCGCGTGCAGGTCGGTGGCGGCGACGGAGTAGAGGCCGTCGTCGAGCAGCGTGCGCGCCGTGCGGCGCGCCACCGGGCCGTACCGGCCGCTCAGGGCGCCGATGTCCAGCTGGAGGCGGGCGCCGAGCGCCACCACCTCGGCGGCGCGCCCGGGACGCTGGAGCTCGACGCACCGCTCGGGGTGGGCCAGCAGCGGGATGACGCCCTTGCGCATCATCCGGAAGACGAGCGCCGGCAGCGCAGGCACCGGAGCAGCGTACGGGAGCTCCACCAGGACGTACGGGCCGCGGTGAACGGGCCGGGCGGCCGTGGTGCCCAGCGCCTCGAGGAAGCCGTCCTCCACCAGCGCGTTCTCCGCCCCGAGCTCGAGGGCGAGGGGCACGCCCGCCTTCTCCAGCAGTGTGCGCAGCGCCTTCAGCCGTTCCACGCACACCTCGACCGGGGCGCATCCGGCCCGCGCGTGCGGGCTCACGGCGACGGTGGACACCCCCACCTCGACCAGCGCGCGGGCCATCTCCAGCGCGTCGTCGGGCGTCCGGGCGCCGTCGTCCACTCCGGGCAGGAGGTGGCAGTGCAGATCGACGTAGCCGCTCATCGCTCGGAGGAGTCGTCCGGCGACGGCGGCAGCTCCTCGCCGTCGTCCGGCCGCGACTGGACCCGGTACTCCTCGCCGAACCACTTGCCGAGGTCGACGCGGCGGCAGCGCTCGGAGCAGAAGGGGAAGAAGCCGTTCCGGGCGCGCGGCTCCACCGGCTTCTTGCACACGGGACAGGGGACGTTGCGTTCCACGGACCCCACCCTTCTAAGGCCGGGGACGCCCCGGTTCCAGCATCGCTCCGCGGCGGCGCCTCCGGAGCCGGGTTGCCAGGCTCCCGGGGAGGAGCGAGCGCCCCTGCAGCACCACGAGGCCGACCCCGGCCACCATGATCGGGAGGAGCAGGCTCAGGTGGTAGAGCAGGACGAAGGCGAAGGCGAGGTGGTGGCGAACGCCGGCGCTGGCCAGCGCGAACGCCCCCGCGGCCTCGAAGGAGCCTGCCCCGCCCGGCACCGGCACCACGGTTCCGAGGTTGGCAGCGGTGATGACCGCGAAGGCCACCATCGGCGAGAGCGAGAGCCCCAGCGCGTGTCCGGCGACCATCACCACCGGGACCTCCCAGAGCCAGGGGAGCGGAGCGAGCACGAGCTCCACCAGCAGGAGGCTCCGGCGGTCGTGCGCCGCGAATCCGGAGCGCAGCTTCTGGAGCCATCGCGGCCCGGGGTCCAGCCGCGGCGAGAGGCGGCGAAGCAGCGGGAGCTGGGCGATGACCGCGAGCGCACCCGAGCCGAGGACCAGCAGAGCCAGCACGCCGATGGCGCGGACCAGCCAGGTCGGCGGGGCTTCCTTCCAGCCGACGGCGCTGACGACGCAGGTGACGACGAACGCCACGAGCCAGCCGGCCTTGTCGCTCCAGTAGTCGAGCAGCTCGGTGCCGAGGAGGGTGACCCGGCTCGTCCCGGTCCGCTTCCCGAGGTACTGGACGCGGAGGACGTCCCCTCCCCGGGCCGGGATGAGGACGTTGAACGCGGAGGCGACCAGCATCGCGGCGAAGGCGTCGCGGTACCGGAGCGGGAGCACCGGCCGCACGACCCACCACCAGCGGAGCGCCTGCAACGCGAGCAGGGCGAAGGTGCCGCCCACCGCGGCCAGGAGCGGCAGCGGACGGGCGCTGCGCAGCGAGGCCAGGACGTCGCTCCAGCGCAGCCCCATGAGGCGCGCCACGAGCACCGCGCTCCCGATCCCGAGGGCGATGCCCCCGGAGGTCCGGAGGACGGCGACCCAGCGAGGGCGCCGGGGCCGTTCGGTGTCCTCGTCCGCCATGGCGACGGAAGTTGGGGCGGCCCCCCGATGCTTGCAATCCGGTCGGAAGCCAGGCAGGCGAATCGCCCCGAGGAGAGCCGACATGCGCGCGGTCCGCATCGAGCAGCCCGGCAGCGCCCTGGGGCTGCGCTTGGTCGAGGTGGAGGAACCCCTCCCGGGGCCGGGGGAGATCCAGGTCGAGGTGCACGCCTCCGCGCTGAACCGCGCGGACTGGCTCCAGGTCCTCGGGAAGTACCCCGTGCCGCCCGGGACTCCCCCGGACCTGCCGGGGATGGAGTACGCCGGCACGGTGCGCGCGGCGGGCCCCCGCGCCACCCGTTTCCGTCCGGGTGACCGGGTGATGGGACTGGTGCCCGGGGCGGCGTTTGCCGAGCGCCTCGTGACCCACGAGCGCGAGGCCGTGCCCATCCCGGAGGCGGTGCCGCTGACGGACGCGGCGGCCATTCCCGAGGCCTTCTTCACCGCGTTCGATGCGCTGGTGCTGCAGGGCCGGCTCGGCGCCGGAGAACGGGTGCTGGTGCACGCGGCGGCGAGCGGCGTGGGCACCGCGGCCGCGCAGATCGTGCACGCCTCGAGCGCGACGCTGCTGGGCACGGGCCGCGACGCGGGGAAGCTCGAGCGTGCGGCCGCCCTCGTTCCCTTCACCGCGGTGACCGTCTCGCGGGACGCGCCCCGGTTCGCCGAGCGGGTGCTGGAGCTCACCGACGGCGCGGGAGTGGACCTGGTGCTGGACCTGGTCGGAGGGCGGTACACCGCCGAGTCGCTCGGCTGTCTCGCCCCGCGCGGACGGATGATGCTGGTGGGAACCGTGGACGGGGTGAGGAGCGAGATCGACCTCCGCGTGGTCCTCGGAAAGCGGGTGCAGATCACCGGAACCGTGCTGCGCGCCAGGCCGCCGGAGGAGAAGATGGCGCTGGCCAGAGAGGTGGAGCGACACGTGCTCCCCCTCTTCGGGCGCGGCGTCTACCGGCCGGTGGTGGACCGGGTGCTCCCGATGGAACAGGTGACGGAGGCGTTCGAGATCCTGGTCGCGGACCGGAACGTGGGAAAGATCGTCCTCGCATGGAGCGGCCGATGAGCTTCGACCCTGGCGCACCGGGCCTCCCCGGACAGGCCTACGGACTTCCTCACACCGTCGACGAGGCCCGGGTGGTGCTCGTGCCGGTGCCCTTCGAGGCCACCACCTCCTACGGCGGGGGCGCGGCGGAGGGTCCGGCGGCGGTGCTGCGGGCCTCCGCGCAGGTGGACCTCTTCGATCTCGAGACCGGCCGCCCCTACATCGACGGCATCGCCATGCTCCCCGAGGAGCCCCGGGTGCGCGCCTGGAACGCGGAAGCCAAGCGGCTCGCAGAGCCGATCATCGAGGCCGGCGGCGCCCCACCCGGAGACGCGGGTCTCGCCCGGGTGAACTCGATCTGCGAGGAGCTCAACGCCTGGCTGGAGCGCACCGTCGCCCGCCTCGTCGCCGACGGGAAGCTGGTGGCCACGGTGGGAGGCGACCACGGAAGCATCTACGGAGCAATCGCCGCGCACGCGCACGCCTACCCCGGCATGGGCATCCTCCACCTGGACGCCCACGCCGACCTCCGCGACGCGTACGAGGGCTTCACCTGGTCCCACGCCTCCATCTTCCACAACGTCGTCCGCCGCCTCCCCGAGGTGTCGAGGCTGGTGCAGGTGGGGCTGCGCGACATCTCCGAGGCGGAGCTCGCGCTGGTGGAGTCCTCCGGCGGCCGGGTGGTCATCCACCCCGACCCGGAGCTGAAGCGCCGAGGCTTCGACGGCGAGCCCTGGGCGCGGCAGGTGGACCGCATCGTCCAGGTCCTTCCGGAACAGGTCTATCTGTCCTTCGACATCGACGGCCTCGATCCCACCCTCTGTCCCCACACCGGGACGCCGGTGCCGGGCGGGCTGTCGTTCCCCGAGGCCACCGCGCTCATTGCCGGGGTGGTGCGCTCGGGGCGCCGCATCGTGGGGATGGACCTGAACGAGGTCGCGCCCGGGCCGGAGGGTGACGAGTGGGACGGGAACGTGGGTGCGCGGCTGCTCTACAAGATGATCGGCTGGGCCCTCCGCTCGCAGCGCGGGGGTGAAGGACGCTGATGCGCCCCTTCCTGGTCGTGGCGCTCGGGCTGCTGGTGCTGCCGGAGGCCCGCGCGGCGTCGGCGCAGCGACGCTCCCCGGTGGTGGACGTGGTCCAGAAGGTCGCCCCGGCGGTGGTGTTCATCGGGACGGAGCAGGTGGTGGACCGGCGGATGCGGGGTACGCCGCTGGAGGAGCTCTTCCTCGGCGACGGCAGGCGCACGCAGCGGCGGACGGTCCAGTCGCTCGGCTCGGGCGTGATCATCGACGCGTCGGGGACCATCGTCACCAATGACCACGTCATCCGCGGCGCGTCGGCGGTGCACGTCGTGCTGGCCGACGGACGGCAGATCGACGCAGAGGTGGTGGGGGCGGACGCGCAGAACGACCTCGCGGTGCTCCGCATCCAGTCGAAGACGCCGCTTCCGGCGGCGAAGCTCGGCACCTCGAGCGATCTGATGATCGGCGAGACGGTGGTGGCCATCGGCAGCCCCTTCGGGCTCACCAAGACCGTCACCTCCGGCGTGCTCTCCGCCATGGGCCGGAGCTTCAAGGCCAACGACCAGCTCTACATCGATTTCTTGCAGACCGACGCGGCCATCAATCCCGGCAACTCCGGCGGCCCGCTCCTGAACCTGGACGGCGAGGTCGTCGGCATCAACACCGCCATCTTCAGCGGCGCGCAGGGCATCGGCTTCGCCATTCCGGCGGACAAGGTCCGGCGCATCGTCCAGGAGCTGAAGAGCTTCGGGAAGGTCAGGCCGGCCTGGGTTGGCATCAACGCGATGGACCTGACGGCCGCGGCCGCGCGGAAGCTGGGGTGGGACCGCAGCGACGGCGTGCTGGTCGAGTCGGTGGATCCCGGAAGCCCGGCGGCCCAGGCCGGCGTTCACCCCGGGGACATCGTGGCGGAGCTGGGCGGCTCGCCGGTGAAGGACGCCGACGAGCTCCAGGCGCGTCTCCGCGGGTACCCGGCCCGGGCGGCCATGCCGCTCGTGCTGTTTCGCGATGGACAGAGCGTCCAGGTCACGGTGACCCCGACCGAGTTTCCCCCCGAGCAGGCCGATGCCTTCGCCTGGGACCGCCTGGGGCTGCGCCTCGGCGCTTCCGGAGGGACGCTGGCGGTGTCCGCGGTCCGCAAGGAGAGCCAGGCCGACGCCTTCGGCATCGAGCGCGGTGACCTCATCGTCCGGCTCAACAACGTGGCGCTGGACTCGCCGGGGACGTTCCGGGAGGCGCTGATCTCCGCCCGACACGCGCGGTCCGTGTTGCTCGTGGTGCGACGTGCGGGTCGCAACTACCTCGTCACGTTCCGGCTGTAAGGGTCCGGGCGGACCCGTTCGGGAGGTGCGACTCCTGGCCACAAGCCGGGGGGCATTCATCCGGTCGATTTCTCGGTGCCCGAGCAAGCGCTAGAGTGCCGCTCCAGCGTGACCCGAATCGTCCCGACCTATCGCACAGCGGGGCCGCTGCTGGCGGGTACCCGATCGAGCGCAATGCTCGGCCTCGAGGAGCGCGAAGCCTCCGCGCGTCCGGTCGTTCTCGTCTGGGCGCCACCGGAGCTGCCGAAGGACGAGGATCGCTTCTCGGAGCTCCAGCGCGACACCCGTCGCGCCGCCACGCTCGATCATCCGCACATCGTGAAGGTGCACGGGCTCGCCACGCTCGAGCAGGGGCTCGCCCGGGTCGTGGAGTACGTGGACGGCGAGTCGCTGCGCGACGTGCTGGAGCACACCGGCAAGCTTTCCCCCGCCATCGCCGGGCGCATCGCGGTGGACTGCGCGCTGGGGATCCACTACGCGCACGTGGCCGGCAACGACGACGGCACGCCGCTGGTGCACGGAGACCTCCGGCCCGAGACGGTGATGCTCGCCTTCTCCGGGCGGGCGAAGGTCGGCGGCTACGGAGCGCTCGCGGTCGCTCCGAAGGAGACCAACGGACAGCGGGTGGTGAACCGCCGCCGCTATTGCGCCCCGGAGCAGATCATCGGCGGCCGGGCCGCGCAGACCCCCCAGACCGACGTCTTCCTCCTCGGCCTGGTTCTCTACGAATGCCTCACCGGCCGGATGCCCTGGGACAAGGAGACCGACTTCGACCAGGCGGTGATGAACACCCCGCTGCCGCTCGAGGATCTGCCCCCGGTGATCCAGGCGCTGCTCCGGAAGGCCACGGCGAAGCGCGCCTCCGAGCGGCACAAGACTGCGCTGGCCTTCCGCGACGCGGTCGACCAGGCCCTCGAGCCGCTGGCGACGCCGGCACAGCTGTCCGAGCTGCTGGAGCACCACTTCCCGGCGCAGGACTCGCCGCGCGCCGCGCGGAAGCAGGTCCTGGACGCCGCGCTCGAGGCGCACGCCCGGGCGTGGGCGGCTCAGCCGCCGAAGGCGTCCGAGGAACCCACCATCCCCATCTCGCAGCGCGAGCTCGCCGAGCTCGAGCCTCCGCGCTTCGACTGGCGCTCGAAGATGCCGCTGGTGTTCGGCGTCGCCGTGGCCTCTGCCCTCGGGGTGGCCTTCTGGGTCCAGACCCGCCACGCGGTCCCGAAGCCGATGCTGACCTTGCCACCCGGCCAGCAGCAGGCGGCGCGTCCGCCTCCGTCCGGGAACGTCCAGCCGGCCTCCACGGTGGCGAGCGCGACTCCCCCGGTCGTCGCCCCCGCGGTGGAGCGTGCCCCTGCCCCACCCCCGGCGCCCGCGCCGGCGCTCGCCGCCACTGCGGGGAAGCCGGTGGCCGACGCGCGCGGCAAGGGTGACTTCATGACCACCGGGCTGGATCTCGTCACGGATCCATCGGTGGAGGTTGCGCTGGACAAGAAGCCATACGGTCGGACCCCGATCGTCATCCCGGCGACGCCGGGGCGCCACGTGCTGACGCTCAGCGACCAGTCGAAGGGCATCAGCCAGTCACGGGCGGTGACCGTGAAGAAGGACGGCGTCACCTCGATGCACCTCACGGTGGGCCGGGGCACGCTGTCGGTGCGCGCACCGCAGGGGGCCCGGGTCATCGTCGACGGCCGGGTGGTGGGGTCGAGCCCGGTGGACGACCTCCACCTCTTCGAGGGCAGCCACCACCTGAAGGTCACGCTCGGGGACGCGGTCTGGCAGCAATCCTTCGTCCTGCGCAACGAGCAGAGCCTGCGCTACGACGTCGAGCTGAAGCCGACCAACGGCGGCTGACCCGCAGTTCGTCGTTCGACGCGAGCCGGAGCACCCTCAGCCGTCGGGGTGGTGGCTGAGCGCGACCCGGTTGCCCTCGGGGTCCCGGACGTACATCGTCCAGCGCGTCTCGTGGACCAGCGGGATGCCGCACCGGTCGAGCTCTGCGCGGATGCGCGCGCGGTCTGCCCGGGGGATCCGCAGCGCCACGAGGAACAGGCCCGGCCGGCCGTCCCGGAAGCCCGGGTCCGGCGACGGCGCGGTCTCGACCCGCTCGAGGGCGAGGAACTCTCCCCCTCCGACGTCCAGCCAGATGCTGCGGAGCCGGCCGTCCTCGCCATGGTGGCGCTCGATCTCGGAGAGCCCGAGCACCTCGCGGTAGAAGCCGGCCACGTCCTCGAGCGCCTTCACCTGGATCGCCAGGTGGTGGAACCCCTGCACGTTCATCCCGCGCCTCCTGGGCTCCACGGCGAGACCGGACCCACCGGGCGCGCCTCGACCACCTCGCGCGTGGAGACGAGGGAGGCCACCGGGATCGCCGGAGCCGGGGGCGCCGGGCGAGCCGGCCGCGACGGCAGCTCGCCCCGTCGATCGAGCACCAGCGCCGCCAGCGCATCCAGGCGGATCAGCGTCGCCACCGCCATGACGAGCGAGACCAGCAGGATCGCCACGCCGGCAGCAGAGGCTGCGGCCCACCCCGGGCCGGGGGCTCCGGACTGGAGCGCGTGCACCGCCGCGGCGAGGAAGCCCGCCGGCAACGCCGTCACCAGCCAGAGGCCCACGACCGCGCCGGGACGGCCGAGCAGCGTCTCCAGGGCCGTGCGCGCGGCCTCCCTCGTCCGCGCAGGGCGCGTCACGGCCGCGACCAGCCCCAGCTCGAGCCAGAGCGCCGTCGCCGGGAAGAGGAACGCCCCGAGGGTCAGCACCAGCGCCACGCCGGTGGCGCCGAGCAGGGAGACCCCGGGTCCACCGAGGACGGTCACCGCGCCGCTCGCCAGGAGCACGCCCCAGAACCACGCCCCCAGCAGCTGGTCGACGACGACCGCCAGCGCCGCCCAGGCGATGCCGCGCAGCCCCGCCCGCGCGACCGAGAGGCCGCCGGACGGCGTCGCGCGAAGCCGGGACGCCCCCCACTGCACCGCGACCGCCAGCACCACCGCCCGGGTCAGCGAGCCCAGGACGAGCAGCCCCGCGCCGGACATCAGGAGGGTCTCCCCCAGCTGGAAGGCCGGCTCCCCGAAAAGGAGCGTCATGGCGAGGACGTGCCAGACGACCTGCGAGGTCGCGAAGACTCCGGCGAGGGCGAGCACCGGGAGGGCAGAGGAGGTCGCGGCCCGCGCTCCGAGGCGGAGCAGCCAGCCGACGGAGGCGGCCGCCGGCGCCACGGGCTCCACCTGGCTCATCGCGCCGCGTCCGTACGAGGCGTGGCGGACGCGGGCGGGGCCGGGGGAGGCTCCGAGACGCTGTTCACCGGGCGGCCGTCGGTGGGGCGCCCGGCCTGGTCGAGGCCGCCCTTGTTGCTGACGGTGATGCGGACGAGCTCCTGGAGGACCTTGTTGCGCTTCACGTTGCCGAGGACGGTCCGGAGGTCGTCGTAGACGCTGGGATCCACCACCAGCGCTCCGAGGGTGCCCTCCCCCGCGCGGATCTTCCCGGTGATCGTCCGGAGGTCCTCCGACATCGCGCCCAGGTTCTGGAAGAGGTTCCGGGCATCCCCGTAGACCAGCTGGTGGATGGCACCGTTCTCGGTGGTGCGGGCGTCGTGGAGCAGCGTCGAGATCTCGCCGGCCGCGTCGCCGAGTTGCCCCACCGCCTTGCCCGCCTTCGGGTCGTAGAGCAGCGCGTGGAGCGCGCCGTCACCCTTCCGGGCTCCCTCCAGGATGAGCGTGACCTGCTCGAGCGCGCGCTCGGCCTGTCCCGAGGCGTCGGCGAGCTTGTCGAGGAGCCGTCGCGTCTGGGCGGCGCCCTTCGGGTCGTAGATGAGGGCGTGGAGGGTGCCGTTCCCCTTCTCGATCCCGAGGAGGATGCTCTTCACGCTGGCGAGCGAGGCGGTGAGGTTCTTCGCCACGTCCGGGTCGGAGAAGGCGTCGGTGAGCTTGCGGACGTTCTCGCTGGAGGCCACCAGGTTGTCCATCAGCGCGCCGCCCGACTTGAGCAGCGAGGTCAGGTCACCGGACGAGCCGCTGGGGATCGCGCCGTTGATCGGGATGGGGTCTCCCTCGGAGGTTCCGAGGGAGATGTCGATCGCCTTGTCGCCGAGCACCCCGCGCCCGCCGACCCGGGCCACGCAGTCGGTGCGCACCCGTGCGGCGAAGGTCTTCGACATCTCGATGATCACGTCGATCTTCTTGTCCCCCAGGTCGGGCGAGAAGGAGATCGAGACCACCCGGCCCACCTCGAGGCCGCCCAGCCACACCGGCGAATCGCGCTTCAGGCCCTCCACGTTCTCGAAGAAGGCGTGGTAGCGGACCTGCCGGTCGAAGAGGCGGTTCTCCTTGCCGATGAGGAGGACCACGATGCCGAAGAGCACGAGCGCGAGGGCGACGAAGAGGCCCGCCCGGACGACGAGGCGACGTTCCTTCTGGGTGGCGGTCTCGGTGGCCATCGGTCAGTCCACCCGCACCTCGCCCTTGCGGGCATCGAGGAAGGCCCGGACCTCCTTGAGGGTGCTGGCCCGCATCTCGGGCACGGTCCCCACCTGGACGATCTTGCGGTTGGCGAGCATCGCGATGCGGTCCGACACGCTGAACGCGCTCTGCATGTCGTGGGTGACGACGATGGACGTGCAGTGCAGCTTGGCCCGCATGCTCTTGATGAGCTCGTCGATGGTGCGGGTGCTGATGGGGTCCAGCCCGGTGGTGGGCTCGTCCCAGAGGATGACCTCGGGCTCGGTGGCGATCGCCCGGGCGAGGCCCACGCGGCGCCGCATGCCTCCGGAGAGGTCCGAGGGTCGCATCGCCTCGATGCCGGGGAGGTTCACCAGGGCGAGGACCCGCGAGACGCGGCGCAACCGCTCCTCCTCGGCCATCTCCGGGAAGTGCTCGCGCAGCGGATACTCGATGTTCTCTCCCACCGAGATGCTGTCGAACAGCGCCGAGGCCTGGAAGACCATCGCGACCCGGCGGCGGATGGGGAGGAACTCCTTCTCCCCGTACCCGGACAGGTCGTGCCCGTCGAAGACGATGCGACCGCTGTCGGGGTCCATGAGGCCGATGAGGCACTTGAGGAGCACGCTCTTTCCCGCTCCGGACCCGCCGATGACGGCGAGGGTCTCGCCCCTGCGCACGTCCAGCGTGAGGTCGTCGAACACGACCTTGGGGCCGAAGGTCTTGTGCAGGCCCTCGAAGCGGATCAGCGGCTCGTCGGGCGCTGGCGTGGCGGCGGGAGCGGTCACGTGATGGTGAGGAGAAGCTTGGTCAGGAAGAAATCGGCGAGCAAGACGGCGACCGAGGCGACCGCGACCGTCTGGGTGGTGGCACGTCCTACCCCCTCGGTCCCACCCTCGACGTTGAGCCCCTTGTAGCAACCCACGACCGCGATGATCAGGCCGAAGACCACCGACTTGCCGACGCCGGAGAGGAAGTCAGCCTCGTCCACGGTGTCCAGCGCCGAGGTGAAGAACTGGGCGAAGGAGATGTCGTACTCGAACTTCGTGACCCAGGCCCCGGCGAGGAAGCCGGTCACGTCGGCGAGCACGGTGAGCATGGGCATCACCACCAGGCAGGCGTAGACCCGGGGGACGACCAGCTTCTTGATCGGATCCGCTCCCAGCGCGCGCACGGCGTCGACCTGCTCGGTGACGGTCATCGACCCGAGCTCGGCGGCGATGCCGCTGCCGATCCGGGCTCCGACGGTGAGCGCGGTGAGCACCGGGGCGAGCTCGCGGAAGAGAGTGAGGACCACCACCTTCCCCACCGTGTGCTGGACGCCGAAGCGGGCGAGGAAGAATCCGAACTGGATCGCGATCACCAGTCCGGCGAAGGCGGCGGTGAGCGTGCCGATCGCGACCGAGCGCGCGCCGAGCGACTCCACCTGGTACACGACGGCGCCGAGGCTGGACGGCGGCTGGACGCCACGGGCGAGCGCCCGGCCTCCGAGGACGAACATCCCTCCGAGCTGCTGCAGCCCGCGGCGGAGCTTGTCCCGGAACGGGATGAGGCTCTCCAGCTCCTGGCCGACGATGTCTGCCAGGGACTCGCGGTCCGATTCCTCGGAGCTGTACTCGTTGTCGGGGGCCGTCACTTCACTCGCTCCGTGCCGAAGCCCTGCACCAGCGTCGCCAGCGCCTGGGACTGCTCGTCATAGGCGCCGCGCGGGCTGGTGTAGGTGAAGTCGTAGATGCACCCGTCCTTCTTCAGAGTCCACAGACCGAGCTCCACCGGCACGCCGTCGAGCTTCGCCCGCCAGCGGGAGTAGAGAGCGGCCCGTCCGTCGACCATCTCCTCGCGCTCGTCGACGCGCTCGGCCTGGGTGAAGCCCACCATCTGCTGCCGGCGCAGCGCCGTGAGGGAGGCCTCCTGGTAGTCCGTGCACATCGAGTTCACCGACAGCGTGTGACCGCTCGAGTCTCGCACCCAGGCGACGTCCACGTCTCCGAGCGACACCCTTCGCCACCCGGACCCGGGCTCTCCGAACCGGTAGCGGGTCCGCTCGGTCACGACCTCTCCGGACTGAGAACCCTGACGGACCTTCACCCCCGAGCAGGCCGCGAGGCCCAGGGCGCCGAGGAGCAGAGCAGCCGCGAGACGAGTCGGCACGGGTACGTCGAGACCTTCCCACAGGCCGCCGGGACAGATGCACTCTTTCGCGGCGGGTGGCCGAAGTGTTGACTCTGCACGCCCGTTCAGGCAGGGTGAACACTCGCTTGGAGAGCGTTCAGCGGAGGGCACGATGGAAGAGCTGACGGGCCGACAGCGCGAGATCCTGCACTTCATCGTCCGGCAGACCGAGGAGCGCGGCTTCCCTCCCACCATCCGTGAGATCGGCGAGGAGATGGACATCCGCTCCACCAACGGGGTGAACGACCATCTCAAGGCGCTGGAGCGCAAGGGCTACCTGCTCCGGGGCGAGCAGCAGTCACGGGCGCTCGTTCCCACCAAGCGCGCACGGCTGGTGCTGGGGATGGGTGCGCCGCGCCGGGACTCGGGCCTGTGTGAGGTACCGCTGCTCGGCAAGGTGGCCGCGGGCGCCCCGCTGCTGGCGGTGGAGAACGTCGAGGACTCGGTCCGGATCGACAGCTTCCTGCTGGGCGGGAGTGGCAAGGAAGTCTTCGCCCTGCGGGTGAAGGGCGATTCCATGGTGGACGACGGGATCCACGACGGGGACTACCTCTTCGTCCGCAAGACGGCCACCGCCCGCGAGGGCGAGATCGTGGTCGCGCTGATCGAGGACGAGGCAACCTGCAAGCGCTACTACCCGGAGGGGGACCGGATCCGGTTCCAGCCGGCCAACAAGACGATGGCGCCCATCTTCGTCCACCGCACCCAGTTCCGGTCGACGATGATCCTCGGGCAGGTCGTCGGGGTGTACCGGAAGGTCCACTAGGCCGGACCGGAGCGCGCTTCCCGGGTCAGGCGACCCGTCCGACGAAGTGCATCTTTCCCCAGGTTTCCCGGCGGAGCTCCTCCACGAAGCGCTCCCGGAGGAGCGCGAGACTCTCCTCGCCGGCGAGCGAGCGCGGTGCAGCCGGAGCCGTTGCCCTCCGTATCCCGAGGAGGGACTCATCCGTCTCCCCGACATGACTCGACTCCCCTCCCTGCCCTCCCTGCCCTCGTCGCCCGTGCGCCGTACCGGGCGCATCGGTGCCCTCGTCCTGGGCGGCGCTCTCGCGACCGGGTGTGCCACCGCCCAGAAGGGTCACGCGCCGGTCGACGGGGTCCAGCTGTACTACGAGGTCCACGGCTCGGCCGGGGAGTCCGGGACGCCGCTGGTCCTGCTGCACGGCGGCGGCTCGACCTTCGAGACGTCGTTCGGCGAGATCCTCCCTGCGCTCTCGAGGACCCGACGAGTCATCGTCTACGACCGTCAGGGGCACGGCCGCACGGCGGACGTCGATCGGCCGTTCTCCTTCCGGCAGTCCGCCGAGGATGCGGTGGGGCTGCTCCGCGCGCTCGGAATCGCACGGGCCGACTTCATGGGCTTCAGCAACGGCGGGCAGATCGCGCTGCAGATTGCGCTGAGCCATCCGGAGGTCGTCCGGAAGCTGGTCATCGAGTCGGCGATGTTCAGCCGAGATGGGGCGGACCCCGCCTTCTGGGAGGGGTTCGGTCGTGCCCGCCTCGAGGACATGCCCACCGAGCTCCGCGAGGAGTATCTCCGCGTCGCGCCACGTCCCGCCGACCTCACCGCGATGTTCTGGAAGAGCGTCGAGCAGATGAAGACCTTCCAGGGGTGGACCCCGGAGGAGATCCGCTCGATCCGCGCGCCGAGCCTCGTCCTCCTCGGGGACCGGGACGTCGTCCGTCCCGAGCACGGCGTGGCGCTCTACCGGCTCCTTCCCCACGCCCAGCTGGCGATCCTTCCGGACACGGATCACCGGGCCATCTGTCATCCGCCGGCGTGGCTGCCAACGCTGATCGCCACCTTCCTCGACACGCCGGCCACCTGAGCCGCGCACTCAGCGGACGCTCTTCTCGTACCGCCGGCAGGGAACGACGATCGGACCGGCGGCGGTCTCCGCCGGGTAGTCGAGCGCCGCTGCGTCCGACCAGCCCTGGCGCGCGTAGAAGCGGCGCGCTCGCGCGTTCCCGACCGCGACCGCGAGCCAGGCCGTCGCATGCTTTCCGGCGATCACCTGCTCCCCGTGCCGGAGGAGGACGGCGGCGATCCCTCCGCCCCGCGCGGACGCGGCGACGTAGAGCTGCTCGATCTCGTCGTCCTGGACGGTGACGAAGCCGATGAGCTTCCGGCCCAGAGTCGCCACGGTCGTGGTGGGGATGCGGGGAGGCACCCGCCGGAGGAAGTCCTCCCACCGGCGATGGGCGTGCAGCGCCTCGGGGACGTGGCCCAGATGGCCGTCGATCCAGCCGTGATGCCAGAGGGCGGCGATGGTCTCGACGTCCGCGACGGAGGCGGCGCGCAGGACGGGCTCGGACGGCGCGGGCATGGCGAGCGCGGACGGTACCAGCGCTCGTCGCGGCGCGACCGGCGAATCGCCGGGCACCGTCGGCGCCGGACGCGACCGGCTGCCCGCGAGGTCCAGCTCGCTGAAGACGGTGCACCCGCCGGACAGGACGGTGTAGTCCCGCCTCACGGGGAGAGTCTCCGGGGGTTCCCGATGCTGCGCGCAGGCCTCGCCCTGCTCCTCCTCGCGGGCTGCGTCTCGCCGCTCTCGTCCGTCCCCGACGGTGGACCCGGCGGACCGGGGCCTGGCGTCTGCTTCGTTCCGGTGGACGGAGGCGTGCTCGTCGCGCGTCCGGCGACGCCGGTGCCCGGATGCGCGCTCGGACCGCGCGACGGCGGGGTGCTGGATCTCGGAACGCTCGGGCTGGCTCTGCAGGGCGGGCTCCTGTCGATCCCCGACGCTCCGGCCGGCGTTCCCCTCCCGGTGGTGTTCGTCTTCCACGGCGCCGGAGGCACCGGAGCCGGCGCCCGGACCTATGGGCTGGAGGCCGCAGCGGACGGCGGAGCGATCTTCGTCTACCCGGACGCGGTGCAGGGAACCTGGGACGTCGGGGGTCGCTCGGTCGATGCGCGCCGGGTGGAGCTCGCGCTGCGGCGCCTCTCCGAGACCCGGTGCATCGATCCGGATCGTGTCTTCATCACCGGATTCAGCGCGGGAGCGGTGTTCACGCTCTTCCTCGGGTGCAACGTGCCGGACGCATTCCGTGCGATGGGCGTCATCGCCGGGAGCGAGCGACGTTTCGACACCCGCTGCTGTCGGGGCGCGATCTCCGGGCTCTTCATCCACGGCACGGCAGACGACACCATCCCGCTCCTGGATGGCGAGCTGGCGCGGAACCACACCCTGGGCCGCGATGCGTGCTCCCTCACGCCGGAGCCCGGCGCATCGACCTGCGAGACCCACGACTGCCCGGCGCCGTGGGCCGTCGAGTTCTGCCCCTGGCCGGGGGCGCATGCCGTTCCGGAGTGGGCCGGTGCCGAGATGTGGCGCTTCTTCGGCTCACTCCCGGCGCTCGAGTGACCGGAGCACCCGGCACGGATTCCCCGCGGCGAGCACGCCCTCCGGGACGTCCCGGGTGACGACGCTCCCGGCGCCGATCACCGTCCGCGAGCCGATGCACACGCCGGGGAGGATCAGCGCTCCGCCTCCGACCCAGACGTCGGATCCGATGTCCACCGGCTTCCCCAGCTCCCGCGTGCGGCGCAGCTCGGCCTCGAGCGGGTGCGTCGCGGTGAGGATCTGCACACCGGGACCGAAGAGTGTGAAGTCGCCGATCCGCACGCGGCAGACGTCGAGGACGACGCAGTTGAAGTTGAAGAATACTCGCTCTCCGAGCTCGACGTTGCTCCCGTAGTCACAGAAAAACGGCGGCTGCATCCACACGCTCTCCCCGCCCCTGCCCAACAGCTGCCGGAGGATGGTCCGCCGAGCACCGATCTCGGTCTCTCGACTGGCGTTCAGCGCCTGGCACAGGTCACGCGCCCGGACCCGTGCCTCGGCAAGCTCCGGATCCATCGGATCGTACAGCTCGCCGGCCAGCATCTTCTCGCGCTCGGTTCTCACCAGGGCAGAGTCTCGCGCATCGGCTGGGTTCGTGGTCGACGCTGTCCGACGGCCCGTCTGGTCGGTGTCCGCATCCTGGCGCGACTCACGAGCTCGGTGGTGGGCCGAGGACCTCGAGCGGATCGACCGGAGCTCCGTCCTGGCGCACCTCGAAGTGCAGGTGCGGACCGCTGGTCTTGCCGGACTCGCCGACCGTGGCGATGACCTGACCGTCCCGGACCTGCTGGCCGGTGCGGACGCGGAGATCGCGATTGTGCGCGTACACCGTCACCAGCCCGTGGCTGTGCTCGATGATGACCAGGAGGCCGTACCCCTGCTGCGGCCCGGCGAAGAGCACCGACCCCTCGCTGGCGGTCCTCACCGGCGTGCCGGCCGGCGCCGCCAGGTCGATGCCGTCGTGCGGTGACTTCCCCTTGCGGCCGAACCGCGCGTAGAGCACGCCGCGCAGCGGCCACTGGAGCTGTCCCGGCGCGCGGCGCACGCTCGCGACCGGAGCCTTCGCCACCTGCGACGGTGGCAATGCGCCCAGGACGCTGGTCTCGATCCGCCCCGGCCCCCGTCCGTCCCGGCCCGTGGGAGGCGCGGCCCGGCCCGACGCGGCCGCCGGCTCCGGGCGCGAGGCGCTCGAGGTCTCCCCGGCGCCGGTCGAGCGCCCCGCGTCCGCGACACCCGGGGGACGGAGCGCACCCGCGGGCCTCCCCGACGCCTCGAACGCGGCCGCGAGCGCGGGCGGAAGCACGTGCGAGTCGCCGTCCTCCACGTCGCCACCCGGTCCCGCAGGGCCGGCAGTCGGCGGTGACGCGGGCGCGTCCGTTCCGGTGGGCGCCGGGACGATGAGCACCTGCCCCACCGAGAGGGGCGTGGACACCGAGATGCCGTTCATCTCCGCCAGGGCCCCGGGCGTGATGCCGAGGCCGCGGGCGATCCGGTAGAGGGTCTCGCCGGCCGCGACGCGGTGGGTGCCGGGAGCGGGCGTGGACGGCGGAGCCGCCGGAGCCGCGGGACGCGCGTCGACCAGATCCGGCTCGGCATGCGCAGGAGCGAGCACCACCCGCGGCCCGTCCGGGGTCATGCGCCGCGGCGCGGGCAGGTCGTCGGTGCGGAGCGAGGTGCGGTGACCGGGTCGCTCGCCGCTCGCCGGCGTCCCGCAGCCCGCCGCCATCACGGCCAGCAGGCAGAGGCGGAGCACACCGGTGGCCCGCCGCCGAGCGGCCGTGACCACCACGGTCCGGGTGGGAGCCCGAGGGACCAGGGAACACGCCTCCAGTGGACAGGTGTACCCCGGAACCCGGGGGACATCAGATTTTCGCCGACGCCTTGCGCTCGAAGCCATCCACCGGCCAGCGCACGAGCTCCTCCATCCGCTGGAGGTCGGTCAGGTCGAGCAGCACCGGCGTCACGGAGATCAGCTGCTCGTCCAGCACCGCGTTGCAGTCGCTCCCGGGAAGGTCCTCGTGGGAGTACTCGGTGCCGCCGATCCAGTAGTAGCGGCGCCCGCGCGGATCGCGCTTCTCCACCACCTGGTTCCCGTAGGTGTGCCGGCCCAGCCGGGTGACCGCCCAGCCGCGCGGTTCGGTCACCCCGGGAACGTTGACGTTCAGCAGGAGCCGGGGCGGAAGCGCCTGCGAGAGCGCCGCGCGGGTCAGCGAGCGCGCGAACCGGGCGGCGTGGGAGAAGTCCAGCCCCCGCCCGCGCGCCACCAGGCTGAAGGCGATGGCCGGGACGCCGAGCAGCGTCGCCTCCATCGCCGCGGCCACCGTGCCGGAGTAGACGACGTCGTCCGCCATGTTCGGGCCGTGGTTGATGCCCGAGACCGCGAGCACCGGCAGCTCGTCCTTCATCAGATGGTGAATGGCGAGATAGGCACAGTCGGTGGGCGTGCCGTCCACCGAGAACCAGCGCTCCTTCACCTTGCGGATCCGCAGGGGCCGGGTGAGCGAGATGGCGTGCGAGGCGGCGCTCTGCTCGTGCTCCGGCGCCACGACCCACACCTCGCCCAGCGGGTCCACCGCCTCCGCCAGCGCGGCGATGCCCGCCGACCCGATTCCGTCGTCGTTGAGGATCAGGAGGCGGATGATCAGCTCCGGCCGCGCCCGAACGTGCTCCGGCCCGGATAGCGCGCACCGGCGCCGAGCGCCTCCTCGATCCGGAGGAGCTGGTTGTACTTGGCGACACGATCGCTCCGCGAGAGCGAGCCGGTCTTGATCTGACCGCAGTCCAGCGCCACCGCCAGGTCGGCGATGGTGACGTCCTCGGTCTCGCCCGAGCGGTGACTCATGACCGACCGGTACCCCGCACGGTGCGCCATCCGCACCGCCGCGATGGTCTCGGTGAGCGTGCCGATCTGGTTCACCTTGATGAGGATGGCGTTGGCCACGCCGGCATCGATGCCGCGGGCCAGCCGCTCGACGTTGGTCACGAACACGTCGTCACCCACCAGCTGCACCGAGCTTCCGATGGCCCGGGTGAGCGCCGCCCATCCGTCCCAGTCGTCCTCGGCCATCCCGTCCTCGATGGAGACGATGGGGTACTTGCGCACCAGCTGCTCGTAGAAGCCGACCAGTCCGGCGGCGTCGTACGACTTGCCCTCGCCCTTCAGGGTGTAGCGCCTGGTCTTCCCGTCGAAGAACTCGCTCGCCGCCACGTCGAGCGCGACCGCCACGTCCTTGCCCGGCGCATACCCGGCCGCGGAGATCGCCTCGGTCACCAGGACCAGCGCCTCCTCGTTGGTGGGGAGGTCGGGCGCGTAGCCGCCCTCGTCCCCCACCCCGGTGGCCAGCTTGCGCGCCTTCAGGCCTTTCTTGAGCGCGTGGAACACCTCGGCGCCGGTGCGGAGCGCCTCGGCGAACGTGGGTGCACCGACCGGGACGATCATGAACTCCTGGAAGTCCACCCGGGTGTCGGCGTGCGCGCCGCCGTTGAGGATGTTCATCAGCGGCACCGGCAGCGTCCGGGCCTGTACCCCGCCGACGTAGCGCCAGAGCGGCAGCCCGGTGGCCTGCGCCGCCGCCTGGGCCGTGGCCAGCGAGACGCCGAGGATCGCGTTGGCCCCGAGCTTGCCCTTGCCGGGCGTGCCATCGAGGTCGAGCATCCGCGCGTCGACCGCGGTCTGGTCCAGGGCGTCCATGCCCACCACCGCCGGCGCGATGACGTCGCGGACGTTGACCACCGCCTTGCGGACGCCCTTCCCGCCGTAGCGAGCCGGCTCGCCGTCGCGCAGCTCGATCGCCTCGTGGGCTCCGGTGGATGCGCCGGAAGGGACCGCGGCCCGGCCGACGTCACCTCCGTCGAGGCTGACCTCGACCTCCACCGTGGGATTGCCCCGGGAGTCGAGGATCTCCCGGGCGACGATGTCGATGATCTCGGTCATGGCCGCCGACTTGTACGCACCCCGGGGGAGCGCGGGCAAGGACGACGATGAGCCGGAAAACTAGTGCAGCTTGCGGAGGTCGATGACCACGACGCCGCGCTTCGGCTTCTCCTCGCGGCCATCCTCGTCGCTGCGGCGCACCGGGCGCTCGCGCTCGTCGGGGGCCGGAAGCGGCAGCTCCACCGCCGGTCGCTCTCGCTCGTCGCGATCCACCCGATCCCGGCGGCTGACCTGGTCGATGACGAAGCTGTCGAGCATTCGGCGTCTCCACGAGGCCAGTGAAGAACTGGCCTTCGCCCCTCATTGTAATGCCTGACTCCACCCCAGCAAGCGGCGCTCCGGGAGGTGCTCCGCCTACCGCGACTCCGCCCGTTTCTTGAATGCTTCCAGGAGCTTGGGGAGCGACTGGTCCACCAGCATGTTCACGATGGACCGTGGTACCAGGGGACCCACTCCCACCTCGATCGTGTACGTGGCGCGCGTCTTCCCATCGGGCGTGGACTCGAGCGTCCAGCTGCCGTGGTTGTCGCGCATCACCTCGCCCTTCACGAAGGTCCAGCGAACGGTCTTCGGTCGTTCCTCGACGTGGTGGAGCGTGTAGTGGATGCGCTTCACGAGGTCGATGCCGTAGGCCACGTCCACCTCGTTGCCGCGGCGGTTGAAGCTCTTGGCCTCCTTCACCTCGGGGAGGAACTCCACGTAGCGGTCGTAGTCGACGATGACGTCGAACAACCGCTCCGGCGGCGTGTCGATGACGATGCTCCGGCTGGCGGCGGGCATGTTCAGCGTCCTCCTGCCTGGCGCGCGAAGTACTCGGGCTTCGTCTCGAAGCGGTGCTGGGCCTGGACGTAGCGAACGGTGCCGGTCTTGCTCCGCATCACGACCGACCAGGTCTCGGCGCCGCCACCGAGGAAGCGTACGCCGCGGAGGAAGTCGCTGGAGGTGACGCCGGTGGCGGCGAACATCACCTCTCCCTGGGCCAGCTCCTCCGCGGTGTAGATCCGGTCGAGGTCGGTGACGCCCATCCTCCGCGCGCGGGCGATCTCGTCGTCGTTGCGCGGCCGGAGCCGTCCCTGCATGTCGCCTCCGACCGACTTCACGGCCGCGGCGGTGATGACGCCCTCGGGGGCTCCTCCGATCCCCATCAGCACGTCCACGCCTGTCTCCGGGAAGCAGGTGGCGACCCCTCCGGCGACGTCCCCGTCCTCGATGAGTCGGATGCGCGCGCCGGCCGTCCGCACCTCGCGGATGAGCTCCTCGTGCCGGGGGCGGTCGAGGATGACGACCGTGAGGTCTCCCGGATCGCGGCCCAGCGACCGGGCGATGGCGCGGAGGTTCTCGGTGGGGCTCCTGCGCATGTCGATGGCTCCACGCGCCTGCGGGCCCACGGCGAGCTTCTCCATGTAGGTGTCCGGGGCGTTGAGGAGCTTGCCGCGCTCGGCGAGCGCAACGACGGCGATCGCGCCCGGCCGCCCGTAGGCGCAGAGGTTCGTTCCCTCCAGCGGGTCGAGGGCGATGTCGATGCCGGGATCGTCCGGGGCCCACCGGCCCACCTTCTCGCCGATGTAGAGCATGGGCGCCTCGTCGCGCTCGCCCTCGCCGATGACCACCGTGCCCTGGATGTGCAGGGTGTCGAAGGCTCGGCGCATGGCGTCCACGGCCGCCTGATCCGAGAGGTTCTTCTCTCCCCGGCCCATCAGCCGCGCAGCGGCGATCGCCGCCAGCTCGGTGACGCGCACCACCTCCAGCGCCAGGTTGCGGTCCATGGACGTCCTCCTCCCCCTTCGGTGCGCCGGACCGTACCCCGGGCCGTGCAGGGAGGCGACGGTTCCAAGGGGACCCGCCGGGGCATCGGCGGCGAAGGCGTCGGCCGGTGGACTCAGCCGCGCAGCGCGGCCACCCACTCCGGGAGCCGCGTCGGTCTGCCTCCCTTGCCCAGGCAGGCGTGGACGGTGCTGCCCGTGCAGAGCACCGCCGCCTCTCCCTCGCGGGTGACCTGATAGCGGAAGGTGAGCGTCACCCGGGTGACCGCCGGCACGTCGATGCCCACGAGGAGCACGTCCTCGTAGCGCGCCGGCGCCACGTAACGGCAGGTGGCCTCCACCACGGGCAGGCTGAACCCCTCGGCCTCCATCTCGCGGTAGCTGCGCCCGTGGGCGCGGAGAAGCTCGCTGCGGGCGAACTCGAAGTAGCGGAGATAGTTCGCGTAGTACACGACCCCCATCTGGTCGGTGTCGCCGTAGATGACCCGCACCCGCGCCTGGAACATCCGTGCCCTCCTGTCGGAGACGGTAGGCGTCGGGCCGGATCCCGGACAAGGGAAAGGAAGCTCGCCCCGCGCTCGGGGGTACACTCCGCGGCGACGATGACCCGCGCTCTCCTCCTCGCCCTCGCCCTGCTCTGCACGCCCGCGCTCGCCAAGCCTCCCCGGCTGACGCTCTTCATCGCGGTGGACGCGCTCGGAACGGACCTGCTCCTCCGCTCGCGGCCCCAGCTCCGGGCGGGGCTCGCCCAGCTGATCGACCGGGGCGCGTTCTATCCCGACGTGCGCTACCAGCAGGCGCAGACGACGACCGCGCCGGGGCACAGCGTGCTGTCCACCGGGGCCTACCCCTGGCGGACCGGCGTGGTGGGCAACCGCGTGCTGAACCGGACCAGCGGCAAGGACGAGCCCATCTTCTGGGATGCCACGCACCCGGTGCTCGACGCGCCGGCGGGGGCGGAGGACGTCTCGCCCGAGTCGATGCTGGCCGAGACGCTGTCCGACCACCTGAGGCTCTTCACCGCCGGCCGGGGGAAGGCCATCGCCCTCTCGGGCAAGGCACGCGCGGCGATCGCGCTCGCCGGTCGGCTGGGGCAGGCCTTCTGGTTCAACGAGCAGGTGGGCAAGCTGGTGACCGGGACCGCGTACATGAAGGAGCTGCCGTCGTGGCTCCGGACGCTCAATGACCGGAAGCTCCCGGACGCGGCCTTCGGCACCGACTGGAGCCTCGCGCTTCCCGTCACGCAGTACCTGGGCGACGACGACCGGCCCTTCGAGTCACCGTCCTACGGGATGGGCCGCACCTTCCCCCACTCGCTGAAGGGCGGAGCGCCCTCGCCGGGTCCGCCGTCCTACGCCGCGTTCGCCTCGTCGCCGTTCGCGAACGACCTGCTGGTGCAGGCGGCGAAGGCGGCCATCACCGCCGAGGGGCTGGGAAAGGACGACGTGCCGGACCTGCTCGCGGTCAGCTTCAGCGCGACCGACCTCGTCTACCACCAGTACGGCCCCTACTCCTGGGAGATGCAGGACGCGCTGGTGCGCCTGGACCGGCAGATCGGCGATCTGCTGGCCGCGGCGGAGAAGGCGGCCGGCGGAAGGCAGAACCTCCTGGTGGTGCTCTCGTCGGACCACGGCGGCGCCGCGCTGCCCGAGGAGTGGATCGCCGCGGGCATCAACGCCACGCGGGTGAAGCCGTCGGCGCTGAAGCAGGGACTGGCCCAGGAGCTCCAGACGCGGTTCGGCGCCCCGGTGCTGCTGGGCATGGTGGACCGGGACATCTACCTGAACGGCAAGGTGCTCGCGGAGAAGAAGCTGGACGCGGCGGCGGTGCGGCGGGCGGCGGCGGAGTGGCTGGCGAAGCAGCCGGGCGTGGCGGTGGCCGCGTCGGCGGACGACCTCGAGTCCGGCCAGGAGCTGAGCGGATTCATGCCCGCGCTCCGCCGCAGCCACTACCCGGGCCGGAGCGGCGACGTCACGTTCCTCCTCAAGCCGTACGCCGTGTTCATGGAGGGAGACACCGGGACGACGCACGGCGAGCCCTACGCGTACGACAGCCAGATTCCGCTGTTGGTCTACGGGAAGAACGTCCGGCCCGGCCTCTACCGGATGCAGGTGCACGCGAGCGACGTGGCGCCCACCGCGGCGATGCTGATGGAGATGGGCGCGCCGGCGTCCGCGGAAGGCGAGCCCCGGGTCGAGTCCGTCGTGCAGGGGCGCTGAGCGGCAGTCCCTACGGACGCCCGGAGATCTGGCGGCGGAGGTCGTCGTCCTTCTGGCTTCCCGTCGTCGTCGGCGGGTCGGTGGACCTTCCGGTCGCCGGCTCGTAGCAGCCCCCGGGGCCGGAACCGCCGCCGCAGATGCGCGTGCTGGCGCACCCGGTGCTCACCGCGAGGAGCAACCCCAGGACGAGGAACCGCATCGAGACACCTCCGCCGAGCCGAACCGAGCACGGGCAGCGCCTCCTCGCGGACCCGATGCAGGGAGCGGCAGCGGCGACTCCGCGAGGCGCGCGCCCGGGATCAGCGCTCGACGATCTCCAGCGACAGGTCCATCGCCCGCGCCGAGTGGGTCAGCGCCCCCATCGACACGTAGTCCACGCCGAGCTGCGCGAGCCCGGGGAGCCGCTCCAGCGTCACGTTCCCCGAGACCTCGAGCTTCACTCGCCCGGCGGCGATCCTCACCGCCTCGGCGACGGTCGCATCGTCCATGTTGTCGAGCAGCACCACGTCCGCGCCGCCGGCGATGGCATCCGGCAGCTGGGCGAGGCCGGTGACCTCGATCTCGATCTTCACCAGCTGCGGCGCATGCGCCCGGGCACGGCGGAGAGCCTCGCGGACGTCACCGCCCACCGCGGCGAGGTGGTTGTCCTTGATCAGCACTCCGTCGAAGAGCCCGAAGCGGTGGTTGGACGCGCCGCCGGCGCGCACTGCCTCCTTCGACAGGCCCCGCATGCCAGGGCTGGTCTTGCGTGTGTCGAGGATGCGGAGCCGGGAGCCCTTCACCGCGTCGGCCGCCCGCGCGGCGAGCGTGGCGATGCCGCAGGTGCGCTGGAGGATGTTGAGCGCCGTCCGCTCGCCCACCAGCAGCGTCCGGAGCGACGCCGAGACGGTCCCCACCATCGCCCTGCCCCCGATGCGTGCCCCGTCGCCTTCCGGGAAGCGCACCTCGGCCGCGGGCTCCAGCCGGGTGAAGACCCGGGCGAAGGCGCGCGTGCCCGAGAGCACCAGCGGCTCCTTCGCCCAGACCTCTGCCCGCCCCCGCGCCCCCTCGGGGACCAGCGCCTGGGTGGTGACGTCACCTGCCGCACCCAGGTCCTCCTCCAGCGCCAGGTCGATCAGACGGTCGACGAAGTCCATGCCTGGAGGAGGCTCGGCTCCGGCTCTAGCGGCGCGACTTCCGGGCGGTGCGCCGGGCCCCACGCCGGGCCTTGCGCGCGCCACGCCTCGCCTGCCGCACGCCCTTCCTCGCCGTGCGCCTCGTCTTGCGAGCGCCGCGGCGCGCCTTCCGTCCCGCCTTGCGCGCGGTGCGCCTTGCCTTGCCTCCGCCCGTCTTCTTCTTGCCCGCCGCCTTCTTGGCCGGCGCCTTCTTCGCGGGAGCCTTCTTCTTCGCACCGCCGGAGCGGCGCGCCCGAGGAGCGGCCGCGGCAGGAGCTGGCGCGGGGGAGGACGGCTCGCCCATGCCCATCCCGAAGCCACTGCTCTCCGGCGCAGGCGTGGAGGGCGGCCCGCCGCCCATGCCGCCGCCCATTCCACCCATCCCGTTCGACTCGATCTCTTCCGGTGTTCTCTCGGACATCGTTCCTCCAGTTCAGATCCGACTGAGGTTGTCCAGCAGCTTGGCCCTGCGGGCCTCGAGCTCGGTCACCCGGGCTCGGTCCTTCTCCACCACGTCGGCCGGAGCCCGCGCGACGAAGCTCGGATTGTCCAGCTTTCGCCTCAAGGCTGCCAGATCCGACTCGACGCGGGCGATCTCTTTCCGCAAGCGTGCGCGTTCTTCGTCGAGATCCAACAGGCCGGCCAGCGGGACGTAGACACTCACCCCCTGTCCCACCCACGACGCGCTCGACGGCGGCGGCGCGCCCGTCGGCTGCACCGTCATCTCCGACAGTCCGGCCAGCGACTCCATGTCACTCCGGTGCCGCTCCAGGGCCGGCCGGAGCGCCGGGTCGTCGGTCTGCACCACCGCCCGAATCCTCTGGAGTGGCGGGAGGTTGCTCTCACCCCGGATGTTGCGGATGCCCTCGACCACCGCGATGACCGGCGCCATCTCCGCCTCCGCCGCGGGGTCTTCCGTCCCGGCCGCCGGAAACGCCGCGAGCATCAGGAATGCGTCTTCGGGGACGCCGGGGAGCCGGTGCCAGATCTCCTCGGTGATGAACGGGATGAAGGGGTGAAGGAGCCGGAGCA
>Ga0310810_10001239_pt1 | contig 26520 bp, 21 predicted proteins | sample NCmetagenome_FD_207641 | JGI IMG/M metagenome (GOLD analysis project Ga0310810, IMG submission 207641) | Soil microbial communities from experimental microcosm in Duke University, North Carolina, United States - NC | ecosystem: Engineered > Artificial ecosystem > Soil microcosm > Unclassified ...
CGGGCCGCCGAACGTGTTCAGCACGGCGACCTTGTTCGTGGCCAGCGACGTGATGTACGTGCGCGATCCGTCCGCCGAGATGGTGAGCGCCGTCGGCGTGCCGATCGCGGAGTCGGCTTCGGCCTGGGTGCCCGGCGTGACCGTGTAGTTGATGTGCAGGTCGAGCTTCTTGATCGACACGACGCCGGCCGTCGTCACGTAGCCGGCCTGGGTCTCGACGACGTAGCCGCTGACACGCGGCTCGAAGCGATTGATGTTGCGCGAATCCGTCGTGCTCACCGCGACGCGGCCGTCGGTCGGGCTCACGGCGATTCCGAAGTTGTTCGTGCCGATCCCCGTGAAGTTGCGGCTGACGACGTTCGAGGTCGTGTTGATCTCGGCCACGTCGACGTCGGAGATCGAATACTTGGTCTTGGAATTCCACAGATTCCCGTAGAAGTCGAACCAGTTCGCGCCCTGCTTCTGGATGATGAAGCCGGTCTTGGGCGGCGCGTGGCCGGGGATCGAGTCGTGCGGGAACTCGGTGTCCTGCGGAATCGAGTCGTTCGGCACCTTGTTCGCGGGCAGCAGCGACGTGTCGTTGCCGCCCTGGAAGATCGCGCAGTAGACGAACGTCCCCGCCGTGTTGCGCGCCAGCGCGCGCGGCATGCGCCCGACGACGGAGATCGTCGCGGTCTGCGCGAGCGTCGCCGGGTCGTAGACCTTGATCACGTCCTCGTTCGACACGCTGACGTAGGCGCGCGTCGGCGAGCCGGCGAAGACGACGTCGTTCGGCTCGTCACCGACGCGCAGCGTCTGCTTCACGTGCATCGTGTTCAGGTTCACGATGCTCACGTCGTCGGAGACGTTGTTGACCACCCACGCGGTGCTGTCGTCGAGGGCGCACACCGACACCGGCTCGAGCCCGACGGGGATTTCGGCGATGCGCGTGTTGCGCGTCGGCGGACCCTGCGTGAGATCGAAGACCGTGAGCCGATCGTCCGGCGTGTTCAGGACGAGCAGTCGATCGTGGCTCGGCGTGAACGCGACCGGGCGGACTTGTCCGCTCTCGAAGTGGACGAAGTCGGGATTCGTGGCCGTGCGCGACTGGAGATGCCTCGGCGCCGAGGCGACTCCGAAGACCAGCACGACCACCGCGAGCAAGAGGGCAAGACGGCGCATAGATGAGGGACTCCCGGTCCGCGTAGGGGTCAGTCTGGGGGAGTGACTCGCTACCAAGGCAGTTGGGGCGAAAACGTGCGGCGTGAGTCTACCATCGGCGCCTCGGCCGGCGGTATGGCCGAGCGCAGGAATTCGCGCGGCCGATGGCGGGCGCCGGACCCGAGCCGAAGGTCGGTGGAGCAGGCGCGGCTACGGGGCCGGGACGGGCGGCCCCGTAGTCCGGCGGGAGCGCGGGCCGGGTGTCCACGCCGCCGGCGCGTCCGACAATCCGAAGCGGACGAACGGGTTCGCGGCTTCTCGTCCGGCGGGGAACGGCGCGAAGGATTGTGGAGAACCTAGTCGCGCGCGACCGCGGCGAGGAATCCCGGGCCGGCCCGGGAGACCGCCGCGGTGATCGCCGTGTCCGCGACCGTGGGCGCGCACACCACGTACGCGCGCCGCTGCGGCAGGCGCACCGCCACCTCGGAAACTCCGGGCAGCGCGGCCAGCTGGCCCTGGATCTTCGCGGCGCAGCCCGCGCACGTCATCCCGCCGACGTCGAGCGTCACGATGCGCTGGCCGGAGCGCGCCTCGGGGCGGCCGGCGCTCTGGAAGCGCCGCGCTTCACCCATCAGCCACGGCGCGGCGCCGACGATGCCGACGAGCAGCACGACGCCGAGCGCCATGGCCACGCCGTTCGCGACTTCGCGCTTCACGGGGAATGCCTGCGAGGGATTCGCACGACGGCGGAGCCTAGCACAGCCGCCGAGGCCTCAATGCGCGGCGGCGCCCTGGACGCCCCTGCCCTTGCTCATGAGCAGCAGCAACGGCAGCGCCACGAGGAACGCCACGCTGAACATCAGGAACATCTGCTCGAACGACAGCATCAGCGCCTGCCGGCCGACCTGCACGTTCAGCACGGCCAGCGCCTTCCCGTCCGCGAGCGCGGACGGCGTGCCGTGCGCAACCAGCGATCGCGCGATGCCGGTCAGACGCTCGCGCGTCGCCGGATCGAAGCTCGTGACGTTCGCGGCGAGCGCGGCGCGATTCAGCGTCTCGAGGCGCGGCAGCTGCGTCGCGGCCAGCGCGATGCCCACGCTGCCGCCGAGCTGGCGCATCAGGTTGAACAGTCCGGTGCCCTCGGGAATGCGCGCCATCGGCAGATCGGCGAGCGCCAGGTTCGTGAGCGGCACGAAGACCAGCCCGAGACCGACGCCGCGCAGGATGAGCGGCCAGACGAAATCCGCGCGGCCGCTCTCGGTCGTGAAGTGCGACATCTGCACCATCGCGACCGTGAACACGGCGACGCCGGCGAGCACCAGCCAGCGGCTGTCCAGCCTGCCGCGCATGCGCCCGGTGACGGCCATCGTGAACGCGCTGGCCAGCGCGCCGGGCAGGATGACCATGCCCGTCTGGTTCGCGCTGAACCCGAGCAGCGACTGCAGGTAGACGGGCAGCACGAACACGGTCGCGTACAGGCACAGCCCGAGCGCCGCGCCGAACGCCACGCCCGCCGCCAGCTGCCGGCTCTTGAGGATCCTGAGGTCCACCACCGGATGCTCCGTGCGCAGCTCGTGCCATACGAACGCGGCGAGCGCCGTGGCGCTCGTGACGGCCAGCGCGACGATCGTGCGCGAGTTGAACCAGTCGAGGCGCTCGCCGCGCTCGAGCAGCGTCTGCAGCGTGCCGATGCCGAGCGCCAGCAGCGCGAGGCCGAGGAAGTCGATGCGCGTGATCTTGCGCACGTAACGCGAATCGGGCAGCAGCCCGAGCGTCAGCGCGAACGCGAGCGCGCCGAACGGCAGGTTGATGTAGAAGATCCACGGCCACGACAGCGTGTCCGTCAGCCAGCCGCCGAGCGTGGGCCCGAGCGTCGGTCCGACCATGACGCCCATGCCGAAGATGGCCATGGCCACGCCGAATTCCTCGGGCGGGAACACTTCGTAGAGCACGGCCTGCGACGTCGACAGCAGCGCGCCGCCGCCCAGACCCTGCACGATGCGCCACGTCACGAGCTCGGTCAGCGTGTGCGCGTTGCCGCAGAAGAACGAGGCGACGGTGAACAGCGCGATCGACCCGGCGAAGTAGCGGCGCCGGCCGAAGAACGCCGACAGCCAGCCGGTGATCGGCAGCACGATCACGTTCGCCACGATGTAGCCGGTCGACACCCAGGCGATCTGGTCCAGCGTTGCGCCCAGGTTCCCCATCATGTGCGGGATCGCGACGTTCACGATGCTGGTGTCGAGCAGCTCCATGATCGACGCCAGCGTGACCGTGATCGCGATCAGATAGCGATTCGCGTACGCGGATCGCGCCAGGGCGTCGGCCGGACGCAGCGGGAGTGCGAGCGTGGCCACGGCGCTACTTCACCTTGATCTTGACCGTCACGCTCATGCCGGGACGCAACGGATGGCGCGGGTCCTGCGCGCTGTCGACGTGGACGCGGACCGGAATGCGCTGCACGACCTTCGTGAAGTTGCCGGTCGCGTTGTCGGGCGGCAGCAGCGAGAACGTCGCGCCGGTCGCCGGGCTCAGGCTCTCGACCTTGCCCTGGAACTTGAGGCCGGGATACGAATCGACCGCGATCTCGACCGCGTCGCCCGGCGTCACGTCCTTGATCTCGGTCTCCTTGAGGTTCGCGACCACCCACACGTCGTCGAGCGGCACGACGTTCAGGAGCGGCTGGCCGGCCTGCACGAGCTGGCCGACCTCGACGGTCTTGCGGCTCACCTTGCCCGAGGCCGGCGCGGTGATCGTGGCGTACGACACCATCAGCGCGGCCTGGTCGCGCGACGCCTTGGCCGACGCGACGCGGGCGTCCGCGCCCTTCCAGGCGGCGAGCGCGGCGCTCACCTGTTCGCGCGCCGCGTCGAGCTGCGCGCGGTTCGCGGTGGCGCCGGCCTGGGCCGCGTCGAGCTGCTGCCGGGAGACGATGCCGCGCTCGGCGAGCGGGCGGTAGCGCGCGAGATCGGCGTCCGCGCGCTCGACGTTCGCCTCGGCCTGCGCGACCGCGGCGCGTGCCGCGGCGAGCTGGGCCTGGGTCTGTCCGGCGTTGCCGCGCGAGCCGGCGTTCGCGATCTCCTTGTCGAGATCCGCGTCGGCCTGCGCGAGCCGCGCGCGGAAGTCGCGGTCGTCGATCGTGACGAGCACGTCGCCCGCCTTGACGTCCTGGTTCTCGACCACGCGCACGTCCGACACGAAGCCCGCGATCTTGGGCAGGATCGGCACGACGTGCCCTTGCACCTGCGCGTTGTCGCTCGAGACGTAGGCGCGCCCCACCCACCAGCGCCAGCCGAGGAAGCCGAGCAGGATCAGCGCGAGCGCTCCGACGATGGGCAGCACCGGGCTGCGCTTCGTCGGCGCCGCGGTCGCCGCGCTCGCGGAGGAAGCGGAGGCGGACCCGGCGGGCGGCACGGCCGGGGCCGCGGGCGCGCCGTCGGCGGCGGCGGGAGCGGCCGTCGGGTTGTCGGCATCGCGGTGCCGTGGCGCGCGAGGCGCGCCGGCGCCGCTTCGAGGTTCGAGGCTCGTGCTCATCTCGATGGTTCCTTTCAGGTCGAGAAGCGAATCGCTAGCGGACGGTCTGCACCACGCCGGCGGCACGCGCCAGATGGACGCGCGCCACGGCGGTGGCGAAGCGTGCGGCGATCTCCTCGTCGCGCGCCTGGATCAAGGACGACTGGGCGTTGATGACTTCGATGTTGCCGGCCACGCCGTTCACGAAGCGTTCGCGGGCCTGGGCCAGTTCCTGGTCGGCGAGCGTCAGGCGCTCGCGGGCCAGCGCGATCTGCTGGTGACCGGTGTCGAGGTCGAGCAGGGCGCCGCGCACGTCCGCGGCGATCTGGTCGCGCAGGTCGCGCGCGCGCACTTCCGACTCGCCGAGCAGCGCGGTCTGTTCCGAGATGCGCCCTTCGCGGCGCCCGCCGTCGAGCAGCGGCATCGTCAGCGCGACGCTCACCGTGCGGGTGTTGAGCGCGTCGGCGGCGTGCTCACCGCTCGCGCCCCAGTCGCCGGCGACGTCTAGGCGCGGCAGGCGCTCCGCGGAGATGGCGCCGCGCTCGGCGCGCGCCCGGCGCAGGCGGGCCTCCTCGGCCGACAGGTCCGGGCGATGCGCGACCGCGAACGCGACCGCGGCCTCGGGCTCGGCCGGGGCGCCGGACGCGCCGAGGCTCTCGCCCAGCGAATCCGCGAGCGCGAAGCGCGACGCCGGGTCCTGGCCGAGCGCGCGCGCCAGATCGATCTCGGCGCGATCCAGCGTGTTGACGGCGGACAACGCCGCCACGCGCGAGGCCGCGAGCTGCGTGCGCGCACGGGTCACGTCGATGGCCGGCGCGACGCCGGCCTTCTGCTGCGACTCGGCGAGACCCGCGAGCTGCTCGGCGATGTCCACGTCGGCGCGCCGCGCGTCGACGAGCGCTTCCGCGCGGGCCGCGCGCAGGTACGCGAGCGCGGCGTTCTCCGCGGACGCTTCGCCGGTCGCGCCGCGGTCGCCGCGACTGGCCTCGACGCCGACCTGGCTGGCGTGCCAGTGCATCCAGTCGGAGGCCGAGAACACGGTCTGCGAAACTTTGACGCGCGCTTCGAAGTCCTGCACCGGACCCTGCAGATCGGCGAACCCGGGCTGCCCCGGGATCGACGGGAACGAGATGCCGAACGTCTTCAGATTGAACGTGCGGTCGACGTCGCTGACCTCGCCCTTCAGCGACGGCAGCAGCGCGCCGCGCGACTGGTCGGCGCGCGCCGCGGACTCGCGCTGGCGCAGGTCGGCGAGCGTGACGGCCGGCGCGTGGCCGGAGGCCCGCGCGACCGCGTCGGCCAGCGTCAGCCGCTGGGCCGCGGCGGGAGCCGGTGACGCGCCCGGCGCGGCGTCGGCCGCGCGAACGGCGCGCGCGCCGGCCGCGAAAGCGAGCAGCGCGGCCAGGACGACGAGACGGCGTTTGTCAGGCATTCGGCTTCTCCGTGTGCAGCTCGCGATCCGCGAGGACGCCGTTCAGCATGACGTCGAGGGCGGCCTCGAAGAACGCGGGCGCGTCCAGGACGCAGTTCTCGGACTTGATCAGGGAGTGCTTCCACACCGCCGCCAGGATGGCCGGGGCGCGCAGCACGCGCGCCACGTTCTCGACGTCCAGCGCGCGGAACTCGCCGCTCGCCACGCCGCGCTCGAGGATGCCGCGCATCAGACGATGCTTGCGGTCGACGACCTCGTCATGGAAGAAGCGCGCGACCTCGGGAAAGTTCGCGGACTCCGAGATCACGAGCTTGGCCAGACCCGACAGCGGCGAGTGGTACAGCGTGTCCATCCACTCGCGCATGAACTGGACGAGCAGATCGCGCGTGGTCCCCTGATGTGCGGCCACGAGCTGCTCGGCGTGCTCGAGGCGGGGCAGCACGTTCGCGCGCACGACGGCCTTGAACAGCGCCTCCTTGCTCTCGAAGTACAGGTACATCGTGCCCTTCGTCACGCCGGCCCGGCGCGCGACGTCCTCCAGCTTGGTCGCCGCGTAGCCCTTCTCCACGAACTGCTCGAGCGCGGCCGCCAGCAGCTCGCCGGGGCGCGCGTCCTTGCGCCGCTGCCAGCGCGGCGCGGCCGTGGGCGACGCGTGCTCGCGCACCGGCGCGACCACGTGCGTGACGCCCGCGCCGCTCGGGGGCTGCGGCGTGGCGCCCGCGCCGCGCGGCGGATGCGCGGCGGCGGCGGACATGGCGAGGCGACTGGAACGAGGGCCGGGGCGGGTGCGACGAGCCGACTTCATGGCGATCTCCAAGGGTTCCTGGCGGGGCGGCGTAACGAGACGTTGTGATGACTGAACGGTCGGTAAGTTACATACTAAATAACTCCGCAGTCAACAGGACTACCGGAGGCCGCGGGGCGCCAGCCCAACCCCGTGCCGCAGGTCCGGATGGCGGATTCGCCCGGGAACGGGCGCAGGTCGCGACCGCCGCCGGCGCCCGGGTCGACGAGCGCGCAGCGTGCCCGCGGGCGGGCCGGGTTGCCGCGTTTGCCCCCGGGCGCGGCACTGCCTAGACTGCCGGCCGCGTGCGTCCCGAAGCGTCCATTCGCGACCTTCGCACCCTCCCTCTCCCGAAAGAGACCATGTCGCGTTCCGCGCCCACCCCGGATGTCTCGCGCTTCCTGCCGCCCGAGCTCGCGTCCCAGGTTCTCGAGCTGGCGCGCGGCCGCGGCGCCGATTTCGCCGAGCTGTACGCCGAATACACGGTGCACACCGCGTTCGGACTCGACGAGGGGCGCCTGAAGACCGCGAGCCACTCGGTGCTGCAGGGCGTCGGCGTGCGCGCCATCGCCGGGGAGCAGACCGGCTACGCGTACGCGGACGGCTTCGCGCCCGACGACCTGCGCGAGGCCGCGCGCGTCGCCGCCGGCATCGCGCGCGCCGGCCCCTCCGCGCGGGCGGTCGTGGCGTTTCGCGTGGTCGAGGCGCGGGCCCCGTTCACGCTCGAGCATCCGGCGCCGCTCGCGCTCGACGCGCCGGCGCGCATCGCACTGCTGCGGCGCGCCGACGACGCGGCGCGCAGCCGCGACGGCCGCGTGCACGAGGTCTCGGCCACGTTCGCCGACTCGTCCAAGTCGCTGCTCGTCGCGAACAGCGACGGGGTGTGGGTCGAGGACCGGCAGTATCTGTCGCGCCTCACCGTGACCGCGCTCGCGCTGGAAGGCGAGCTGCGCCAGGAGGGCTTCGCCTCGGGCGGCGGACGCGTCGAGGCCGATTACTTCGAGCTGGCGCGCTCGCCCGAGACGATCGCCGGCGAGGCGGCGGGCACCGCGCTCACGCTGCTCGGCGCGAAGGAACCCGAGGCCGGCGCGTATCCGGTCGTCGTCGGGCCGGGCTGGGGCGGCGTGATGGTGCACGAGTGCTTCGGGCACAGCATGGAAGGCGACTCCATCCGCAAGAAGGCCTCGATTCGCGCGACGCAGCGCGGCCAGCAGGTCGCGTCCAAAGGCGTGACGATCGTGGACAGCGGCGTCGTTCCGTACAGCCGCGGCTCGTTCCGCGTGGACGACGAGGGCACGCCGGCGCAGCGTACGGTGCTCGTCGAAGACGGCGTGCTCGTCGGCTACATGTGGGACCTGCTGAACGCGCGCCTCGCCGGCGAGCGGCCGACCGGCAACGGCCGGCGCTCCTCGTACCGCGAGTATCCGCTGTGCCGCATGACGAACACGTTCATCGAGTCCGGGCCGACCGCGCCCGACGACCTGATCGGCTCGGTCAAGCGCGGGCTGTACTGCAAGAACCTGGGCGGCGGCTCGGTGAATCCGGCGGACGGCAATTTTTCGTTCCAGGTCACCGAGGCGTGGCAGATCGAGAACGGACGCCTCACCCATCCGGTGCGCAACGCGACGCTCACCGGGAACGGCAACGACGCCATGCTCAAGATCGACGGCGTCGCGTCCGACCTGAGGATCGACGGCACGACCGGCTCGTGCGGCAAGAACGGCCAGTGGACGCCGTGCGGCGTCGGCCAGCCCACGGTGCGTTTCACCGAGATCACCGTGGGAGGAACGCAGGCGTGAGCGCGCGCGACGCGGAGCCCGACGCGACGCGGCGGGAGAGCGCGGCGCTGGAAGCCATCGGACGCCGGGCGGTCGAGAGCGCCCGTGCCGCCGGCGCGGCCAGCGCCGAGGCGTGCGTCGAGGGCAATCGCGCGTTCACCGTGACCGCGAACGACGGCGCCATCGAGACGTTGAAGCACAGCGCGACGCGCGGGCTCGGGCTGCGCGTGTGGGTCGACGACCGCGTGGGCTTCGTGTCCACGACCGATCTCTCGCCGGACGCGCTCGACGAGGCCGCGCGCCAGGCCGTGGCCCTGGCCCGCCTCGCGACGCCCGATCCGTGCAACGGCGCGCCCACGCCGGCCGAGGCCGGCGACGCGTCGGACGACGATCTCGCGCTGTTCGACCCCGACGTCCCGGCGATCGAGGCCGACGAGCAGATCGAATGGGCGCTGGAGCTCGAGCGGCTGGTGCTGGCCGCGGATCGGCGCGTCACGCGCACCGAGCGCAGCAGCGTCGCGCGCCGCGACGGCGTGTGCGCGATCGTGAACTCGCACGGCGTGGCGCGACGCTGGGGCGGCACGTCGTTGTCCCTGTCCGTGATCGCGCTCGCCGACGATCGCGACGGCCGCCAGCAGACCGGGTATTTCGCCAGCTCGCAGCGCGCGCGTCACGCCGTCCCCACGCTGGAGTTCGTCGCCGCCGAGGCCGCGCGCCGCGCGGTGGAGCGCATCGGCGCCCGCCCGGTTCCGACCGCGCGCGTGCCGGTCGTCCTGCACCCGGACGTCGCCGCGGCGTGGATCGCCGAGATGCACGAGGCATTCAGCGGCGAGTCCGTCCTCAAGCGCTCGTCGTGGCTCAGCGGGAAGCTGGACGAGACGATCGCCTCGCCGCTCGTGACGCTCGTCGACGACGGCCGCATGAAGGGCGGCGCCGGAACGGACCCGTTCGACGGCGAGGGCGTGGCCACGCGGCGCAACGTGCTCGTTGATCGCGGGCGCTGCGCGATGTTCGAGTACGATCACTACCACGCTCGGCGCGCCGGCCGGGCCTCGACCGGGAACGCGGTGCGCTCGTACGCGTCGCAGCCCAGCATCGGCTTCTCGAACCTGTACCTCGAAGCCGGCGCCGAGACGCCGGAGGCGATCCTGAAGAAAGTGGATCGCGGGTTCTACATGGACGATCAGGGTTCCTACGGATTCAACTCGGTCACCGGCGACTACTCGTACCAGGCGCAGGGCTACTGGATCGAAGGCGGCGAGAAGCGCTTCCCGGTCGACGGCGTGACCGTCGCCGGCAACTCGCTCGACATGCTGCGCCAGGTGGTCGCGATCGGGAACGACCTGCGCTTCGACGGCTCGGTCGCGGCGCCGACCGTGCTGATCGCCGAGATGACCGTGAGCGGCTCGGGCGCCTGACGCGGCGCGCGCGAGGGCACGCGAGGTCGCGTGCATGGCGATGTCCGCCGTGCCGCGCCCGACGCGGCGCGCCGCGCGGTTACGTGTTGTGAAACGTGGCGACGAGCGCGACGCCGCGGCGCACCGAGTGCTCGGGCCGGCGCGCGTGGCCGAGGCGCACCAGCAGCAGCGGATCGCTGCCGCCGGCGCCGAAGCGATGGGCCAGCGCGACGCGCGTCGGGCTCAGTTCGATCGGCGCGTGCACCGGCTGGTGCGCGATCCCGAGCTGCGTCGCCTTGAGCGCGAAGCGCTGGTACACCTGCCCGGCCATGAGCCACGTCGCCGGGCCGCGCCGCGCGCTGGTCAGGAGCGCGAGCCCGCCGGACGAACGCACGCCGTCGCGCGCCTGGCGCGACGCGCTCTCGACGCCGAAGCGATGGAACCAGCTCGAGGGATCGAACGAATGGCCGGGCATCCAGTGCGCGAGCCCGCCGTATTCCATGGCGTCGCTCGTCACGCCGTCGCCGCGGCGCCGCGCCTCGCGATCGCTGAAGCGCATCCACGCGTAGTGCTCGGCCTCGACGCGCGGATCGCGCGCCTGGGTGCGCGTCGCCTCGAACGCGACGTCGGCCACGTCGCGCAGCGCCTCGCGGTCGTCCAGCCAGAACAGCCCGAAGTCGTCCATGGCCTGCGCCATGAGCTGCGCGCGGTTCTGCGGAAAGATGGCGCGGCCGTCGTACTCGTTGCGATTCGTGCGCCGCGCCGGGATCGTCGCGAACAGCGCGCGGTCGCGGGGCGCGTCACCTTCGGTCCACGACACCTCGGCGACGATGCCGCGCGCGCCGTCGTCGGGCAGATAGGTCACGTTCGGGCGCAGGCCGTAGGCGCGAGCCGCCACGAGCATGTTCTCGAGCGCGGCTCCCAGCGCGATCATCATCGATCGCCGCTCCGGATCGGCCGCGGGCAGGGCGCGCGTCGGATCGGCGAGCAGGCGGATGGAGTTGCCGTCGGCCTCGAAGCGCCACGGCTGGGTGTTCCAGTGGCTGGGCGCCAGCACCGCGGCGCCGATGAGCGCGCGCGCCAGATCGGGCGCGTTCGCCGGCATCGCATCCGGAAGCTCCCAGGGCTGGAGCCGGGGCGGCGCGTCACTCGCGAGCCGGCGGGCGTGAGCGAGGGCGGGGCGGAGCGTGGCGTAGGCCGCGGCCGCGCCCATCAGCACCAGGAAGTGCCTGCGTTCCATGCGCGCGGCGTCCGCCTCGAGCGGGGGCGATGCGTGTCGCCTCCGTGGAGAGTCCATAGGGCCGAGACACTGGGACCTGGGCGCCGTTCCCGTCAACGGCCGTTCCTCAACCGATTCCCGCCGCTCGGGTTGCGGCCGCCGGTCGCGCCTCGCTAGGGTGCCCGTCGTGCCTCCCGACCGCTTCGTGACCGATGCGTCGCTCGAGCCGCTCGCCCACGATCTGCGCTTCCTCGGCTACGACGTCGCGCTGCACCGCGGCGCGCGGCTCGAGGAGCTGTGCGAGGTCGCGCGGCGCGACGCGCGCATCGTGCTGACCCGGAGCGTGCGCCGGCCGCGGCGCTTCGCCGACGTCCGTGTCGTCACCGTGCACGCGGATCGCGCGCGCGCATTGCGCGAAGTCGCGAACGCGTACGCGCCCTCCGGCCCGCCGTTCGGACGCTGCGCCGAGTGCAACACCGCGCTCGCGCGCCGCCTCGCGTTCGAAGCCGGAAGCGAGGTGCCGCCGGGCGCGCGGCGCGGCGCGGAGCATCTTCACTACTGTCCGGGATGCGGGCGCTGGTACTGGGAGGGCTCGCACGTGGCGCGCATCCGCGAACGGCTTGCGGCCACGCTCGGTCGCCCTCTGCCGTCCGCGGAGTGAACCGCACGGGCCGGCGAATCGATCGGCCCCGGGTTGCGCCGCCCCCGCCCGCCGGGGCATGATGGCCACGCGAGGTTCAGGCGCTCGCACCCGGGGCCCGGAGAGATTCGTGGGGAGCGGTTCCGAAGTGCGTCGCATGGCTCGCGTTTCGCGAACCGCCGGACGATGCCGAGCGACCTTCTCGGCGTCCCCGGCGGTTTCGTTTGCGGCCAACCGGCCGGGAGCCCGGTGCTACACTTTCGCCCGCGTCGCTTCCCGGCGCGTCGCCCCCGCCCGGCGTCCCGGCCCACTTCGAGGCGCATGGATCTCTCCATCGTTCTGATCAACTACCGCTCGCGCGATCCGCTGTTGGCGTGCCTAGCCGCGTTGCCGGCGGGCGTCGGGGCGCTGGCCACGGAAACCCTGGTGATCGACAACGCGTCGGGAGACGGCAGCGCCGAGGCCGCCGTCGCGGCGCATCCCGGCGTGCGCCTGATCGCGAATCGGGAGAACGTGGGCTACGCGCGCGCCGTCAATCAGGGCGTGGCCGCGACCGGCGGCTCGTTCGTGCTCGTGATGAATCCCGACTGCGAAGCGCGGCCGGGCGCCGTCGAGCGCCTCGTCGAGCACCTGCGCGCCCGCCCGCGCACGGCGCTGGCCGGTCCGCGCATCCTGAATCCCGACGGCAGCCTCGAATACTCGGCGCGCGGCTTCCCCGACGCGCTCACGTTCCTGTTCAATCGCTATTCGCTGTTCAGCCGGCTGTTCCCGAACAATCCTTACTCGCGGCGCTATCTCATGAGCGACTGGGATCACGCGTCGACGCGCGGCGTCGACTGGCTGTCCGGCGCGTGTCTCGTGGCGCGGCGCGCGGCCATCGACGAGGTCGGCGGCATGGACGAGGCGTTCTTCATGTTCAACGAGGACGTGGACTGGTGCCGGCGCATGCACGGCGCGGGCTGGGGCGTGGACTACGTCCATGACGCCGTGGTCGTGCACCACATCGGCGCGAGCCGCAAACGCACGGCGAACCGCGTGATCCTCGAGCGGCACCGCGGCATGATCCACTACTTCCGCAAGCACCATCCGGCGAATCCGCTCGTCGAGGCCCTGGCCGCCGCGGCGATCATGGCGCGCGCCTGGCTGATGGTCGCGGCGAACGCGTTCAAGGCGCGCTGACCGTGCCCTATTCGCTCGGACTCGCGCTCGCCGCCTGCGCCGTGGCGCTGTTCGCCGCGCCGTTCGCCATGCGCGCGGCGCGCGCGCTCGGCGCGCTCGATCAGCCGGGCGCGCGCCGCGTGCACGCCGAGCCCGTGCCGCGCCTGGGCGGACTGGCGATGGCGCTCGGCGTGCTCGGCGTGGCGTGGCTGGCGCGCGCGCTACCCGGCCCCGCGCGCGAGCTGGATCCGAGGCCGCTTCTCGGACTCACCGTCGCGGCGTTGCCCATCCTCGGCCTCGGCATGGCCGACGACGTGCACGGCGTGCGCCCGCTCGTCAAGATCCTGTTCCAGGCGCTGGCCGGCGTCGTGCTCGTCGCGTTCGGCTACGGCGTGCCCGAGATCACGAATCCGTTCGGCGCGCCGCTCCATGCCTCGGCGCTGAGCGCGCCGCTCACCGTGCTGTGGGTGGTGATCGTGACGAACGCCATCAACCTGATCGACGGGCTGGACGGCCTGGCCGCCGGCGTCGTGACGATCGCGGCCGCGACGCTGTGGTGGGTCGGCCGGATGCACGGCGACTTCTACGTGATGTTCCTGGCCGCGCTCCTGATCGGCGCGACGCTCGGCTTCCTGCGCTGGAATTTCCCGCCGGCCCGCCTGTTCATGGGCGACACCGGCAGCCATTTCCTGGGGCTCGTGCTGGCCGCCGCTTCGCTGCTCGAGAATCGCAAGGGCACGACCACGGTGACGCTGCTGTTTCCGCTCGTGGCGATGGGGCTGCCGATCGCGGACAGCGTGCTCGCGTTCGGCCGCCGGCTGCTGGCTGGACAGCCCGTGTTCCGCGCCGACTCCGAGCACATCCATCACCGCCTGCTGCGCCTCGGACTGTCGCCGCGCGGCACGTTGTTCGCGCTGTGGGGGCTGTGCGCGGCGCTCGGCGCGCTCGCCGTGCTGCTGGCCCGGCTGCCGCGCGAGCAGGCCGGGCTCTACGCCGGCGCGCTGGCCGCGGCATTGCTGCTCGCGTTCGAAGTGCTCGACTGGATGGGCGCGCGGCGCGAGGCCGAGCGCCGCGCCGGCTCGGAATCCGCGAAGCGCTAGCGCGGGCGTCCGCCCGCCGCGCTTCGGTCGTGGAGCGCCGGCGGTCACGTCCTCGAGAGATGGGACTCGGGGGCGCCCCTCCACCCTGCATCGTCATCGTCCCTGGGCCGGCTCGTCGAGGCGGTTCGCTCCTGTTGCACGAGACGTGCCCGAGCGGCGTCGGTCGCCGGCCGGCGCCGCGGCGCGCGGAGCGCGTTCGCGGCTCGCGCCGGCGCCGACGTCACGGCCTCGGACCGTCCGCGCGCGGACGCCGCGCGTTCGCCCACAAACACGTAGCGCCCCGCGTGAACGGGGCGCTACGGAGGGATCGAGGCTGCAGCGCGCGGGGGACGCACTGAACCCCGCCCTAGAAATTCACGATCGACCAGTTGAGCTTGACGCTCCAATGGAACGTGCTGGCCTTCTCGACTCCGAACACGGGGTCGACACGGTCGTTCTTGCCCTTGACGACGGCCGCGCGGACGTCGAGGCCGAGCAACTGGTGCGGAGTGACCTCGGTGTTGCCGCCGAGCGCGAGGTAGCCGCCGCCGCGCGGGTCGCTGAGGCCGTCCCCGGTCCGCGCGTTCTTGTGATAGTACGTGCCGCCGCCGAGGCCGACGTAGGAATGGAACGCCGAGCCGAGCGAGAACTGCCGGTCCAGCTCGAGCGTGAGCGGCGCTTCCGACTCGTAGGCCGCCCCGAACTTGCCGAGCACGTCGTACTCGGCGTAGCCGCCGATCGACCAGCGCCGGCTCAGCATGTGGTTCGCGCCGAATCCGGCGCCGCCCTGACCGTTTCCGGCGTGACGGTACGCGGCCTTCGCGTACCCCGCGCGCAGCGAGAGCCACGTGGCGCCACCGTCCCACGCCGACTGCGGCGGCGGGCGCTTGGTCTTCGCTTTCTTCACCCTGGGCTCGCGCGGCTTCTTCACTTTCTTCGTCTTGCCCTGCGCGGCGGGTTTCGTATCGGCGGCGACCGCGGGCGCCGCGGCGGGCGCGGGCGCGACGGCGGGCGCCGGCGGCGGCGTGGCCGGCACGGAATCAGGCTGGGCGCCGGCCGGCGTCGCCGGCGCGTCTTCGGCGCGCGCGCCGCGGGCGGCGGGAAGGACGGTCGCGCAGGCCAGCGCGACGAACGCGCACGTGGCCAGCGGCCGGCGGAATGGCACGACCTTCACGACGACTCCTTTCGACTTCTCCAGGATTGCAGCGGAACGCCCGGTCAGGCGATCGACCCGCGGTGGATGCGGGTGGGCAAGTCAGGCCGGGCACATTAACCCGGCGGCGCGGGACGGCTCAAGTCCCGTTCAGCCGGGCATCCGCACGTGTTCGGCGATGGCGCGGAAGCGCGGTTCGCCGCGCAGGGGATCGAGCCGCGGGTGGACGTGGATCCAGACGAGCCCGCGATCGTGCAGGGCCAGGGCGCGCTCCAACCACTCCAGCGCCCGCTCGCGTTCGCCGAGGCCGAGGTAGATGCTGGCCACGGCGTGCGCCGAGCCGGTTCCCGCCTCGATGCGCCGCACCAGCTCCTCGATCGCCCGCTCCGCCTCCTCGCGCTGTCCGGCCAGGGCCAGCGCGTAGCCGAGCCCGGCGCTCGCGTACGGGTTCGATCCGGCGCGGCGCGCGACGTCGCGGAACAGCGCGATCGCTTCGTCGAGCCGGCCGGCGTGTGTGAGCGCGCGACCGAGGTCGGTCTCCCCCGCGACGAAGCCGGGCGTGAACTGGGTCACGCGCCGCAGGTGCTGCACCGCCTCGTCGTAGCGCCTCGCGAAGAACAGCGCGTCGCCCGGACCGGTCAGGATCACGGGCGACAGCGGATCGAGCTGGGCCGCGATCCGCGCCTCGGCCAGCGCCTCTTCGAACTCGCCGCACGCCACCAGGAACTCGGCGCGCCAATGCCGCCCGCTCGCGTAGCCGGGCTTGAGCGCGATGGCCCGATCGAACGCGACGCGCGCCGCCGGCCCGTCCCAGTCGCGGTGCTGGTGGAGGAAGCCGAGCGACGTCCACGCCTCGGCCAGGTTCTCGTCCAGCTCGAGCGCGCGGCGCGTGGCCGCGAATGCGCGCGAGAACGCGTCGCCCGACGGCATCTGCGACAGATCGCCGAGGATGTTCCACGCGTCGGCCAGTCCGCTGTAGGCGACGGCGTACGTGGGATCGGCGGCGATCGAGTCCTCGAAGTAACGGACGCTGTCGCGGACCGCCTCCGGCGCGCGCCGGTTCCACAGGTGGCGGCCCTGCAGGTACAGGCGGTACGCGTCCGGGTCGACGGGCCGCGTCTCGGCGAGTCGCGAGACCTCGCCCGGCGTGAGCCGCACGCGCACCTCGTCGGCGATGGCCCGCGCCACCTCGGACTGGAGCGCGAGCACGTCGCGCACTTCGCGCTCGTAGCTGCGCGCCCACAGGTGCCGGTCGGTCGCGCCCTCGATGAGCGTTGCGCCGATGCGCACGCGATCGCCGTTCATGAGCACGGCGCCCTCGACGATGGCGTCCACGTCCAGTTCGCGGGCGATCTCGGGCAGCGGCCGGGACGCGCCCTTGTAGCGCATGGCCGACGTGCGCGAGATCACGCGCAGGGCGCCGATCTGCGCGAGCGTCGAGATCAGGGCCTCGGTCATGCCGTCCGAGAAGAACTCCTGCGCCGGGTCGCCCGACAGGTTCGCGAGCGGCAGCACGGCGAGCGAGCGAATGCCCTCGCGGATGCGCTGGGCGGGCGCCCCGACGAGCGCCTGGAGCGCGGCCAGCACGTCAGGGACGGAAGCGAAGCGCCGCGCCGGATCGCGCTCGAGCGCGCGCAGCACGAGGGCTTCGAACGCCGGTGACAACTCCGGGCGCACGTGACGCGGCGCGACAGGGGCGGTGTGGACCACGGCGTACGTGAGCGCGGCGAGTTCGGTCTCGGGATGCGGGCGGCGGCCCGTCGCCATCTCGTACAAGAGCGCGCCCAGCGCGTACAGATCCGCGCGCGCGTCCACGGCCCGGCCCAGCAGCTGCTCGGGCGCCATGTACGCGAGCGTGCCGACGATTTCGCCGCTCGCCGACGTCACGCCAGCCGACGCCGGGCCGAGCAGGCGCGCGAGCCCGAAGTCCAGGACCTTGGCGCGGCCGCGCGGGTTGATCATCACGTTCGAGGGCTTCAGGTCGCGATGCACGACGCCCTGCTCGTGCGCGGCGCCGAGCGCCTCGGCGATCTGCAGCCCGAGCGCGACCGCTTCCGCCTCGCTCATGGGACCCGGCGCCAGCCGTTCGGCCAGCGTCTGGCCGGCCAGCAGCTCCATGACCAGGAAGTCGGTGTCGCGATCGGAGTCGAACGCATAGATGGTCGCGATCGCCGGATGGTTCAGCCGCGACAGCGCGACGGCCTCGTGGCGCAGGCGCCGGCGCGCGCTCTCGTCGCCGACGGCGCCCGGGGGCAGCAGTTTGAGCGCGACTTCGCGCTCGAGCCGCTCGTCACGCGCGCGGTACACGACGCCCATGCCGCCCGCGCCGAGCGGCGCGAGGATGCGGTAGTGCGAGAGGGCCTCTCCGATCATGCGGGCTCCGGGTGAGCGTCGCGGGCCGTCCGCCCGCTGAGGTCGGGCGCGCAGGATAGCACCGCGACCGCGCACCCCCTTGGCCGGGAGACGCCGGGCTCGACGCCGGCGCCGCGACGTTCGCCGTTTCGCGCTTCCCCAATCGTTCGCCGTTCGCTAGTTTGAGCGCGTATGCGACGTGTGGGGTTCGTGGCGCTGCTCGGCATCGCGCTCGTGGGCTGTGGGCGGCGCTCGCAGCAGGCGTCGTCCCTCACGTTCGACACGCTTCCCGACTCGACGGTGGCCCGCGGCGCCCCGATCCTCACTACGTTCGAACCGTATCGGATGGAGAACGGCGCGGTGCGCGTGCGCGGCACCGCGGATCTTCCCGACGGCACGCGGCTCCAGGTTTCGCTCTACCACAAGGCGACGCACGAAATGGCCGGCCGATTTCAGGTGCTCCTCGCGAACCACCGCTTCGATTCGCCGCCCATCCTCGGCGAGCGTGGGCCGCTGCCCGTCGACGACTACCGCTTCGAGGTGCTCGCGCACTTCGACTCGCTGTGGCAGAGCCCCGACGTCATGCGCGCCACGCGTAACGGCCTTGCGCTGCGCGGGCCCGGCGTGACGCGCGACCGCCTCGGCCGGGCCGCGTTCTGGCTCGAGCGCGAGGGCCGGCTGTGAGCCGCGCGCCCCGGCCACCGGCGCTGCGCTACCGCCCGGCGCGACGCACCGACGTCGAAACGCTGGCCGATCTCGGCTGGCGCGCGTATCGCATCGCCAGCCTCGAGAAGCGCCGCGAGTTCTACACCGACCACCCGCGCTTCGGACTGCGCGACGTGCGCGTCGGCGAACTCGACGGACAGATCGTGGCGTCGCTCGTGTTCTATCCGTTCGAGGCCTACGTGCGCGGGCAGAAGGTGGCGCTGACCGGCATCGGCTCCGTGGCCGTGTCGCCCGAGCATCGTCGCCGCGGCATCGGCGAGACGCTGCTCAAGGCCGCGCTTCGCGAAATGCGCCAGAAGGGAGAAGCGCTGTCGCTGCTGTACGCGTTCCGCGGCTCGTACTACCGCAAGCTCGGCTACGGCGTCATCGAGATCGCCCAACAGCTCGCGTTCGCGCCGTCGAACCTGCCGGCGTCGGACGAGACGCGCCGCGTGCGCCGGTTGATGCTTCCCGACCGGCCGTCCGTCGAAGCGCTGTTCGAGCGCGTCGCCGCGGAAGGCCACTTCGCGCTGACGCGCCGTCCCGAGTGGTGGCGGCAGCGGCTGTGGGGCTACGGCGGCGAGTGGGTCGTGTACGAGGGCCGGCGCCGCGGGCAGATCGAGGGCTACCTCTACTACGAGGTCGACAATCAGAACGGACCGTTCAAGCTGTCGCTGTCGGTGAACGAGTTCGTGGCGGCGACGCCGGAAGCGCATCGCGGGCTCGTGGGCTACCTGTCGTCGCTGTCGGACCAGGCGAACGAGATCCATCTGATCGCGGCCGGCGACAACTCATGGCCGCTGCTGCTCGGCACGGCGCAGAATCTCCGGCCCGGGAACGAGATCGGCGTGTATTCGGACAGCGGCAATTTCGCGCACGGCGCGATGCTGCGGCTGACGGACGTGAAGGCCGCGCTCGAGCGCCTGCCCATCTCGCCCGGCGCGCGCGGCGAGATCGTGCTCGACGTCGACGACCCTGTCCTGACGCCGAACGCGCGCGCGTACCGCCTGACCGCGCGCGAGGGCCGGCTCAAGGTCGGCGCCGAGTCGCCGCGCGCGGGCGGGCGGCGCCGGCTGCCGCGCCTGACCGCGCCGGCCGACGCGCTCGCCTCGATCGTGGCCGGCACGCTCGCGCCGACGCGCGCCGCCGAGATCGGCCTCGTCGACTCGGCGGGCGGCGCGTGCGAGGTGATCGAACGCTGGTTCCGCGCCCGCCCCGCGTTCCTCTATCAACTGAACGGCTTCTAAGAGGAGTCCTTTAGATGGAGCGCACGTCGTTCACCGTCCGCCGCGAACTCCAGCCGCGCTTCCGCGACACGGACGCGATGGGGCACATCAACAACGCGGTCTACGTCACGTACCTGGAGGTGGCGCGGCAGGAATACTGGGTCGCGCTGTCGGGCGCCCAGGACTACCGGCGCGTCCCGTTCATCCTGGCCCACGTCACCATCGACTTCCGCTCGGAAGCGCTCGTCAACGAAACGCTGGTGTTGGGCATTCGCTGCGGGAGCATCGGCTCCAAGTCGTTCACGTTCGAATACGAGATCCGCGAGAAGCGCACCGACCGCCTCGTCGTCGAGGCCACGTCCGTGCAGGTCTGCTACGACTACGACACGAAGCAGAGCTTCGCCGTGCCCGACGCGCTGCGCCGGGACCTGGAGAAGTTCGAAGGTCGTCCGCTGACGAAGGGGGTCCGCACATGAAGTCGCGACGCGAGTTCTTGAAGACGATGGCCGCGAGTTCGGCTCTGGCGCTGGCCGGCGGCGCGAGCGGCGCGGTGGCGGCGACGGCGGTGAAGGCCGCGGCGCGCGGCGCGCGCGCGACGTCGGGCGCGACGAAGCCCGCTGCCAAGGGCGCGGCCGCGAACCACGCGGGCCACGCCGCGGATCCCGCCGAGATCGCGAAGCAGAAGAAGTACACGGCCGACGCGCTCAAGGTGATCCGCGACTATCCGCTGCCCGCGGGCAGCCCGATGGCGTTCGCGTTCAAGCCCATGAAGGCCAATCGTGGCCGGAAGGCGAGGACCTCGTGATCGACGACAGCGTGCTGTTCCAGAGCGTCGTCGAGCTGGGAGGCGAGATCCGCGCGCGCCGCCTGTCGCCGGTCGCGCTGACCGAGGCCTATCTCGCGCGCATCGAGCGCTACAACTCCGCGCTGAACGCGTTCGAGACCGTGACGAAGGACGTCGCGCTGCAGCAGGCGCGGCAGGCCGAGAGCGAGATCAACGCGGGCCGCTACCGCGGGCCGCTGCACGGCGTGCCGTTCGGCGCGAAGGACCTGCTGGCGACCGCGGGCATCCCCACGAGCTGGGGCGCGGTGCCGTGCCGCGGGCAGATGTTCGACAAGGACGCGACGGTGATCACGCGCCTGCGCGACGCCGGCGCGGTGATGCTCGGCAAGACCGCGATGGTCGAGTTCGCGGGCGGGCTCGGCTATCGCTTCGCCGACGCGTCGATCAGCGGCCCCGGACGCAACCCGTGGAATCCCGATCGCTGGACGGGCGGCAGCTCGTCGGGCTCGGGCGCCGCGGTGTCGGGCGGGCTCGCCGCGTTCGCGATCGGCACCGAGACGTGGGGCTCGATCCTGTGCCCGTCCGCGTTCTGCGGCCTGACCGGCCTGCGCCCGACGTACGGCCGCGTGAGCCGCGCCGGCGGCATGGTGTGCTCGTACACGTTCGACAAGATCGGACCGCTGTGCCACACGGCGAGCGACTGCCGCATCGTGCTGGAAGCCATCGCCGGCCCCGACCCCGACGATCCGAGCGCGAGCACGGAGCCGGTCGCGCTCGCGCCCGGCCGCCGCAACGTGACGCAGTTGAAGGGCGCGCTCGTGCGCATGGACTTCAAGCAGAAAGGCGCCGAGAGCGAGTGCGCCGACGCGTTCGATCGCGCGGTCGGCGCGCTGCGCGCGGCCGGGCTCAAGCTGGAAGACGCGAAGTTCCCCGACTTCCCCGCGAGCGAGATGGCCGGCACCATCATCGGCGCCGAAGCGCTGTCGGCGTTCGAGAAGTTCTACAAGGACGGCAGCGTGAAGCAGCTGAAGGACCCGTACGCGCCGTACCAGTTCGACATCAACGCCGCGGTCACGTCGCCCGACCTGGTGAAGGCGTGGCGCATGCGCGCCGTGCTGCAGGAGAAGATGGCCGAGTGGTTCGGGACCTACGACTACGTCGTGACGCCGAACTTCCTCTCCATCGCGCCGCCGGTGAAGGGCGACATCAACCAGTTCCTGCCGTACGGCGATCCGGCGGGCGGCATCGGCAACGCGTGCGGCCTGCCGTCGATCGCGCTGCCGACCGGGCTCGGTCGCGAGCACATGCCCGTCAGCTTCCAGATCATGGGCGCGCCGTTCGACGAGGCGCTGCTCCTCGAGCTCGGCGAGTTGTACCAGCGTCACACCGCGTTCCATCTCCAGCATCCCGTCATGAAGGAGATGGCGCACTCGTAAGAGCCGCCGAACATCCCGCGCGCGCTCGAGGAGGCCGAATCGCAGCGGCCTCCGAGCGCGCGCTTCACCAAAGGACGCTCCCCATGCTTCGTCGCTTGCTCGCCATCACTGTCGTATCACTGTCGCTCGTCCCGCTCGCTGCATCCGCCAAGGAACGCTCCGAGATCGACGCCAGGTACAAGTGGGATCTGACGGCGCTGTACAAGAGCGAAGACGCATGGGCCACGGCCAAGGCCGATCTCGAGAAGCGCGTCGCCGGCATGGACAAGTTCCGCGGCCACCTGGGCGGATCCGCCGACAGCCTGTACCGCGCGCTCGCGTTCGACATGGACCTGCAGAACGACCTGCAGCACCTGGCCGCGTACGCGAGTCAGCTCGGCGACGAGGACGCGCGCATCGCGCGTCACGTCGAGATGCGCCACGCCGCGGACCAGCTCGGCGTGAAGCTCGGCGCGGCGACGTCGTTCCTCCGCCCCGAGATCCTCGCCGCCGGCGCGACGAAGATCCGCGCGTTCATCGACGCCGACAAGCGCCTCGTCCCCTACCGCCCGTACCTCGAGGACGTGCTGCGCTACGCGCCGCACACGCGCAGCGCGGCCGAGGAGGAGATCATCGCCCAGGCCGGGCGCATGGCGGGCGGCGGCTACGCGGTGCGCGACATCTTCAACAACGCGGAACTGCCGTGGCCGACGATCGCGCTGTCGAGCGGCGAGAAGGTGCGCCTGGACGACGCGGCATACACCGAGCAGCGCCAGTCCGCGAACCGCGCGGATCGCGACTCGGTGTTCCAGGCGTTCTGGCGCGCGCATCGCGAGTTCCAGGGAACGTACGGCGCAGCGCTCGACGCCGGCGTCCAGGCCCACGTGTTCGACAAGGACGTGCATCACTTCAACAGCTGCGTCGAGGACGCGCTGTTCCGCGACAACATCCCGCCTCGCGTGTACACGCAACTGATCGCCGACGTGAACGCGAACCTGCCGACGCTGCACCGCTACCTGCGCCTGATGAAGCGCATGCTCGGCGTGCAGCAGTTGCGCTACGAGGACCTGTACACGCCGGTCATCAAGTCCGTGGACCTGCACTACACGCCGGAGCAGGCCATGGACATCGTGCTCGACGCGGTGAAGCCGCTCGGCCAGGCGTACGTCGACACGCTGAGCCACGGCTTTCACTCGGGCTGGATCGACTGGATGCCGACGACCGGCAAGGCCTCGGGCGCGTACAGCAACGGCGCGTACGGGGTGCACCCGTACCAGCTGCAGAACTTCACCGGCATGTACGACGAAGTCGGCACGCTGGCGCACGAGTCGGGCCACTCGATGCACACATACCTCGCGAACTCGCACCAGCCGTACGTCACGCACGACTACGCGACGTTCGTGGCCGAAGTCGCGTCCACGCTGAACGAGAACCTGCTGTTCCACCGCATGCTCGATCACACGACGGACAAGAACACGCGCCTGTTCCTGCTCGGCCGCTATCTCGACAACCTGCGCGGCACGCTGTTCCGCCAGACGATGTTCGCGGAGTTCGAGCTGGCCATCCACCAGAAGGCCGAGAAGGGCGAGGCGCTGACCGGCGAGAACCTGTCGAAGCTGTACCTCGACATCGTGCGCAAGTACTACGGACACGCCAAAGGCGTGTGCCTCGTGGATTCGTTGTACGGCGTCGAGTGGGCGTACATCCCACACTTCTATTACAACTTTTACGTGTACCAGTACTCGACGAGCATCGTGGCCTCGACCGCGCTGGCCGGCGGCATCCGCGCCGAGCGCGCCGCGGGCGGCGGCACCGCGAAGCGCGACGCGTACCTGCACATGCTGGAGTCGGGCTCGTCCAAGTACCCGGTCGATCTCCTGAAGGGCGCGGGCGTCGACATGACGACCTCGGCTCCGTTCCAGGCCGCGATCAAGGAGATGAACGGGGTGATGGACGAGATGGAGAAGCTGCTCGCGAAGCCGTAGCGGCGTGGCGTGAACGCGAACGGCCGGACGCTGCGGTGCGAGACCGCGATCGTCCGGCCGCTTTCGTTGTGGGGCGACGCGGCGCGCGCGGGCGCGCGCCCGCCCATCGCTACAGCAAATCCTTCAGCACGACCTTCACCGACTTCTGCTTGCCGTCGCGCGACACGACGACCGGCACCTTCGTGCCGGCGTCGCCATGTTCGAGCAGATCCGCGATCTGATCGGGGTCGTACGTTCCGGCCGGCTTGCCATTCAATTCGACCAGCTCGTCGCCTTCCTTGATTCCGGCCTTCTCGGCCGGCGAGCCCTTCAGCACCTGCATGGCGCGCACGACGCCGCCGGACTTCGCGAACTGGACTCCGGCGCGAGAGAACTCGTAGGGAGTCGCGAACTTCTTCCCCGGCTCCAGGTACAGCGTGTGCCGGTCGTAATCGATCGTGAGCTTGAAGCGCTCCATCAGACCGTTTCCGGCGTTGCCGGCGTAGTCTTCGCTGGCGAGCGCGCCGGACGTCGCGCCCGACAGCGTGACGAGCGGCTTGGCCCAAGAGAACTCGCCGATCGCGAGCTTGTGCATGCGCACGAGCTTGCTCGAGAACATGCCGCCGAAGCCGCCGCCCATCACGTCGATGCCCTTGTCCGTGCTCTTGTCGAGCGCGTGCTTTCTGACGAACGGTCCGTGCAGGTCGAGCGTCGAGCTGCTGCCGACGTCGAGCCGGCACACGCCGCTCAGGCTGTCGTCGACCGTCATCAGGATCGCTGGCACCGTGCCCGCCATTTCGAACGTCATCGACTTGCCCGGGCCCGTGTAGTGGAACGTCTTCGGGTCGTACAGCGCGAGCACGTGACCGTCGTAGTCGATCTCGTCCACGAACTGGCTGATGAAGTTGTAGCCGATGACGCCGGCGCAATCGCGCCAGAAGAACGGCGCCAGGAACGGATTCACCGACAGCACCGCGACCTTGTGGTCCTTGAGCTCGACACCGTCGCCGTCGTCGGAGACGACGCGCAGCGACTGGAGATGAGCGAACGACGCGCTGCCCGCGGAGCCGGCGCCGGTGGCCTGCATGGCGCCCTCGGTCTTGAGCCCGATGCTCGCCGCGTACGCGCTGTCGATGACGCTGATGCTGGCCCCCGTGTCGAACAGGAAGTCCGCGGGCGGCCCGCCGTTCACCGACGCGCGCAGCCACACGTGACGCCCGCGGTACGCGAACGGCAGGTGCGCGACGCCGGGCTGCTTCAAGTACGTCACGGCCGCGTCCTGCGCCGCGGGCACCGCGAAGCGCATCGGGTCGACGGGCACGTTCACCCACACCGAGTCGAGATCCACGGTGAGCGTATTCGCCGGCATGCCGGCGATGCTCGTCGTGGTGTGGAACGGCATCTGCAACCCCTCGACGGCGCGATAGTCGGCGAACGTCGTGATCACGAGATTCTGGTCGTTGTGGCTCGTGCTGCGGCGCGGCAACCAGGTCTTGGGATCCAGCTCGTAGCGGCGCGACGGGCCGACCGGCGGCGTGATCTCGAGGTCGTGGTGCTCGCCCGTCGAGTCCTTCACGGTGCCGAAGTCCTTCACGTCGCCGCCGCCCTGATCGGGCTCGAGGAAGCGCTCGTTCTCGAACCACGCGTCGGCGCGCGCGCGATCGAGCTCCTTGCCGTCCAGCACCTGCAGCTTGCCGCCCGGATCCGTGCGCCACGCGGTCGTGCCGTCGAAACCCACCTTCAGATTGAACGGCCCGAGCGCCGTCAGGCCGCCGTTCTTGTCGGGCGACTGCGACCACGTCTCGAGCTGCCCCTTGAATCCGAACGCGCTCATCGACGCCTTGATGTGCGTGCTCGTCACCGCCGTCACCCGCGCGCGGCCGCCCATCGCGGCGACGTAGCGATCGAGCGTGGCCTGCGCGGCGGGCGTGATCGTGGCGCGGGCCGGAGGCGCGAACGCAAGGAGGACAACGAGCGCGGCGAGCGTGCGGCGTGTGGAGCGAATCATGGGGGTCTCCTGCGGGCGTGAACGGCGAACGGACGAGGCGCGGCACAGAATAGCCCAGCGCCGACGCGCGCGGCGATTTGCTTCGGCCGCGTCCGTCCGCCTATTCTGCGCGTCCGCCGTTCGCTCCCCGTCCGGCCTTGGGAGGACATCGATATGAGACTCGGAAAGATGCTACCGGCCCTCGTACTGGCGCTGGTGATTCCGGTCGCGGCGCAGGCTGCGGAAGGGGCGGTCGTGGGTGGCTTCGGACCGCGTGTGGGCTTCAGCAGCAATCCGGACCAGTTGGTGCTCGGCGGTCAGGCCCTGATCGGCGGCATCGCGCCGGACGTGACGTTCGACCCGAACATCGAGCTGGGCGTCGGCGACAACGTCACGACCGTTCAGTTCAATTTCGATTTCAAGTATCACCTGCTGCTGCAGGGAACCCCGTGGCGTCCGTACATGGGCGCCGGAATCGGACTCGCGTTCTTCCAGATCGACAATCCGGCCCCGTTCCGCGACAACTCCGACACGGAGGTCGGCGGAAACTTCATCCTCGGCGCCGGTGTGCCGACCGCGTCGGGCAGCCGGTTCTTCGCCGAACTGCGCGCCGGCATCGGCAACCTCCCCGACTTGAAGCTCGTCGCGGGGTGGAATTTCAAGATGTAAGCGTTCGAGAGGCTTCCTCAGACGCCCCGGGTCGCGTGAATGCGGCTCGGGGCGTTTGGTTTTTCGTCACGAGCGGTGGTGGGGGCGGGGAATCGGAAGGCGTGGAGGACGCGCCGGGACCCGTC
>Ga0310810_10001240_pt1 | contig 26516 bp, 24 predicted proteins | sample NCmetagenome_FD_207641 | JGI IMG/M metagenome (GOLD analysis project Ga0310810, IMG submission 207641) | Soil microbial communities from experimental microcosm in Duke University, North Carolina, United States - NC | ecosystem: Engineered > Artificial ecosystem > Soil microcosm > Unclassified ...
ATCTGTGCGTCGATATCCCGGCTGCGCACACCATCGCCGTTTCCGTCTTCGACGACGGCGAACCGGGTTCCGCGTGCATCATCGTCGAAATGTAAGGCCACCATGGTTGAACGGCCGACGGCCCGCGCGCGTGCGACTGCCATTCGTGACGCCAGATATCGGGCGGCCCCGGCGCCACGTGATCGCTCGACCGCGGCGACCACGCCCGGGATGCTGATGCCTGCCAGAATGCATGCCAGCGTCGACGCGAAGAGAATCTCCAAGAGCGTATATCCGGCAACGCCGACGGGCGGCCGCGGGCGCTGGGGGGAGCGCCCGCGACCTGACCCGTACTCCGCTACTGCCCTGCCTGCTCTCCCTTCGAGGGCGTGACCGTAATCATCGGCTTCAGCTTGAGGAAGCTCTTTTCCCCCACACCGCGCACGTTCATCAGGTCCTCGACCTTCTTGAAGGCGCCGTTCTTCTGGCGGTATTCGAGGATCCGTTCGGCGGTCGCCTTGCCGATACCGGGGAGCGATTCCAGTTGCGCGGCCGTCGCGGTGTTGAGATTCACCAGCGCCGATGCCGACCCCGATGCCGGCGCGGTCGCCGAGCTGCGCCGCGCCGCATCTTGCGCGGCGTTCGCCGCCACCCCCAACCCAAGAACCAGCAGAACCGCGACCACAATGCGAATCATGAGCAGCCTCCTGTCCGCCTCTGGCAGGCGCGATCACGCGTGGACGCGGGAACGTGCGGACGATTCGAGACATCAATCGGTGCGCGGTGACCTGCCACATGGCTCCTCGGCGCGCGAAGGTGTCCCGGCCGGGAAGGGTGGAACACGGATTGGGTGCACGTGAGACCACAGGAACCCGCCGGGACAAACCAGACGGGAGCAAAGAAACGGCCCGATCGACATCGCGTGATGTGTCCCCGCAGCTCCGTGATCGCGAAGCAGTTAGATCGAGACGACGAAAGTGCGATTCGAGGGATGGTGTGCAGCTGTGAACTGCAGTTGGCAATCAGTCGAGTGAGGCGCGCATCTCATCGAGCGCCACCACGAGATTGGCCTGCGTCCATTGCAGCGGCACGTGGGGATTCGCTACGTATTGACTGCGACGCAGGTAGTAGAGCTCTGGACATCGCCAGTCGTCGGTGATCTGGGCGAGTGTTCGATTGAAGTGGATGATCTGTTGCTCGCGATCGGCGAAAGAGCCAGTTCGACGATAGCGGCATCCGAAATAGGCGGAAATGATGGGATCGAACAGGCACCACTGCGCCTCGTCACCTATGCGCGGCAGCAGCGCATCTCGGGCTTCGATGTCGTCGCTGAAGTCACGAGTCCGGTCGGCGGCCGGCAGCCTGTCCTCGTAATCGGGCGCCCAGTACGAATCGCCCAGGTAACGCCGGATGCCGTGCTCGCCCGCCAGATACTTGCGTACATCGTGCAGAATCAGGTCGGCCATCGCCTCGTCGGTGACGACCTGCAGAGGGAAGAGGAGAAACAGGAGCGCCGCGTCGTATCGTCGATTCTTGGCGCTCGCCAGTTGCGCACACTCCTGCGGAAGGATCGTGTCGAGCGCCTGTCGGCCGCGAGCTGCGAGATCCGACGCGAGACTCTCGAACGCCTGCGTGCACTGTTCACGCCACTCCGTGCTCTGTCGCATCAACGCGAGAAAAGCGTCGAGCCCGGCGACGACGGTCCCGATACTCGATGCTGAGAGCTTACGGCGCTCTTCCCAATGCCCGCTGTCCTCGTCCTGCCAGAAGCGAATGGCATCGAGATAGCGAAGCAAGCGGGTCAGCACGGCCGCCACCTCCGCGTCTGGCTTCAACGCGCCGGCGGCGGCCAGAGTCGATGACAACCACAGGAAGTAACCCAGCGCGTCGTTCTGGGCATGGGCCCAGCGCTCGTCTCCAATCTCGCTGAGCGTAAGCCCGTCAAATCGCACATGAGGGCGAAGAGTCGCATCGTCGGGATCGGCCGCTCCAGAGATGATGTCGTCGAATCGACGGCGATACGTGCTGAAGAAGGTCGTCAGCGCACGGACGACTTCGACCGCGACGTGGCTCGAGCCAACCACGTGATGGGCGTACGCCACGTAGATGTTGTCCCTGATCCACACGTTCGCGTAGCCGGTGCCGGCGATCGCCTTCCCTCCCGACGAAGCCGAGTAAAGCCCGGACGGCAAGCGAACGAACGTCAGCGTGTCGTGACTGATCAGCTCGGAGCGAATGCGCTGCAGATCGGCGGCGCAGAAGTTCCCGTCCGGAACCAGACCCGCCAGCCCCGAATTGTGAAAGGTCATGTCCGGCAAGAGCGTCGATCAGCCTGCCGCGGGAGGTCCGCTCGCCGCCGGCGCGAGCTGCCGGATGGCGCCGAGGTGATAGGTCAGGTGCGGAATGCTGGAGACGGCCGAGGCGAGGTTTACCTCGCTATACGCCGGCGGCTGCTGCATGACCTCGAGCCACGCCTGTGCCTCGCGCGCGAAGTCGGCGCGAAGCTGTCGCCACTCGTCCTCGCTCACAGTCTGGTGCTTCCATGCCTCGGCCCAATCGGCTGACACCGTCTCGCCCTTCGCCTCTCGATTGAGCAGTTCGAGGCCGTAGCGGAGATGCTCCACGTGGGAGGCGACTGATGCTCGACCACCTGGCCTGCCGCTCGCCGCTTCGGCCGACAGGGCATCGAGCGATGCAACCAATCCGCGGTCGCCGCTGTTCAGGAAGAAGGCGTCGCCACGCGGCCCGTAGAGCGCTTCGCTGAGAAGCCGCACGAGAACGCGGGGCATCATCGACGCGTTCGTATCGATCGCCTTCGGATGGCGCGGCTGATACAACATCACCTGGGAGCCGCCGGGCAGATCGAGCATCACAGTGATGCCGAATCCTTCGTCTTTCGGTTCGCCGCGGACGCTGACGCCTTTCGCACGCAGCTCGTTGACCGTCTTCTGGATGTCGTCGCACATGAAGCTGACGCTGTGCGGCGCGCCCTGCTCGCCCATCGGTCCTTCGAGTGGATGGATGCCCAGCTCCGCGGGCGGCAGCGTGAAGATCAACCAGCCTTCGTGAGCATCGACGTACTTGAACCCGAACACGTCGCGAAGCATGGCCCGAAGGGCTTCGGCCTGCGAGCTGTAAAGCAAGGCGTGTGCACCGATGATGGACATGTCACCCTCCTGTTGCGTGACAACACGATTCCCGTCGTTGCAGTCTACACGCTGGATCCATGCTCCTTGCGTACACTTTTCGCGTGCTCCCCTACGTCTGGCTTTCGCTGGCGATTCTGAGTCTCTGGTTGTTTCCGCGGGCTGCGCGGTGGCGCCTGGGTGTGTCTGGCGCATGGCTGGCGCTCGCCATGGGCCACGCGTACGCGACGGGAATCGTCGCGGCCCCCGGCATTCTCGCAATCGTGGCGTTCGGACTCGTCTGTTACATCGACTCGCACGCGCATCGGATCGCCGTCACGCTCGTGGTGATCGCCGCTTCGCTCGCGCTCATGGCGCACGTGGTGCCTGGCTTCTCCAACACGCTGATCGTACGAGACGCGATCCTCAGCCCTGGCGCTGTTCCGTACACGCTGTTCATGAACTTCGACAAGGGCCAGATCGGCCTCTTCGTCCTGGCATTCGGGCCACCGCTCATCGCAAAGCGGGCCGAATGGACAGCGATGCTCGAGGTCGCGATGCCGGGCGCGCTGGCATTGATCGCGCTGCTGATGCTCTGCGCGCTGGTGATTGGTCAGATCCGATTCGAGCCGAAATCGCCGGACTTCCTGCCGATCTGGCTGTGGTCCAACCTGCTCTTCACGGCTGCCGCCGAAGAAGCATTGTTTCGTGGCGTCATCCAGCGACGCCTTCAGGGATCGGATTCATCGGGCACATCCACCCGCGCCGTCCTTGGGTTGATCGCCGCCGCTGTCATCTTCGGCGCCGCTCACTACGCCGGCGGTGTGTGGTCGGTTGTGCTCGCGACCATCGCGGGTGTCGGTTACGGCTGGATCTTCTGGCGAACGAACCGGATCGAGGCGTCGATACTCACGCACTTCCTGGTGAACACCGTCCACATCCTCGGCTTCACGTACCCCGCGTTGAGCTGACTATTTCGACCGGAAGGGCTCCACGAACTGGCGGATGTAGCCGCGCGGCACCGGCTTGGCTCCAGCCAATCCGTAAGACGATGGCCAGCGATCGCCAGGCAGATAGCACGTGCCGAAGACACGATCGAGCAGCGGCAGGTGGACCGCGAAGTTCTTGTCCACGGCTTCGCGTTCAGCGCCGTGGTGCCAGTGATGAAACTGCGGCGTGGCCATCACCCACCGCAGCGGACCGAAGTTGAAGCGGACGTTCGCGTGGATGAAGGTCGCCTGAATGCTCACGAACGCGACATAGGCCACGAGCGCCGTCTCGGCGAAACCCATCACGTAGATCGGCACGTAGGTCAATCCACGCGTCACAGCGACGTCGACCAGGTGCAACCGCGACCCGGCGAGCCAGTCCATGACATCCGCCGAGTGATGAATTCGATGGAATCGCCACAGCATCGGCACCTGGTGGAACGCGCGATGCACCCAGTACTGCACGACGTCGGTCAGCACCAGAATCTCGATGAACTGCACGGCGAGCGGCTGACTCGACACCGCTCTCTGCACCTCACCAGACACGGCCCATGCAAACAACGTCATCGCCGGCTTCATCGTCAGGAGTGTCGTCACCTGTACCAGTAACGCGCTCAGGAAGAAGTACGCCAGGTCCGTGCGCCACTCACGACGAAACACGTCCTGCTCCGGCAGGCGCGCAAAGAGACGCTCCAGCGGGATGAAGACCGCCGAGTACGCCATCAGGTTCAGCAGGAACCAGTCGAGTCCGAGGAACGGGCCGTTCTGCAATTCGCCGTCGAGCGGTACGCGCGATCCACCGAGCAGCGCAGCCATCAGGGTCAGCGAGATGCCCGCCATTCCAAGGATCTTGCGACGGCGAAGGCACACGCTGATCACTCCCGCGATGAACGAGCTCACGAGGACCAGATGCAGGAGCGCCCGGATGAACGGGACGGGATACAGGCCGCGCAGCTCGGGCATCGTGAGCAGCGACGGGTAGTGAAAGCAGAAGACCGCGCCAAGGCCGATCGCGCCCAGCGTGACCGAGAGCACGCCGCTCAGCCATCCCGTTCCGAATGCCCGCGATGCCGGCGTTGTCACCATCGCTCCGCGAAAGACTGCTCGTCAGCCCGCGGCTGCAAGCCTGCAACGCGTGTGACGAGCCTCTCGCACGTTGGAAAGAAGTCCACTGCAGCGAGCCAGCGATTACACCATCCGGTCGCGATGCAGTAGTTCGCCACGTAGGGCGCGGAGTGATGGCTTGCGTGCGCCTCCATGCTCAGGATCACGCCGCGATGCTGCAGCCACGCAACCGCCGAGGGAGGCGCTGGCATGTGCGCCCACTGGTGCACCTGGTTGGTAGGCAGCGACACGATTGAAAAGGTCACGAGGGCCAGCGACACTGCCCCGCAGATCCCCGACTCAGGAAGCAGCAACGCCGCAATCAGGAAGGGGATGTTGAGCATCGCCACATCCCCGTTGCAGTCGATGAAGTCGCGGCGAAGGAAATCCTCAGGATTGACGTGGTGAACGCGGAACGGACGCAGGAACCGGCGTCCGAGCACGGGCATTGTCTCGCTGAACCAGGTATCAGCCGTCCAGTGCACGAGGCCTGACACCAGATCGGCGCCGAGCGCAGCCGTTACGACGACGAACGGCGACCACCAGTGCAGTAGAAGACCGGCTGTGAAAGCGTGCGCAATGTTCGCAAGAACCAGCACCCCGGCAGTCAGCAGTGAAGCGACTTCGACGGCCCTCGTGAGTCCCACGACGGCGTCATGGCCTGGCAGCCCGGCGGTGGCCTCTTCCATAGCCACCTTATCGGAGAATCGCGGCTGTTCCCTCAGTTTCAGGGGCTACGCGGCGCTCACATGAATGACGACACCCATGACCGCCTCACCGCAATCGATCACGCGCACCGGCCAGAGTGGTCGTCCCTTCGTGGACGCCGCGATCGCGGCGCCTTCGCGGCACGCCAATTCCCAACGCCAAACACGTGACGTGCGGGTTGGGAATTGGACGTTGGACGTGAGACGCTCACTAAGGCAGGCGGCCGTCCAGTGAAATGCCCGTGACGGAGAGGCCGCTTCGCGCACCGGCACCAACCTGTCCTACATCTCCCTTGGCGCCAGCCGGACGTTCGACCGTCAGGCGGAACTGGTGGCTCTGCTTCTCGTGACTCGCCGCGACCTGCTTGCCGATTTCGGGCAGGAGCGTTGCGAGCCTCGTCGCCGCCGCGATGTTCTCGTACCGGCCGCGGGTGTATTGCGTGACGGCCAGGCCGACCTGTGTCTGATTGGCACCCCCGGTTGCGGAGCTCCCTTGGGATAACAGCACCACGTGAACGGTTGTCGGTCGCTTCTCGAGCCGCTCGAAGATTTTCTTCACATCGCGCTCGAGGACGTTGGCGTCACCCGAGCTCGTGCCCGCCATGATGATGACGGGGAAATGATCGGTCTTGTCCTTTTCGATCCGCTGCGTGGCCTCGTTCATCGATTCGACGAATCGGCCGGCACCAGAGTCGGGTGCGAGACGGCTCAGGCCGTCGATCATCATGGCTTTCTCGGTGGTCGGCCGAACCAGGAACCGCGGCTGCGGGGCCGTGGTGACGATGGTGACCTCGAGATTCTCTGGGAGCGCTTCGATGAGGCCTTTGACGCCGTCCTTCAGAATCTGAAGGTTCCCCGCACCCAGGCCGATGCCGTTGTCCAACAGCAGCTGGACTTTCACGGGCCAGTTCACGGGCTCGACTTTGACGACCTTCGCTTCGGCACCAGCTTCCAGGATCCGTACGTCAGTGGGCTCGAGCGACGCCACTGGTTTGCCGGCAGTGTCGACAATGCTGGCATATACCGTGAACTGCGGCTGTTGCGCGCGCGTCCCTGGTGCCGCGACGCACAGAATCAGCCCGACTGCTATCAGTAGTTTCAACCGCATGCCTAACCTCCGTCAGTTTGCCGCCTGGGGATTGTCGTGGCCGGATGATGACGATGAGACGATTTTTGGACCCGTTCGGTTCTTGCTTTCTACGCTGGGCCAAACGCACAGGTTTACCAACACCCTGCGCGCTTGCAGCGCGATCACGCCCAAAAACTTGTGAAAACACGGTCAGGGGCGGGTAGCTGGTGATTCAACCTCGAGCGTGGCTGGCCGATAACACGTCTGAGTGTCGGTTGCCCCCTCGTTCTCGTGGGCCTTGTGACCTCCTACGATTTCGTGGAGGGGGACCCGATGCTCGATTCCGACGTCCGTCCTCACGCGCTCCGGCCAGCCATCTTCGACTCCCGGTACCACGCGACCGTCCGATCGAGACCGTCTTCGAAGCTCACGAGAGGCGTGTATCCGAGCAGCTCTCGAGCCTTGCTGATATCGGCCTGGGAGTCACGGACGTCTCCTGCACGCGGCTCCGCGTAGATCGGATCGAGCGTGCTGTCCACCAGGTGCCGCACCGCCGCAAAGAGCTGATTCAACGAGATGCGTCCGCCGGTGGCGACGTTGATCACTTCCCCGCTGGCCGCGGGGGCGTCGCACGCGCGCAAGACGCCGTCGACGACATTCGCCACGTAAGTGAAGTCGCGGGTGTGACCGCCGTCGCCGTAGATCGTCGGGCGGCGGCCTTCGACGAGCGCGCTGATGAAGATCGAAATGACGCCCGAGTAGGGCGACGAGGGATCCTGTCGAGGCCCGAACACGTTGAAGTAGCGGATCGTCACCGTCTCGAGACCATAGAGCTTCGTGAACATCTGGCAATACTGTTCAGCGACCAGCTTCTGCAGCGCGTACGGTGAGAGCGGTGCCGTGCCCATCGTTTCCACCTTCGGCAACGTCGGTGCGTTGCCGTACGCGGACGAGGATCCTGCATAGACAACGCGCCGCACCCGCGCGTCGCGGGCGGCGACGAGGACGTTCAGCGAGGCGTCGATATTGGCGCGGTTGGATGTGATCGGATCTTCGACCGAGCGGGGCACCGAGGGAATCGCCGCCTGGTGCAACACGTAGTCGACACCTTGAACGGCGCGCTTCGCCACGGCGATGTCGGCGAGATCGCCCTCGACGAGCTCGACCTGGGGAACATGCGCGAGGTTTTCACGCTTGCCCGTAATGAGGCTATCCACCGCGCGGACGCGCTGGCCGCGGCGGACGAGCTCTTCGCAGAGGTGGGATCCGATGAAACCGGCACCGCCGGTTACGAGATAGAGAGACATGTCGTGATGCTACTGTGGGAATCCATTTGATGAGAGCCCCGGGATGATCTTCAGGGCGTTCTGGTAGTAGAGCTTCTTGAGAACCTCGTCCGGCAGCGCAATTCCGTACAGTTTCCAGAACGCGTGGTAATCGCGGTAGTAGTCGAAGTACTCGTCGCTCGTCTCCAGCACACGCCAGTAATACGGATACTCGTCCGGCTGATAGTTGTCTTTGCCAAACAGCAGCCGGTCCTGGTACTTGACGAAGAAGTCGTGCGCGAAACGCGGCTGCCGGCCGATGTCATAGAGCACGGCGCCGATCTCGCTGTAGAGATTCGGCATCTCGTCGAACATGCGCCCGAGACGAGCCAGATCGTTGGCATGCCAGCCGAGATGCGCCGTCACGAACTTCGTTTTCGGATGCCTCTTGAAGAGCCGATCGCGCTCGGCCATCAGCGTCTCGAACCGGGGGAAGCTCGGGTCCTGGTAGCGTCGATCTTTGAACAACGCCAACTCCAGCCAGCGCTCGTTCGAGTAGTCGATCGGATCCCAGAACTTCTGCGGATCGGCCGTGTGGATGAAGACCGGAATGTTCAAACGCGCGGCCGTCTCCCAGATCGGATCGAGCTCCGGATCGTCGATCTGCAGACGAGAGCCATCCGCCTTCTTCACGGTGATGCCGAAGCTCTTCGCAATCTCCTGGATGCCTTTGGCGCCCGCCTTCACGTCGGCTTCGAGCTGCGCTGCCGCAGCTTTACCGAACCCGGGCGCGATCTCGCGACCGAATCCGATGCTCGTGAAGTAGATGAACCGATCCTTATACGGCGACGCGTTCGCGGCGGCGATCCACTGTTGGAGCGAGTCACCTCGCAGCTGCGGGTTGTTGACCACCATGCGCTGCACGTTGAGGTCCTCGAGCGCTTTCACGACACTTGCCAGCGCCTCGGGTGTCGTGAGCTGTGGAGGATGACCGTGGAAGTCGATGGCCGGAAACTTCGCTCGCGGCACGGGATGCTGCGGGACGACGAGCGTGGACTCCGGCTTGTACTCCCGGATGTTGGGAATCGGGAACTCGGGCTCACGGTTCGAGCCGGGACGGGCACCCGGAGTACCAGGAGGGCCTTGGCCTCGCTGCCCTTGCGGCGGCCCCTGCGCGATGGCGACGGTTGCCGCAGCAACGAGAACCAACACAGCAAGGATGGCTCTGCTGCTCATGGCGGCAATTGTACCGCCGAGGGTATGTCAGTCGTGCGTCATGAGTGGCGAACGAGTGGAAAGTGTCGCAGTCAGCCGGTAAGCCGAATTCTGTCCGCCTTCGCGCCTTGCGGCGCTACGGCGCGACGATCATTCCTCTAGGCCAGTAATTGCTCACTGGCTCCGGCGACCTACCCGGTGGCCTCGGACGGGCAGTCCTGTAACGCCACCCTATTTGGTCTTGCTCCGTGCGGGGTTTTGCCTGCCACCGACGTTGCCGCCGGCGCGGTGCGCTCTTACCGCACCTTTTCACCCTTACTCGCCTTCGTCCTCCGGACTTCGGCGGAGCAGGCCCGCGAACGGGTGCGAACGGGATTGTCCGTGCGCCTGTTCATGCTGACGGGCTTGCCCCGCCGAAGCGCCGAAGGCGCGGAGGCGGGCGGTATGTTTTCTGTGCCACTGGTCCGTCAAGTTGCCCTGCCCGGGCGTTACCCGGCGCACTGCCCTTTGGAGTTCGGACTTTCCTCCCGCCTCCGCCCTTCGGGCTTCAGCGTGACGGCTTGCTCCCTTGCGGGAACGAACCAACCCACCTCGACCCGGGTGCGAAGACCGGCGATCGTCTAGCTGACTGCGACGGAACAATTATCCCGCATTGAAACGGGAACGGCTACCCGTCCACTTCCTGCTTGATGCCGTACTGTTCCAGCTTCTTGTACAGATTGCTGCGCGGCGTGTCGATCAGCTCGGCGGTACGCGAGATGTTCCAGTTGTTCTCGCGCAGCTTCTGAACGAGGTACGCGCGCTCGGACGCATCCTTGAACTCTCGCAGCGTTCCCGCGCCGGTCGCCGGCGATTCGGCGGCTCTCGCCACGACCTCCGGATCGGCGATCGCGCGCGCTGGTTCACCCGCTCGGATCTCGGCAGGGAGATCGTCCACGCGCACGCTCTCGGAGGGCGTCATGATGAGCAGGCGCTCCACCGCGTTCCGCAGCTCGCGGATGTTGCCCCGCCAGCGATAGCGCTGAAGCGCGTCCAATGCCGTCGGATCGAACCGTTTCGGTTTCAAGTTGTGCTCTTCCGCCGTGCGTTTGGCGAAGTGCTGCACGAGCCGCGGGATGTCTTCGCGTCGCTCGCGCAACGGCGGCACCACGATCGGGATCACGTTGAGGCGGAAGAACAGATCCTCTCTGAACTCACCACGTGCGATCGCCTCTTCGAGGTCCTTGTTCGTCGCGGCGATCACACGGACATCCACCTTGATCGTCCGCGCCGATCCGAGCCGCTCGACTTCCTGTTCCTGGAGCACACGCAGGACCTTGGCCTGCGTCTTCGGGCTCATGTCGCCCACTTCATCGAGGAAGATGGTGCCACGGTCGGCCTGCTCGAACTTCCCGACCTGCTTTTCCGTCGCGCCGGTGAACGAGCCCTTCTCGTGTCCGAAAAGCTCGGACTCGATCAGTTCTTCCGGGATCGCCGCGCAATTGACCTGGACGAAACGCTGCGCCGCGCGCGGGCTGTTGCGATGGATCGTGCGTGCAACGAGCTCTTTGCCGACGCCGCTCTCTCCGAGCAACAGCACCGTAGCGTTGGTGGGTGCCGCGCGCGTGACGGCTTCGAGCACGTTACGAAGCGCGGGGCTCTGGCCGACGAGCTCGTACCTGGATTCCATCGCGACCTTCAGGTCGCGGTTCTCGCTCGACAGCTCTGATTGCCTGAGGACGTTCCGCAGCGTGACGATGACCCGTTCGCTGCTCAGCGGCTTGTCCAGAAAATCGATGGCGCCGGCCTTGATCGCCTCGACCGCGGTCGCGGTGTTACCGTGGCCCGAGATCATGACCACGGGAAGCGACTCGTCCACGGCGCGGAGCCGCCGCAGCACCTCCATGCCGTCCATGCCCGGCATCTTGATGTCGAGGAGCGCGATGTCGGGGCGTTCGCGGCGCACCGCGTCGAGCGCTTCCTGTCCGCTCGCCGCGCCAACGAACTGGTAGTCCTCGTATTCGAGGATCATGCGCAGCGAATCGCGAATCGCTGCTTCGTCATCGATGACTAAGACGCGTGGTTTTACAGGCACGAGGAACGGCGTTAGTCGATCTTCACGGTCCGCAGCTCTCGCCGGGGACCCTCTGGCTTGAAGAGATAGAACGCGAGCACTTCTCCTGATCGCGCGTTGGCGGTCAGGCGTCTGAAGTCCTCGATCGAGTGAACGGGTTGCCGATTGATCTCGAGCAGGATGTAGCCACGCTCGATGTCGGCGTCGTAGGCGGGCCCCATCGGATCCACACGCGACACCACGACCCCCTGCATGTCCTTGGGAAGATTGAACCGCGCGGCGAACTCGACGTCGATCTCCCGCACCAGCATCCCGAGCACCGAACCGGTCCGGCTCGTTGGGCGCGTGCCTTCATCGACGTCGTCTGGCTCGGGGTCGCGAACGGGACGCTCGGCGAGCTTCACCGGGATGGTGAGCGCCCGGCCGTCGCGGACGATCTGCAGCGCCGCCGAGGTTCCGGGCTGCCGCGCCGCAACGTTCTGGATCAATTCGTCGTTGCGCACGACCGGTTTCCCATCGACCGCGACGATGAGATCGTAGGGGCGGATGCCAGCGCGCGCACCCGGCGACCCTGGCGTGACATCTTGCACGAGCGCGCCGTTCGCCGAGCTCAGACCGAGCGAGCGCTGCAGGTCGGGATCGACATCTCGCAGCGCGACGCCGATGTAGCCGCGGGACACGCGCCCCATCTCGCGAAGCTGGGGCAGGATCTGGCTCGCCTGGTTGATCGGGACGGCGAAGCCGATGTTCGATGCGCGTGAGCTGATCGCCGCGTTGATGCCGATGACTTCTCCCCGGGCGTTGATGAGCGGGCCGCCGCTGTTGCCGAAATTGATCGCCGCGTCGGTCTGGATGTAGCGGTCGAGCGAAGAATCGAACAACTTGCGTCCGATGAAGCTGACGACGCCGACAGTGACCGTGTGCTCGTACGCGAGCGGGTTGCCGATGGCAAGAACCCACTCCCCAACTCGCAGCGTGTCCGAATCGCCAAGAACGGCATGTGGCAACGGCCGCGGCGACGTGACCTTGATGAGGGCGATGTCGGTGTCGGGATCGGATCCGATTCGCTCCCCACGCAACGTACGGCCGTCGGCCAGCCGGACGGCGATGCGTTCGGCCCCCTCGATGACGTGATGATTGGTCAGGATGTACCCGTCGGGATCGATGATGAACCCGGTTCCTGCTCCACGCCGCGGACCTTGACGCTCACGCTCGGGGGGTTTTCCGAAGAAGTCCGGGCTATCGGGGAGCGGCACCCCGGCCTTGGAACGCGGACGCGGCGCCGTGGAACGCGACGACGTCGCGTCGATGTTCACCACGGATGGATTGAGCTGCTCCGCCACATCGGCGAACGACGCAACGGCCGGCCCTGTGGTTGTCAGCTTCGACGGGCGCAACTCGGACAGACTCGGCTTGGTTGCCGATTGTGCCGGTGCCGGCGTCATCGAGCCGGCGACGATCAGTCCGACCAGGAACGCGACAGTCGCCGTCAGGCAGACCGTCACGGCCACAAATCGCCGCGCCATCGGGATCATTATATCGGGCTACGGGCTCGCGAGGCCCGCTTCAGACCAAGGAGCATGCCTGCCTCACTCGCCTGCACTGTTGGCTTCGCCCCGCTTCGCGCGGCGAGCCGTCTTGACCGGAAAGACTTGACCGTCGCCCCGCAACCCGGCGGTCAAGACAGCTTGAGGCGACCGACCTTGGGGCTAATTCAGGGCTCAGTGTGCTCGCCTATCAACGACCGTAACGCGGCCTCATCCAGCATCGTCACACCCAGCGCGCGCGCCTTGTCAGCCTTGCTTCCGGCGTCTTCGCCAACGATGACGGCCGTCGTCTTCCTGCTGACCGAGCCGGCGACCTTGGCACCGAGCCGCTCGAGCGCTGCCGTCGCCTCCTCACGGGTCATCGACGACAACGTGCCCGTGATGACGTAGGTCTTCCCGGTCAGCGGGCCCGGGCCAGTGGCCAGCGCGCGCTCGGACTCCGGTATCTCCATGCGCACGCCGGCAGCGCGCAGGCGTGCGACGAGCTCGCGGTTACGCGGTTCATCGAACCAGCTCCGGGCAGAGGCGGCAAGCACGGGCCCAATTTCTGCTGTGGACTGCAGCGCCTCGAGCGAGGCCGCTTCGAGCGCCTCCATCGACCCGAATCCGCGAGCCAGGACCTGCGCTCCTCGCTCCCCGATGTAACGAATGCCCAGGCCGTAGAGCACTCGCCAGAACTCGCTCGTCTTGCTGCGGCGGATCTCTTCGATAACCTTGGCGGCATTCTTTGCGCCGAAGCGGCGTTCGATCGCCTTCCCCTCGCGTTCGGATGTGCTCGTCAGCGTCGCCAGTTGATCCGCGGTGAGGTGATACACATCGGCGTAGTCGCGGACCAGGCTACCGGCGATGAGCTGCGCGATGAGCGACTCGCCGAGGCCTTCGATGTTCATCGCTCCGCGCGACGCGAAATGCTCGAGTCCACGCTGAAGCTTCGCCGGACAGGACACGTTCTCGCAGCGCCACACCGCCTCTTCTTCCTCGCGATGCAACTGGCTTCCGCACTGCGGGCAGGTCGTCGGCATCACCCATGGCACGGAATCCTCGGGCCGTCTCGCGAGCACCGGGCCCACGACGCGCGGGATCACGTCACCCGCCTTCTCGACAATGACCCAGTCGCGCTCGCGGATGTCCTTGCGGGCGATATCGTCGGCGTTGTGAAGCGTGGCCATCGAAACGGTCGTGCCGCCGACGAAGATCGGCTCGAGCACTGCAAACGGCGTCACGGCGCCGGTCCGCCCGACATTCACAGCAATCTGTTTGAGCAGCGTGTTCTTCTGCTCTGCCGGGAACTTGAAGGCAACCGCCCAGCGCGGAAACTTGCTCGTCGTGCCAAGGCGGCGGCGCTGCTCGATGGCGTCCACCTTGATCACGACGCCGTCGGTGTCGAAGCCGATACCACGGCGCTTGTCAGCCCACTCCGTACAGAACGCGACGAGTGCCTCGATGCCGGCGCACCGCCGCCAATGTGATTCGACAGGCAGTCCCCATCGTCCAAGTTGTTCGAGAGTCGTGGCGTGCGAGGTCGGGCGGGCATGTTCCAGTAGAGGCGCGGCTGTCGATGCGCCCGCTTTCGGAACAACCAACTGATACGTGAACGCGCGCAGCCCGCGTTTCGAGACCATCGCGGGATCGAGATTTCGCAGCGCTCCGGCCGCCGCGTTGCGCGGATTCGCAAACAGCACATCGCCTGCGTCCGCGCGCTCCTCGTTCATCTTCTCGAACGCCGCACGCGGCAAGTACACCTCGCCTCGAACCTCGATCTGCCCCGGGACTCGCTCACTCAACTGGAGCGGGATGCTCCGAATCGTCCGCACGTTCGTGGTGACGTCTTCACCCTCGACGCCATTGCCGCGCGTCGCGCCGCGAACAAATGCGCCATCGACGTATGTCAGCGCAATGCTGACGCCGTCGATCTTCAGCTCCGCCACGTAATCGACCGCAGGCGGCGGGACGCCACCCTCGGCAAGGCCGCGCCGAACGCGATCGTCGAACGCCCGGAGCTCCTCCTCGTCGTAGGCGTTGTCCAGGCTGAGCATCGGTTCGGCATGTGCGACGGTTTGAAAACCTTCGGCGACACGCCCGCTCACCCGTTGCGTCGGCGAATCAACCGTGACGAGATCCGGGTGCTCGGACTCGAGCTGTTGCAGCTCACGCACCAGCTCGTCGAATTCAGTGTCGCTGATCTCCGGCTGGTTAGCGACGTAGTACCGCTCTTCGTGATAGCGAATCTGGCGACGAAGTTCTTCGATACGGGAGGTGGGATCTGTCACCGATCGCGCGAGACGACGTAGTCGGGGAGGAACATCAGCGCGTCGCGCGCATCGGACGAGGGGAAGCTGTAGAGGCTCTTCTTCGCACGCTCGACGTAGTCAGAGGCGACGCGCGTTGCGTATTCGATCGAACGTGTCTGCGTCAGCATCGCCCGGATCTCATCCCACTCTTCCAGACGTACTTCGCGCGCCTCGACGACCTTGCGCAGCAGCGCTGCCGCACGCGGCCCGCCGCGATCGCGCATGTGAATGACCGGCAGCGTCAGCTTGCCTTCGCGCAGATCGCCGCCGACCGGCTTCCCGAGCGCCACTTCCTCGCCTGTGAAATCGAGCAGGTCATCGACAATCTGAAACGCCATGCCGATGTTGAGCCCGTACTGCCAGAGCGCTTCCTGCTGATCGCGAGTGATGGGACCAAGCATCCCGCCGATGCGGGCGCACCCGGCAAAGAGATACGCCGTCTTGCTCTGAACGATTTCGAAGTGCTCGGCCTCAGTGAGGTCGGCATCGCCGTTCTTCGTCAACTGGTAGATCTCGCCTTCGACGATGCGCAGCGTGACGTCGCAAAGTAACCGGATGATCGCAAGGTCGTCCTGCGTGAGCGCCAGCGACATCGACTTGAGATACAGGAAGTCGCCGAAGAGCACGGTGACATGGTTGCCCCAGCGCGTGTGCACGGCTTCGCGGCCGCGACGGAGCTGCGACTCGTCGATGATGTCGTCGTGCACGAGCGTCGCGGTATGGATGAACTCCAGGACCGACGCGTAGAGCACCGCGCGCTCTCCGGTGTAGCCGGCCATACGGGCGGCCATGAGGAGCACAGCGGGACGGATCCGCTTTCCACCACCGTTTTGAATGTAGTCACCGATCGTGGGAATGAGAGCGACCTGCGACTGTACATGCCGGGCGAATTCACGCTCGACGGCTCGAAGGTCGTCGCGAATTGGCTCGAACAACTGCGCGAGGGCGGCGGCTGAAGGTTTCTGCGCGGCGGGATTCAAGTTGTCAGATCAGACCATATCGAAGCGGGAGTGTCAACGAGCGAGCCGGCCTAATTCGTGTTCTCGCTTGGAGTTACGGGGCAAACAGACGGGCAAAGTTCGCGTCCGTCGCTGCCGCGATCGTCTCGACGGACGTGTGGCGAAGCTCGGCGATCACCTCCGCTACGCGCGTGACGTGCGCCGGCTCGTTGCGTTTGCCGCGATGCGGCACCGGCGCGAGAAACGGACTGTCGGTCTCGATCAGGAGGCGATCGAGTGGGACCATACGCGCCACTTCCTTCAGCTCCAGCGCGCGTGGGAACGTCACGATGCCCGCAAGCGAGAGATGGAAGCCGATGTCGAGCGCGCGCCGCGCCATATCGCGATCGCCCGTAAAACAGTGAAACACGCCGCCGATTTCCGACGCGCGCTCCTCCGCCAATATACGGAAGGTATCGTCCTCAGCCTCGCGCGTGTGAATCACGATCGGGCGCTTGAGGCTGTGTGCCAGCCTGATCTGTTCCCGAAATACCTGCTGCTGGACGTCTCGTGGCGCGAAGTCGTAGTGATAGTCGAGGCCGATCTCACCCACCGCCCGGCCGAGCGGCTGGGCGGCAATGCCGCGACCAACCAGGCGGCCAGCCTCCTGCGGATCGGAAGAAAACTTCCCTGCTGCATGGGGATGCACTCCAATCGAGAACCGCACCTCGCTCCAGCGCTCGCAGACCTTCTCTGCCTGCGCGAGCTCTGGCTCATCGTCGGCGGCCAGGATGACAAACGCCCGGGTCACGCCGGCACCTCGTGCGCGCTCGACGACCTGGTCCAGGTCGTCGGCGAACTCAGGGCCAGCGATGTGACAGTGAGAATCGACCATCGTTGCCTAGCGGACTCGTGAGCCCGCCGGCAATGACGGATCAACCGAAACGAGGTTCGGCAAGCCGCCCTCTGGGCTCGCGGCCAGCACCATCCCGTTCGACTCGATGCCCATCAGCTTTGCCGGCTTGAGGTTCGCGACGATGACGATCGTCCGGCCAACGAGTTGATCGGGGGGATAAGCCTCGGCGATGCCTGCGACGATCGTCCGTTGCTCGGTTCCGACGTCTACCTTCAGCTTCACCAGCTTCTTGGACTTTGGAACGGCCTCGGCCTCGAGCACTTTCGCGACACGCAATTCGACCTTCATGAACTCGTCGATCGAGATCCGCGAATCGGTGGCCGGCGCCGCTGCTGCCACCGGCCCTGCTGCCACCGGAGTGGCTGCGGCCGGCGTGCCTGCGGCCGGCTGCGCGGGCGTCGCGGGCGTTGCCGGGGCGGCCGGAGTAGGTTCGTTCGGTGTCGTCATGCCTCGTAGTTCCTCAATGGTCTTTTCAATACGTGGAAACAGGGCTTCGACCGGTCGCAACTGCGCACCGGCGGTGAGTGTTCCGACCTGGAGCGACGTCCAAGACTCCGCGCCGTCGATGCCGAGCATCGCGCGGATGCGGGTCGCGGCATCCGGCATCACCGGATCCACGAGCGCTGCGATGACCCTCAGCGTGTCGGCCGCGTGATACAGCGTTCTGTCCACCTTCTCGTCGTTGGCCCTGTCCTTCGCGAGTACCCAGGGGGCCCGTTCGACGATGTACTTGTTCACCAGACGGATGAGGGCCCACGTGTCCTGGAGCGCCTGGCTGATTTGAATCGCGGCGAAGCCGGCTTTCACCGACTCGATCGATGCCGCAGTCGCCGCCACGAGATCGCTGTCCAGCGTGTCGCGGCTCTCGACCGGTGACGCGGGCACTCGGCCACCGCGATAGCGGTGCACCATCGTGATCGCGCGGCTGACGAGGTTCCCAAGGTCGTTGGCCAGATCGGCATTGAAGCGCGTGAGGATCGCCTCGTCCGAGAAGCTCGCGTCCTGACCAAGTGGCATCTCGCGCATCACGAAGTAACGGAGCGCGTCCAGGCCGAAGACGCCAACGTAGTCCTGGTAACGCGCCACGTTGCCGAGCGACTTCGACATCTTCGCGCCGCCCATCAGCCAGAAGCCGTGCGCGACGATGCGATGAGGGACCGGAATGCCGGCGGACATCAGAAACGCCGGCCAGTAGAGCGCGTGCTGGCGCACGATCTCTTTGCCGATGAAATGGGTGACCGTAGGCCACAGGCGAGCGAGACGCTCGTCGGCTGCCGCCTCTCCGGATCCAAAGCCCAGCGCTGTCAGGTAGTTCGTCAGCGCATCGAACCAGACATACATGACGTGACGCGAGTCGTCTGGGACCGGGATTCCCCACGTGAACGAGGTCCGGCTGATGCTGAGGTCCTGCAGCCCCGCCTCGACGAAGGTGCGCACTTCGTTCAGCCTGAACTCCGGCTGGATGAAATCCGGATGATTGCGATAGAAGTCGAGCAACGGCTTCTCGTACTTCGAAAGCCGGAAGTAGTAGCTCTCCTCCTTCAATCGTTCGACCTTGCTGCCACAGGTCGGACACTTTGCGTCGACGAGCTGCGCTTCAGGAATGAAAATCTCGTCGACCGTGCAATACCAGCCTTCGTATTCGCCTTTGTAGATATCACCGGCGCGTTCCACGCGCCGCCAGATCTCTTGCGCCGCCGCGTAGTGCCGCGGCTCCGAGGTGCGAATGAAGTCGTCGTTCGAGATCTTCAGATCGCGACACATCTGGCGGAATGCCGCCGACACCTGGTCGGCAAACACCGACGTCGGCAGATTCGCTTTCTGCGCTGCCCGGTCCACCTTCTGGCCGTGCTCGTCCGTGCCCGTCAGGAAGAACACGTGATCGCCCATCAAGCGGCGTGACCGCGCGATCGCGTCGGTCAGCATCGTGGTGTAGGCGTGGCCGATATGAGGCTGGGCGTTGATGTAATAGATCGGCGTCGTCAGGTACGACTCGCTCATAGTCCCCGTTTCGTCGTCTCCAGATACGCCTTCATGGCCAGCGCCTGGACGTGCTTGGTCGGTACCTGGTACTCGGTTGCCAGTCGCACGCAATCGTCGAACTCCGGTGCCGCGTTCACTAATTCACCGGCGCGGCGCGCCACTTTCACGCGGACCGGCCCCAACTCGGTCGTCACCATGATCGATTCACGGTCGAGACACTCGCGCGCCATCTCCCGGTACCGCACGCCGATCGTGGTGGTCTCCCTGAAGATCGTCGCCGTCAGTCGATCCCTGTGATCCGGGCTGCCGATCACGGTCACCAGCGTGCCCGGCCGATTCTTCTTCATCTGGATCGACGTATAGAAGACGTCGAGCGCGCCATCGGCGAGCAGGCGGTCCATCAGGACGCCGAAGATCTGCGGGTTCATGTCGTCGATCTCCGCCTCGATCACGACGACCGACTGACTTGGCGCCGCCGAGTCGAGCTCGCCGAGCAGCACGCGCAGCACGTTTGGCGTCTGCGGGAAGTCGCGGGTGCCCGCGCCGTACCCGACCCGCGCCACGCGCATCGCCGGCAACGGCCCGAATGCCGACGCGTACTCCGTGATGAGCAGCGCACCGGTCGGCGTAACGAGCTCGACTTGCTCGGGACCCGAATAGACCGGCACGCCTGTGAGCAGCTTCATCGTCGCGGGAGCGGGCACCGGATAGCGGCCATGGGCGGAGTGAATCGTGCCGCCACCGACGTTGAGGGGCGACGACAGGATGCGATTCACACCGAGTTGTTCGAGTGCGTACACGGTTCCGGCGATATCAATGATCGAATCGAGGGCGCCCACCTCGTGAAGGTGGACACGATCGAGTGTGGTGCCGTGAATCGCCGCTTCGGCCTCCCCCAGCACCGTGAAGAGATGCTTGGTGCGATCCTTGGCTGTTCCGCTCAAACTCGAGCCGTCAACCAGACGAAAAATCTCTGACAACGAACGGTGTTCGTGTGGGAGCGAATCTTCGGACGCGTGTCGGTGCGAATCGCCTGCCGCGTGTCGGTGCGAATCCGATTCGTGTCGGTGCGACTCTTCGGACGCATGTCGGTGCGAATCGCCTGACGCAGGTCGGTGCGAATCGCCTGACGCAGGTCGGTGCGAATCCGATTCGTGTCGGTGCGAAGTTGAACCGTGTCGGTGCGAATCTTCGGACGCGTGTCGGTGCGAATCTTCGGACGCGTGTCGGTGCGAGTCGCCTGCCGCATGTCGGTGCGTCCCGGCTCCGGCGTGAGCATGCTCGTCGTGATGGTGCTCATCCACCGGGTGTGTTTCTCCGCGGACGTTGAACTTGGTCGCACGGATCCCCGCGCGCAGGACGGGCTCGGTCCACACAGCGTCTGGAGCGATCGCGAGGCTGCCGAGCGCGCGACGGACGTCCTCGATCGGCACGCCCGCATCGATCAGCGCGCCGAGGATCATGTCTCCCGCAGCACCGGAGAAGCAGTCGAAATAGAGAGCAGTCAAGATCCTCAATCTTATCGCAGGCGTGCAGGTCGCCCGCTCACCGGCTCGAAGTCATCACACCTGCCTCGAGCAGCGAGAAGTAGCGGCGATCGCCGAGGATGATGTGATCGACGACATCGATGCCCATGACGGTCCCCGCGTTGATCATTCGACGTGTCAGGTCCAGATCGTCAGGGCTCGGCGTAGGGTCGCCCGACGGGTGATTGTGGAAGAGGACGATGGCGGCGGCAGCCGCGGCCGCCGCCTCTCGAAACACCTCGCGCGGGTGCACGACGGCGGAATCGACCGTGCCAATCGTCACCAGCCGGATACGAATGAGGCGGCTCTTGGTGTCCAGCATCACGATGCCGAACTGCTCGACGGTGCCGCCGCCGTACTGCGGTAGGAGCAACGCCGCCAACTGCGCTGGGGATCGAAGGTTCGGCCGTTCGCCACCACCTCGAGCAAGCGTGCGCCGGCCCAGCTCGATCGCTGCCACGACCTGGGCCGCGCGCGCGCGACCGATCCCGGTCACGCGACGTAGATCGCCGGCGGTCACGCGTGTGAGCCCGTGTACGCCGCCAGCCTCCGCGATCAGGCGATTGGCCAAATCGAGCGCATCGCGGCCGCGAGATCCGCTCCCGAGGACGAGCGCGAGCAGTTCGTTGTCACCCAGGCCAGCGGGACCGAGGCGCTCCAACTTCTCGCGCGGACGATCATGTGGCGCAACGTCTTTCATCTATACTCGGATCCTATGCGTCTCCCCACGGGGATCACCCGTGGCACGTGGCTCGTGCTCGTTGTTGCCGCGATCTCGTGCGCGTCGCCCCCCCACAAAGAGATCGATCAAGCGCAAGGCGCGATTGACGCCGCACGTGCCGCCGGCGCCGAGCGCTACGCATCCACTGAGTACGCCGCTGCCACCGATGCGCTGAAGCAGGCGAACGACGCCGTCACCGGCCGTGACTATCGCCTTGCCCTCAACTACGCCCTCGAGAGCCGCGAGCAGGCGCAGAACGCGGCGCGAACGGCGGCCGACACGCGCGCCAGGCTCAGAGGCGACGTCGAACGCTCCGTTGCAGAAGCCAAGGCGATGATCGACGACGTCCGCGCGCACCTCGAGGGCCCTTCCGGTTCGCAAATCCCGCGCGGCGCACGACGCACGGCACAACAACGATTGAAGCAGCTGGAGGGAGACCTGCAAAAAGCGGACTTAGACCTCCATGCCGAGAAGTACATGGAAGCCGATCGCGTGTTGACCGGGGTGAAACAGCAGATTCAGGCCGTCGCGGCGACGCTCCCGCATGCCACGACGTCGCAATCTCCGCGCAAGAAGAGTTGAAGGCCGTACGGCAAAAAACCGTACCGTTCGAGCGTCAGCCCGTCCACTCTCCTTCGAGAACCACAGCCGCCCATCCGGTGAGATAGATCCCATCGTCGCGCCACTCGACCCGTTGAGTGCCGCCGGGTGCAACGACGTCGATCGAGCGCGATGCCCCACCGTGCGCGGCCGCCGCCACGGCCGACGCCGAAGAGCCGGTCCCCGATGATGTGGTCGGGCCGACGCCGCGTTCCCAGATCAGAATGTGTACGCGATCTGGTGCCTCGACCTCGACGAACTCGACGTTAGTGCCTGCCGGAAACATCGGATGCGTGGAAAGGGCCGGTCCGAGCCGCTCGAATCGATCTCGATCGGGAAGAGATCCGAGGACAATGCACTGCGGGTTCCCCACCTCCAGCAACGAGGCCGTCAGCGATTCACCGGCGACGGCAATCGTGGCCTGACGAAGATTTGTGGGCTGCCCCATCGCGGCGCGGAACGTATAGCGCTCCCCTTCGCATGCCAGCAACTCGAGCGATTTGAGACCAGCATCGGTCTCGATGGCCACGGTCGCGGGAGACTGAAGTTGCTGCGCTCGCGCCACCAGGGCGGCCAGGCATCGCAAACCGTTGCCGGAGAGCTCCGACCAGCTGCCGTCGGCGTTCACAAGCGTCATCGACGCGCCACGATCGCGAAGAGTGTAAATCAACAGCCCGTCGGCACCGATGCCCTGATGGCGATGGCATATCGCGCGCGCCAGCGAGGGAATGTCTCCACCGACATCGGCAGCGGGAGCGCAGATGAAATCGTTCCCGTAGGCATGCGCCTTCACCACGCGAACCCCTGCCATCAGGGAACCTGAAACGCGTTGAAGACGTAGGTAAAGCCGGCCGCAAAGCCGACACTGGGGTCGCGCGAGGTCACGCCGAACAGCACGGCACCATCAGCACGCCAGCTCCCGATCGTGTAGCGCGCTCCAACTCGGGCGATGCCTCGTGACTCGGTGCCCGGAGGCGGTTCGCCGCTGCGTGTCGAGATATGACCGTTGACCTCTCCAACGACCTCGGCCTGCTGCGTCAGTGCTCGCGCGAATGACACGCCATAGGTCAGCACGTCATTCTGCTGATCGCCGCGCGTGGGATCGCCGAGGATGCCCAGGCCGATGTTGCCCACAATCCGGACTCTTTGTAGCGTCTTCGCGCCAAGCACGTTGGCAAAGAAATCGGTGGTGTCGAGTCCCAGTCCGCTCTCATTCGAGGCGTTGGGAAGCTTGGTCGCAAACCGTATTCCGAACGACGGCCTGGATTCCGTTTCCTTGACGATGCGTATCTTGGTGCCGACGACGATGTCTTCGACGCTCGACGTCGAATCGCCGGTCGCCGTCACCATGTCCGACAGCGGCGCATCCTTGCGCGACGTGATGCTCAAGTGGTTGTAGAGCCCGCCGTCGATCTGAAGCTCGGCGATCGAGCTGATCCCCACGCTAATGCCGATGAGTGGCACGCGGAGAAGATTTCCCTCCAGCCCGGATGCGGAATACTCGACGCTGTGGCCGTAATCGAAGCCGCCTTCAATCAGGAGCCGGCCCGCGCCAATGGTCTCGGGATCCTCGGTGACGAGCGGCCGCTGCTGCGCGAACGCCAGCACAGGCTGCAGCATGAGCGCAGCCACCAACAAGAGCGCACGTGTCATCAGAATTGTCGCCTGCTGTCGACGAGCACCGTGACGGGCCCATCGTTGATCAACTCGACCTGCATCATCGCCTGGAACTCACCAGTCGCCACGACCAGGCCAGTCGAGCGTAATTCTCTCACGACACGTTCATACGTCGCGCGCGCGACCTCAGGCGGCGCCGCCGCATCGAACGACGGGCGCCGGCCTTTTCGAATGTCGCCATAGAGCGTGAACTGCGACACGACCAACACCGCGCCGCCCACATCGATGACCGAGCGATCCATCGGCTTGCCGGCCGCGCTCTCGAACACGCGAACATCCCGGATCTTGCCCGTGACGTACTGCACGTCGGCATCGGTATCGTCACGGCCGACGCCCAGGAGCACGAGCAGGCCACTCGCGATCTCCCCAACCACGTGATCGCCGACGCGAACACGTGCTGAGGTCACGCGTTGAATGACGGCGCGCATCAGGCTTCAGCGGTCACGACACACCGAGGCACAGAGGCATTGAGGAATGGCCTCATGTTCTCGGTGCCTCGCTGCCTCCGCGTGTACGTGGCTGTGACGGCGAGTCAATGTTGGATCTGAATCAGCTTGTTCGCCGCTTCGTCCTCGAGCCGGAGGGCTGCGCTGTCCCGCAGTTCGCCGCTGGGATTGAGGCGCGTGTCGAGCAGATGACGCGGCATTACGTTCCCGAGCGCCTTCAGCATCGACTGCTTCACGCCAGAATGCTCGCGCTCGAGGTCGAGGATGAGGCGCTTGACGCGCTGGCGTTGCAGACTGAGGTCGCCACAGGCCGGGCAGCAGCACCCGATGATCGGCAGGCCGACTTCCTTGCAGTACAGCCGCGCCTCGTCTTCGCCCACGTACACGAGGGGCCGAATGACGACGTGCTCGCCGTTATCGGAGACGAGTCGCGCGGGCATGGCTTTGAGAGCGCCGGCGAAGAACAGATTCAGCAGCAGCGTCTCGACGAAGTCATCGAGGTGATGGCCGAGCGCGATCTTCGTGGCGCCGAGTTCCGAAGCGATCCGGTACAGCACGCCGCGCCGGAGCCGTGCACACAGCGAGCACGGCGTCGCGTTGGCCTCGAGGAGATCGTCCATGACGTCCCCGATCGACGTGTGCTCGATGCGGTATTCCCACCCCCGCTCCTCGCACGCCTTGGCGATCGCGCCGTGCTTGAAGTCCTTGTAGCCGGAGTCCACGTTCACCGCGATGAGTGAGAATCGAATCGGTGCGCGCTTTCGGAGGTTGTCGAGCGTCTGCAGCAGCGCCCAACTGTCCTTCCCGCCGGACAGCCCGACCATGATGCGGTCGCCATCCTCGATCAGGTTGAAGTCGGTGATAGCTTTGGTCGTCTTCTTGGAGACGCGAGCTTCGAGCGGGCTGCGGTGAGACATCCCTGTTAGTTTACAGGGACCAACTCCCGTGGATTCAACTCCAAGATGACCCACGAAGAATGACGCCACGAGACCATTACCTGGTTATCTTCTTCGTGGCCTTCGATCTCTGCGTGATCTTCGTGGTTACGCACCAGGTTTCGAAGTCGGCGCGCGCGAGGTTCGCAGCCAGAGCAGCACGCCGCCGGCCAGGATGATCGCCGCGAGGACGATGGCCACGGTGCGGCCGTGCGTCCGCATCAACTCGAGCGCGACGTCGCCGTAGTAAATCGCCAGGACGCCGAGGGCGACATACCGGATTCCACGCGCGACGGCGATCGCGAGCACGAATTGCACCGGCCGCACGTCGGCGAGACCTGCCGCGAGGACGAACAGCTTGAACGGCGCCGGCGGAGGAAGCAGCGCCGGCACCATGAGCGCGAGCAACCCGTGGCGGCGGTACAGCGCAAGCGTCCGCTCCACGTGACCTGGCTTCAGGCGCTTCCGTACGAAGGCTTCGCCCCCCTTCTTGGCAAGGTAGTAGATCACGTAGCAGCCGGCCACCGATCCCGCCGTCGCCATGAAGGCGAAGTACAGCATCCACGCTTTGTGCTCGGTCACCATGAGCACGACGAGGATGTCGTTGATTTGCGGCAGCGAGATGAACGACGAATCGAGGAACGCGACCGTGAAGAGGCCGGGCCCACCGAGGGAGAGAGCGAACGAATAGATCCAAGAAATGAACGCGCGCACGACAACAGGGCCGCAGATCCGAACTCGGAATCCGCGGCCACGGAATTATAGTCGTCGCGTCACGCAGACTTGAGATCCGGGCGCGCCGCTAGAACCGCACACCCACCGTGAAGTTGTATGTCCAGCCTCCCAGATCGATCTTGGGGCCTGAGAAGTCGGCCGGCAGATCGCCATGTGCATGCTGATACCGGACCTCGCCGCCCGCGCTCAGCTTCCGTCCGGCAAAGCGAGCACCGCCGACGAAGATCGGACCTGTCGACGTTCCCGACTCCTCGTACACGGCATTGAAGATCTCGCGCCCGTTGCCGAAGTCCACGAATTCGCCGGCTTCGCGATAGCGCCAGTTGATCAGGCCGAGGCCGCCGCCGACGTAGGGCTGGAATGGCGATGATTGTCCGAGCGGCAGGACGCGCACCGTGAACGCGATGGGCACGAGGCGCAGCTCCAGATCCTGATCGATCTCGCTGCCGTCGCTGTCCACGTAGTCCCAGTACACGCTGTGCACGGTCTGTCCCGAGTAGCTGACACCCGCGCCGGCCTCGAGGAAGTGTCCGAGACCCACGAGCCACTCGCCGCCAACGGACAGGCCGCCGAAGTCGTTGATGTCGAACGCCAGGAAGGTCTGATTGTTGTTGAGCACGTCGCCCGAGGTACGCGATGGCCCGTCAAGAGGGTGGAAATAGCCGATCGTGAAGTTCAGTGTCTGTTGCGCGTGT
>Ga0310810_10001241_pt1 | contig 26504 bp, 22 predicted proteins | sample NCmetagenome_FD_207641 | JGI IMG/M metagenome (GOLD analysis project Ga0310810, IMG submission 207641) | Soil microbial communities from experimental microcosm in Duke University, North Carolina, United States - NC | ecosystem: Engineered > Artificial ecosystem > Soil microcosm > Unclassified ...
AGGCCGATGCGGTCGAACGCCTCCTCGGGAAAGGCCTGGATCAACTCGTCGGCCTCCGGAAAGCGCTCCGGGGTGAGGAACCCCGCTCGGCCGTCGGCCACGATGGTGTGATAGCCGAGCCGGCGGGCGAGCGGCACCAGCGCCAGGGCAACGTGCGTGGCGCCGAAAATGACCAGCCGGGGCTGTCGGGGGAATACCTCCAGGAACACCGATGCCGCCCCGCCGGGAAGGTCCACCGTGACCGTCCTGCTCGCCTCCCGTCGGAGCGCGGCCAGCGCGGTATCACGGAGGGTGTCGTGGGGCAGGTCGGCATTGCCGCGCACGGTGCCGTCGGCGGAGATCCCAAGCGCGTTCCCGGCGCCCTGGCCCTCGATGATCGTCGCGACCACCTCGCCTCCCGGCCCGCGGGCAGCCTCGAGGATCTCGGGGCGGACGACGGGCTCGACGAAGACTCGGATCGTGCCGCCGCAGGCGAGCCCCACCGCCCACGCCTCCTGGTGGCTCACGCCGAACGAGACGAGCCTGGGGCTACCCCGCTCGATGGCGGCGACGATTTCGGCCGCGGTGGCCGCTTCCACGCATCCACCCGACACCGACCCGGCTACCAGGCCGTCCCTGGTGGCGAGCATCGCAGCCCCCTCGGGCCGCGGCGCCGAACCCCACACGCTGGTGACCACCGCTCGACCGACTTGTCGGGGGCCGGCCGACAGGCGCTCGTACGCTGCCAATAGGTCACGCATGACCGATGCGCCCGGCGCTCTGACGCAACCGCATCTTGGGTGACATCTTATCGGCCATGCGACGGTTCGAATGCTCGGCCATCCTGTTCGACCTCGACGGTGTGCTGGTGGACAGCGCCGCGTGGATCGAGCTGCAGTGGCATCGGTGGGCCGTGCGACGCGGCCTGGATCCGGCTCCGTTTCTCCGCGTCTGCCACGGTCGTCGCGCGGTCGAGACGATCCGACTGGCCGCACCGGAGCTCGACGCCGAGGCCGAGGTGGCCCGGTTCGATCCCGCGGACGAGCGCGGCACCGAACTGCTGCGCCCGGTGGCCGGCGCGGAGCGGGTGCTCGGCGCGCTTCCACCGGGCGCGTGGGCGGTGGCGACGTCGGGCCCTCGCGTGTCGGCCATCGCCCGGCTGCGGCACGCTGGTTTGCCGATACCCGGCGTGTTGGTCTGCGCCGAGGACGTGGAGTGCGGGAAGCCGAGTCCCGATGTCTACCTTCGCGCCGCCGCGAGGCTCGGCATCGAACCGGCCCGCTGTCTCGTGGTCGAAGATGCTCCCGCGGGCCTCGACTCTGCCGCCGCCGCCGGGATGGCGGCGATCGGGGTCACCACGACGCACCCGGCGGTCGAGCTCTCGGCGCCCGTGCTGATCCCCGATCTGACCCGCGTGCACCTGGGCAGGATCGAGCACGACCCGGCGGAATCGTGGCGTCTCGAGGTGCTGGTAGTGGAGACTGTTGCTCCCCTCACCGCCGCGCGGCCGTTCGCAACCACGCTCCGGCGTTCCGCGGCCACCCGTCCTTTCGATCGGTGAGCGGTCCGCCATCGGTCAGCCCAGGCTGACCCGTCGGGCGAAATCGGTCCAGAACCGCTCGCTCATCATCCGCGCGGTCCCTTCGATCAGCCGCGGGCCCAGATTCGCCACCGTGCCGCTCACGTCGCTGGTGGCCGACCAGTTGAGCCGGGTGCCCGCCTGCGCGTCCTCCAGCCGCACCACGCTCACCACGTCCACCATGGAGCCGGGGCCCTTCGCCAGCGACCGCATCCTGAGGGATTCCCGCTCCACCACGTCGAACAGCTCGACGTCCATCGTGAATCTGACCTTCATCGGGCCGAGCCCCAGCCCGCTCACGACCGTGAAGCGTCTCGGATTTACCGCCTCGACCGATTCGACGCCCGGAGCGGAGGCCGCGATGAAGTCGGGGTCGGTCAGCCGCTCCCACACGACCTGACGAGGCGCGGTGATCACGGGATCGCCGGAGAACTGGAACTGCATCACGGATGGTCCTCGAGTAGCTGGAGATCCGCCGGGGTGTCGATGTCGGGATTGGCGCCCGTCACGTCGATGAGGGTTGCCTGGGGCAGGATGCCGGCCAGCCCGCGGTCTCCACTGGCCCGGCGGCACAACGGCCACACCAGGCGGTCGAGGAGGACCGGGTGCCCGGGGGTATCGGGCTCGTCACCGTACCGCGGCCGGACGACCGGTCCCGCGCCGTCGCGCCAGGCCTCGATCAACCGCTGCATCGTCTCGACCCGCACCAGCGGCTGGTCGCCGAGCAGCAGGAGGAGCGCCTCGACCGTCACCTGCGCCTCCGCCGTCTCCAGTCCCAGGCGGACCGACTGGGAAATCCCCCCGTCGGGGCCGGGATTGACCACCGGCACGAGGCCCGCGCGCTCCGCCTGGAGCCGTGCGGCGCGATCGTCGGCCGCGACGACCACCCATCCTTGCCCGAGCACTCCCGCGACGAGCGCGTCCACCACCGCGGCGCACACATGCGAGAGGATCGGCCGTCCATGCAGCTCGGCCGCCAGCTTGCCCCCGCCGAATCGGCGACCTGGTCCCGCCGCCAGCACCACCGCTCCGACACTCATGATACCTCGAGGCAACAACCTTGACCGCCACGGGGACGGGAAGGTAAAGTCCCTGTCCCCGCAGAACGTCCCACCCTTGGGGTGTAGCTCAATCGGCAGAGCGCCCGGCTGTTAACCGGGAGGTTGCTGGTTCGACCCCAGCCGCCCCAGTCGTTTTCTTTGCCCGTCCCTCCGTACAGCCTTCCGCGGCTCAATCCAGCCGCTGGTAGGCCTGGAGGGTGAGAAATTCGGGGAACTCCTCCGCCGACACCAGCTGATCGAGCAACGCCGCCGCGGCCTCCAGCCGAGCCGGATCGGCCTGGGTTGGGCGCAGCCGCGCCGTCTCCTCCCCCAGCACCGATCGCACTTTGCCCAGGGTGACTTCCGATCCCTCGTCGGTCCGAACCCGATGCCGGATCCACTGCCAGAGCTGGGATCGGGCGATCTCGGCGGTCGCGGCGTCCTCCATCAGGTTGTTGATACCGACCGCGCCCGAGCCGCCGAGCCAGGCCGCGAGGTACTGGAGCGCGACGCTGGCGTCGCCCCGCACACCGGCCTCCGACACCTTGCCGCCAGGTACCCGAACGTCGAGCAGCTCTTGGGCGGTGACCCGGACATCGTCCCGCTGCCGCTCCTTCTGGTTGGGCCGGTCGCCAAGGACTTCGCCGAACACGTCGGCCACGAGCGGCACCAGGTCCGGGTGCGCGACCCACGCGCCGTCGTAGCCGTCGCGCGCCTCGCGGCCCTTGTCCTCGCGCACCCGGGCGAACGCGATCGCATTCACCTCCGCGTCCTTCCGGCTGGGAATGAATGCGGCCATGCCGCCGATCGCGTGGGCGTTCCGGCGATGACCGGTCTGCACCAGCAGCTCGGTGTAGGCCCGCATGAAGGGCACCGTCATGGTGAGCTGGGCCCGGTCGGGCAGGACGAACTCGGGGCGGTGGCGGAAGTTCTTGATGATGCTGAAGAGGTAGTCCCACCGGCCGGCATTGAGCCCGGCGGCGTGCTCGCGCAGCTCGTGCAGAATCTCGTCCATCTGGAACGCGGCCAGAACCGTCTCCACCAGCACCGTCGCCCGGACGGTCCCCTGGGGAAGGGCCAGTGATCGCTGCGAGGCCTCGAAGACCTCGTTCCAGAGCCGGGCCTCCAGGTAGTGCTCCAGCTTGGGGAGATAGAAGTAGGGTCCGCTGCCGCGGGCGAGAAGCTCGCGGGCGTTGTGGTAGAAGTAGAAGCCGAAGTCGCAGAGCGCCGCCGGGGCCGGGCGTCCGTCCACCAGCACGTGCTTTTCGTCGAGGTGCCACCCCCGCGGCCGCACCACCAGGGTGGCGAGGCGTTCGCCCAGGGCGTAGCGCTTGCCCTCCGGGCTGGTGTAGTCGAGCTGTCGGCGGACCGCGTCCATGCAATTGATCTGGCCCGCCACCACGTTGCTCCACGGGGGGCTCAACGCGTCCTCGAAGTCCGCCATGAAGACCCGGGCGCCCGAGTTGAGGGCGTTGATCATCATCTTGCGCTCGACCGGTCCGGTGATCTCCACCCGGCGGTCGGTGAGGTCGGCCGGTGAGTCCGCCACGGTCCAGCTGCCCCGCCGCACCGCGGCGGTCTCGGGCAGGAAGTCGGGAAGCGCGCCGCCTCGGAGGCGTTCCTGGGTTTCCCGGCGCCGGCTCAGCAGCCTTTCCCGCGCCGGACCGAACCGGCGGACCAGCATCCCCACGAACTCCACCGCGTCTTCGGTCGCCACTCGCTCCGCGCCGGCCACCTCGGGTCCGCGAATCTCGATCCCGTCGCGACTGGTCATCCACCCTCCCATCGTCGGCGCCGGCAGCCGGCGCCGCGGTCACACCATGGCCACGTGGAGCAGGACGAACCCGAAGTGGCAGCCGCTTCCGAGCAGCACCAGGAGGTGCCAGATCTCGTGGTGTCCGAACCACGGCCGCGGATTAGGACGCTCCAACGCGAAGATCACTGCACCGACCGTGTAGGCCAGCCCGCCGGCGATCAGCCAGGCCAGCCCACTCGCCCCGACCGCGCGCCCGATCGGAACGACGGCCAGGAGCGCGAGGTACCCCATGGCGAGGTAGATGGCGGTCGAGATCCAGACCGGCGCATCCAGCCAGCGGATCTTGAACGGGATCCCCGCCGCCGCGATGCCCCAGCAGACGGCCAGCAGCGTCCGCCCGCCCGAGCTGCCCAGTGTCAGCAGCGACACCGGCGTGTACGTCCCGGCGATCAGAAAGTAGATCGCGATGTGGTCCAGAGTGCGGAACGAGCGAAGCCGGCGGGGGGAGAGGTGGAGTCCGTGGTAAAGCGTGCTGGCGGCGTAGAGGAGGATCAGGCTCCCGCCGTACACCGTGAACGCGACCCACCGGCCCGGCGTATCGGCCCGGGCGAGCAGGAGGCCGGTCCCCGCCGCCGCCAGGACCAGCCCCACCAGATGGGACCAGGCGTTGAAGGGCTCCCGGAATCGCATGGCCAAACCTAGCCTCCCAGCCTCCTAGCCTCCTAGCTTTCTCCCATGTCCCCGGACGCGCCGCTCCGCATCGCGCTCTTTTCCGAGGTCTACTGGCCCATGGTGAGTGGGGTGGGGGTGACCCTGCTTCGTCTCACCGAGGCGCTGCAGGCCCGGGGCCACCAGGTCCGGGTCTACTCCGCCACGTATCCGCTCCCCCCCGAAGGCGACCGGCCCGAGGTTCATCGGTCGCCCAGCGTCCCCTTCTTTCTGTACCCCGACGTCCAGTGGGCCTTCCCACGCCTCCGGGATGTCGTGGAGGACCTGTCGCGTTTCCGGCCCGACGTGGTCCACGTGGCGACGGAGTTCTCCCTCGGCATCGCCGGCGTGAAGGCCGCCCGCCAGCTCGGCGTCCCCATCGTCGCCTCGGCGCACACCGACTACGACCAGTACGCCGTGCGCTACGGTGTGACCTGGGCACTCCGTGCCGGGTGGCATTATCTCCGCTGGTTCTATGGCCAGGCCCACCGGGTGCTCTGTCCCAGCCGGATCTACGAGGAGCACCTCCACAGCCGTGGGGTCACCCACACGGGGGTATGGAGCCGGGGCGTGGACCCGGGAGAGTTCCACCCACGCTTCCGGAGCGAGGCGTACCGGGCGCGGCTCGGGGTGGGTGCGAACGATCTCCTCGTCACCTACATCGGCCGGATCGCCCGGGAGAAGAATTTGGAGCTGCTCCTCCGGGCCTGGGAGACGCTGGTCGCCAGCCGCGGCGGCGCGCGGCTGGTGCTGGTGGGTCGAGGACCCCTGGAGGACGAGATCCGCCGGCGGGAGCTGCCCGGCGTCCACGTCACCGGTCTGATGAAGGGGCGGGAGCTGGCGGAGGCTTACGCGTCCGCGGACATCTTCACCTTCCCGTCACCCACCGAGACCTTCGGCAACTCGCTGCTCGAGGCGATGGGCTCGGGGCTTCCCTCGCTGGTCGCGGCGGCGGGCGGCGTTCTCGAGTTCGCCGAGCACGGCCGGAACGCGTGGCTGGTCGCGCCGAACAGCACCGAAGCGATCACCGACGGGCTGGGCCGGCTCCTGGCCGATGCGGCGCTGCGGCGCCGGCTCGCCGGGGGCGCCCTGCAGACCGCGGGCGAGCGGCGGTGGGATGTCGTGTACGACCGACTGGTCGCCGACTACCGGGCCTCGGCCTCCTCGCGGGTCATCCGGGCCGCCTAGCCCTCCGATCTAACCGTTCCGCAGCACCAGGTAGGCCACCGCGGCGATCGCGGCGCTCATCGGGATGGTGAGGACCCAGCCCCAGACGATCCGCGTCGCCACGCCCCACCGCACCGCCGACACCCGGTTCGCCGCGCCCACGCCGACGATCGCGCCGGTGATGGTGTGGGTGGTGCTCACCGGCACACCGATGACCGAGGCGATGAGGATGGAGATGCCGCCGGCCGTTTCGGCGCAGAAGCCGCCGAACGGCCGCAGCTTGGTGATGCGGCTGCCCATCGTCTTCACGATCCGCCACCCGCCCAGCGCCGTCCCCAGCCCGATCGCCGTGTAGGCGGCCATCTCCACCCACAGCGGGATGCGGTCTGCGTTCGGCAGGTAGAGGTAATGCAGCCATCCGTCCTGCCGGGCGAACAGGGCATTGGACGAGACCAGGAGCCCGACGATGATGCCCATGGTCTTCTGGGCGTCGTTGGCCCCGTGACTGAGCGAATAGAGCGCCGCCGACAGCAGCTGCAGCCGGCGGAAGACGTGGTCCAGCGGCCCCGGCCGGAAATCCTTGAGCAGCCACGATAGCGCGACGGTGAACGTGAGCGCGAGGACCAGTCCGAGAATGGGGGAGACCACGATGGCGAGGATCGGCAGCACCCAGCCGGGCAGGATCAGCGCGCCGAAGCCCGCCTTGGCGATGGCGGCGCCGCCGTAGCCGCCGAGCAGGGCGTGCGAGGACGAGGTCGGCAGGCCCAGATACCAGGTGAGGAGGTCCCAGATGATCGCGCCGAGCAGACCAGCGAGCACCACGTTGGGGTCCACGGCCGACGGCTCGATCAGACCCTTGCTGAGCGTCCTGGCGACGGCCGTCCCGACCACGAAGGCGGCCATGAAGTTGAAGAAAGCGGCCCATAGGACCGCGACCCCGGGCGAGAGCACCCGGGTGGAGACCACCGTGGCGATCGAGTTGGCGCTGTCGTGGAAGCCGTTGATGAAATCGAAGAGCAGCGCGACGGCGACGATCGCCACGACGTAGAGGACCGGCGCCTCCATGCTCAGGCGTGTTTGATGGAGATGGATTCCAGGACGTTGCTGGCGTCCTCGATGGTGTCGAGGGTCTTCTCCAGGTTGTCGTAGATCTCCTTCCACTTGATGACGGTCAGGGGATCCGGCTCGCCCTCGAACAGCCGGCCCAGCCATTCGTGGTAAAGCGAGTCGCCCTCCTCCTCCAGCCGCTTGACCTGAACACAGGCCTGCAGCACCGTCCCGCCCTTGTTCACCTCCAGCGATTTGACCGCCACCTGCAGCTGCTCCACCGCCCGGCCGATCACCTCGGCGATCACGAGCGCCCCCTGCGGGGCGTCACCCGCATGGAAGATGAGCAGGCGGCGCGCCGTCCCGTCGATCAGGTCGATGACATCGTCCAGCCGGGACGCGAGCAGGTGGATGTCCTCCCGGTCCAGAGGCGTGATGAACACCCGGTCGAGCCGGGTCACCACCTCGTGAGTCACCTGGTCGGCCTGGTGCTCTAACCGCTTGATCTGATCGACGATGGCCCCGCGGCGCGCACTCGGCGCCTGGAGCAGCTCCCGCTGCAGCCCCGCCGCCGCCACGGTGAACTCGGCTACCGCGCTGAACAGATCGAAGAACTTCTCGTCCCGGGGGAGCAGACGCATTGTAAATTCCTTGTAACGGGCGTAAGCGGCGGGAAGATAGTCCCGAGGAGGGGGTTGGCAAGGCTGGCTAAAGCCTGCTTGACGCCTTCCCGCTCGAGCCCACCTTTCGTGGTTGCCTTCATGACCCAGCCCCTGGAACGATCCGCGCTCCCCTTCGACCCGCAGGCCGCGCCCCCGCCGGCCGGGTTGTTGGATTCCCCGGCCGAAGAGGGTTTCGACCGGCTCACCCGGATGGCGGCCCGCCTGCTGGGTGCGCCCATCGCGCTGATCACCGTCATCGGCGACGACCGCCAGTTCTTCAAGAGCGCCACCGGGCTGCCCGAGCCGTGGGCCAGCCGGCGCGCGGCGCCGCTCAGCCATTCCTTCTGCCGCCACGTGGTGAGCTCGGGCGAGCCGCTGGTGGTCGAGGACGCGCGCCGGCATCCGCTGCTCCGCGCCAACCCCGCCGTGCGCGATTTCGGCTGGATCGCCTATGCCGGCGTGCCGCTCCTGACCGGGGCCGGCGAGGTGATCGGCGCGCTGAGCGTGATCGATACGATGCCCCGACTCTGGTCCGAGCGAGACGTCGCGCTGCTCACCGATCTCGGCGCCTGTGCCGTGAGCGAGATCGAGCTTCGCGCCCTCGGCCCCGGGCGACGCGGCGGGCATCCGCCCGTCACCGGCAACGGCGGTCCCCAGTACCTCGACCTCTTCGCCGAAGCGGGACTCGCCCTCGGAGTGGCGAGCCCCGAGGGACGCTGGGTCCGGGTCAATCCGGCCCTCCGCGAGCTGCTCGGGTACACCGAAGACGAGCTCCTCGGCGCGCCCACCGAGAAGCTCACCCATCCGGACGACCGGCCCGCCGAGCGTGAGGCGCTCCGGCTGCTGCTGGCCGGGGAATGCGCCACGTACACCCAGGAGAAGCGCTGCCTCGATCGGGCCGGCGAGACGGTGTGGACGCTGGTGACCGTGACGCTGGTCCGAGACGCCGAGCAGCGGCCCCACCACTTCGTAATCGGTTTTCAGGAGATCGGTGACCGGGTGCGGGCCGAGGCGGCGTTGCGGGAGGGGGAGGAGCGTTACCGGCTGGTGGTGGAGGCCGCGCGACACGCCGCGTGGGACTGGGACCTGGCCACCGATCGGATCGTCTGGAGCAGCGGCCTCGAGTCGCTCTTCGGGCAGGCGCCATCCGGCCTCGTCAGCACGGCGGCGTGGTGGTACCAGCGGATGCACGCGGAAGACCGCGAGCGCGTCGTCGCCGAGATCCAGCGCGCTCTGGCGGGCGGCGCGCCGAGCTGGGAGCTGGCCTACCGCTTCCGCCGCGGCGACGGCGGCTATGCCCACGTCGCCAGCCGGGGCAGCGTATTGCGTGACGCCGCCGGCGAGCCGGTGCGGATGATCGGCACCATGGCCGATGAGACGGACCAGTGGCGCGACGAGCTGCTCGCCCGCGGCCAGTCGGCGCTCCTGGCGCGGATCGCGTCGGGCGAGCCCCTGGCCGAGCTCCTCGATGCGATCGTGGCCTATGTGGAGCACCACGCGGACGGCCTCGTGGCCACGGTGATGACGCTCGACCCCGGCGCCGGGGAGCTCCGGCTCAGCAGCGCGCCGAGCCTGCCCGAGCCGTATCGCCGGTCGCTCGCCTCGGTGCCGGTGGGTCCGCTCCACGGCGCCTGCGGCACTGCCGCGCACCGCAAGGAGCCGGTCGTCACGGCCGACCTGGCCACCGATCCCCTCTGGGCCGACTGGCCGCAGCGCGAGCTGGCGCTCGCCGCGGGACTGCGCGCGGCGTGGTCGGTTCCGGTCTTCAGTACCGAGGGCGCCGTGCTGGGAACGCTGGCGCTCTATTGCGCCGAGGCCCGCGAGCCCCGACCCCCGGAGCAGGCCATCGTGGCCATCGCGAGCTACCTCGCCGGGATCGCCATCGATCGCTCCCGCACCATCGAGGCCCTGGGTCGGTCCAGCCGGTTGCTGCAGCAGGTTCTCGAGACCCTGCCGGTGGGGGTTTGGGTCGTGGGCAAGGCCGGCGAGATCGTCTTCGCGAACACGGCCTCCCGGCGGATCTGGGGCGAGGGCACCGGCAGCGACCGGGGCTGGCTGGTCCACCGGGGCCGCCCGGCCAGCGAGGAGGACTCGGCGCTGGCCCGGGCGCTCCAGGGCGAGACGACCCGGGATGAGCTGGTGCGCCTCGACCTGCCCGACGGCACGCTGCGCATGGTCCTGACCTCGGCGGTGCCGATTCGCGGCCCCGCGAACGAGATCGGCGGGGCGATCGTGCTCCATCGCGATGTCACCGAGCAGCAGGCGGCGGAGGAGGCGCTCCGCCGGAGCGAGGAGCAGCTCCGCCAGGCCCAGAAGATGGAGGCGGTGGGCCAGCTGGCCGGCGGCATCGCCCACGACTTCAACAACCTGCTCACCGGCATCCTGAGCTACTGCGACCTCCTGCTCGACGAAGTCCGGAGCGGCGACCCCATCCGCAGCGACGTGGAGCAGATCCGTCAGGCCGGCCAGCGGGCCGCCGGGCTCACCCGCCAGCTGCTGGCCTTCAGCCGGCGCCAGGTGCTGCAGCCCAAGGTGCTGTCGCTGAACAGCGTGCTGGCCGATCTCGACGGCATGGTCCGCCGCCTCGCCGGGGCGGACGTGGTGGTGGAGACCGAGACCGATCCGGGACTCTGGTACGTGCTCGCCGATCCGGGTCAGCTCGAGCAGGTGGTGATCAACCTGGTGGTGAACGCGCGGGACGCTATGCCCGATGGAGGGCGGATCGCCGTCACCACGGCCAATCGCATCTTCCTCCCCGACACGCTCGATCGCCCGGCCGGGGTCCGGCCCGGAGCGTACGTCGCGCTCGCCCTGAGCGACACCGGGGTCGGCATGGACCCGGAGCTGCAGTCACGCATCTTCGAGCCCTTCTTCACCACCAAGGAGCCGGGGAAGGGTACCGGACTCGGACTCTCTACCGTCTACGGGATCGTGCAGCAGAGCGGGGGACACGTGGGGGTGCGGAGCGCGCCCGGGCGCGGCGCGACGTTCACCGTGCTCCTGCCTCGTCACGCCGGCGCCGACACGCCGCCCGCCGTCCGGCCCGACCGCCGCCGGCTCCCGGGCGGAACCGAGACGTTGCTGCTGGTGGAGGACGAGGCCGCCGTGCGGAGCTCCGCCCGCCGACTGCTGGAGCGCAACGGCTACACGGTGCTGGAGGCCCGACACGGTGGCGACGCGCTTCGCATCGCCGACGAGAGCGAGCGGCCGATCGACCTGGTCCTCACCGATCTCGTCATGCCCGAGATGGGCGGACGGGAGCTGGTCGAGCGTCTCCGGGCCCGTCGGCCCGCGCTCAAGGTGGTCTTCATGTCGGGCTACACCGAGAAGGCGATCGCGGTGGACGGCGTCATGCCGCCCCATACCGGCTTCGTGGAGAAGCCGTTCACCGTGGAGCAGCTGATGCGTCGGGTGCGGGAGATCCTGGACGCGTGACCACCAGCCGGATCAGGTCCTCCGGCGTGTCCAGCCAGTAATCGGGCGAGGCGCCCTCCAGGTGGGACCGGCCGAACGGTCCCCAGAGCGCGGCGGCCGTGCGCACCCCCGCCGCCCGGCCCGACAGCATGTCATGGATGCTGTCACCCACGTACACCGTCATCTCCGGCTCCGCGCCCAGCAGGCGAACCGCGGTCTCCACCGGCTCGGGATGCGGCTTGGGGTTGGTGACCTCGTCCGCGCACACCAGGACGTCCATCAGCGACTCGAGCTTCGCCAGGGTGAGACCGCGCACCGCCCCCGACCGGTTCTTGCTCGTCACCAGGCCGGTCGCCACGCCTGCCGCCTTGAGCGCCTGCACCGCGGCGACCACGCCGGGGTACACGGTGACCATGCGGTCGTGGTGCTCCAGGTTGTACCTGCGGTAGGTGGCGATGAGCGCCTCCATCGTCCCCCGATCGTCCCGCCATTCGGCGAACTGGCTGGTGAGCGGCGTGCCCACGCCGCGGAGCCACTCCTCGTCGGAGCGGGGCGGCAGCCCGTGCGCGGCCAGGGTATGGTGATAGCTGTCGAGAATGAGTCGGACCGAATCGATGAGCGTACCGTCGAGATCGAACAGCACGGTGCGGAGCGTCGTCATCGCGGAAACGTAGTCGCCGCCCGTCGGGTTGCGTAGGCGAGGGGCTAAGCTCCGAAGACCACCACGCCACCCAGCCGCGCCTCGATGACCGCCCATCGGGGTGAAGGCTCGGGCAGCCCGCGGAGTCCGCGGCCGAATTCGGCATCGCCCAGGCCGGTGAGTCGCTCGAGCAGCATTGCCTCGCCGGCCGTGTGGCCGCCGCCTACGAACGCGAGCGCGCGCTCGAGCACCTCGAAAGCGGCGGCATCCCGCCGCCGCGCGGCAGCACGGATCTCGGCCTGGATGCGCATCGCCGTGGCGCGTGCCGGGGGCGCGAGCAGCGGCGTCACCCATCGGGTGCCCTGGCAGGCCGCGAGCCGCGCGCGGATCGGTGCCGCCAGCAAGGCCAGCGCACCGGCCATCCGCGCCGCCGAGGGATGACTCGACTCTCGGCAGTCGATGGCCGCCGCCAGCCGGGCCGCGATGGTCGCCTCATCCTCCGTCCAGGCCCCGTCGGGCGAAACCCACACCACCGAGCCGGCGAGCCGGATCTCGCGCCCTGCCGAAATCGCGTGCAGGCTGAACGCACCCAGCACACCGGCCGGATCCCGGGGCACGACGGCCGCGCCGGCCCGACCGCCACCTCCTCCCAGCCTCTCCGCGAGATCCGCGCGCCAGCGCCAAAGACTCCGCCCGGCCGGCCCGAGGCCCGCGCTCGATGGCAGAGCTGCCTTTCGCGCCAGCGTCTGCTCCATTCGGAGCGCCCGTTCGATCGGTGCCGGTGGAGCGAAGCGCACGACGGTGACCATGCTGTGGGTCGAGCCCAGCCGAATGGCCCGTCCCTCACGCTGCTCCATGCGCATGGGTGTCCAGGGCAGATCGTAGTGCACCACACGGGCTGCCCGCTGGAGGTCGAGTCCCTCGGCAGCTACATCGGTCACCAGCAGATGGCACGCCCGCTCGGGCCGGGGCAGGTGAGATCCGGGACCCTCGCGAAACCAGCCCAGCACGGTACACCGTGGCAGCACGCTGTGTCCCAGTCCGGCGCGCGATCCGGTGCACCAGGCCATCGGCAGCGCGGCGAGCCGATCGCGCAGGTAGCGCACCGTGTCCCGCGACGAGGTGAAGATCAGGCTCGGGGTGCCGTCGGAGAGCATCGCGCGCAGGCGCTCGACCTTGTCGTCGTCAGCCGACTCGGCGGACGCGCTGGCCTTGACCGCCGCGTCGATTGCGCCGAGATCGTCGAGGTCGAGCTCGATCGCTCCGGTCTCGCCCGGGAGCAGCTCCCACCAGACCAGCTGATCCTCCAGCCTCCCGGTGAATCGCCGCAGCTCGCGCCGGGAGAGCGGATGCCCCGAACCCCTCGCGTCCCTGGCGTGGAGAAGCAGGTTGCGATACCGCCGCAACGCCGCTGCGAGCGCGGCGGGACTGGACGCGGCGGCCCGCTGGAGCACCGACCGCACCAGCGCCGCCGTCGGCGGGTGCCGGGACAGCCGAAGCCCGCTCAGAGAATTCAGACAGTCGCCGGCGACGAGCACCTCCCGCTGGGTCGGATGGCTGGCCGTGCTCAGACGCGCCGGCTGGTCGGTGGCGCTGCGTGCCTCCACGATCAGCCGGCCGAGCGCCGAGACTCTGCGACCCCCGGACAGGCTCTCACGCAGGGAGAGCACGCCCTCAGCGCGGAGCGTATCGTCCCGCACCGCGAGAAGCAGGAGGTGAAGGAGATCGTCGAGCCGGTTGACCACCGGCGTCGCGCTGATCAGCAGGACCGCCCTGCCCACCAGCCAAGGCGCCACCCGACGGTAGCGCCTCGTGTGCGGATGCCGGAACCGGTGGGCTTCGTCGATCAGCACCAGGCCGCGCGCCTGGTCGGGGAGTCGGCCCCGGCTCGCGGCCTCGTGGCTGCCGACCACGATCGAGCTACCGAGAGCCTCCGCCGTGGCGCGCCATTGATCGATCAGCGCCGCGGGGACCAGGCAGGCGGTCGGCCGCCGCGGAGCGAGAGCCCGGGCCACCGCCAGCGCGACGAAGGTCTTCCCGCTTCCCACCGGATCGGCGAGGAGCGCTCCGCCGTGGCTGCGCACCGCCGCGAGGACTCGGCGGAAGCTGGGGATCTGCGCCGGGCGCAGCCAGGAAGGCGCTGGATCCGGAGCCGTCTCGAAGCCCAGTGCCTGAGCCACCACGGCCGCCACCTGGTCCGGCGGGCTCCAGGGGCCCTGGCGGAGCGCGGTCACCAGCGGGTCGGCGACCGGGGCGAGCGACTCAGCCACGATGCTCGGCGCGCCCCGCAGCAGCCCGGCGAAGCAGCGTCCGGGCCCTGGGCGCGAGCCCGAGATGCTCGGCGGCGATGTCATCGAGTTCGTCCTGAACCGGCGCGCCCAGGCGGCCGTCACGGGCCAGTCGATCGAGCCGGGGATCGGTGAGCACCGCCGTCGGCAATGGCAGCGCGCCGACGGTGGTGGCGTTGAAGCGAGCGTAGCCACCGGCGGCCGGCAGCGCGCCCGTCCGTGCGACGGCGCGAAGCCAGGTCGTGTTGAGCCAGGCGGCGAGCCGCCACGCCGTCGTCGCGTCGCTGGTCGGTGCCACATAGCAGCTGTTGAGCGGCACCAGCCTCGCGTCCTCGGCGCCGGTGAGCGCGGCGGCCGAGAGCGAGCGTGCCACGTCGGCCCAGACGACACGGTGGGGTGCCGTTGCGGCCCGGATCCGGAACAGCGTCCACGGCGGCCCGCCGACGTGATCCACTCTCCGAAGCAGCACGGCGCGATGCCGGGCCAGGTAGGCCTCGGCCTCCGGCGGCAGGTCGCGCAGCGCCGAGCCGTCGGGGGCGTGGGTCCAGAGAAGCCGGCGGAGGACGCGGACCGTGAACCCGCACAGGTCCCGTCCTCTCACCGCCCAGCGTATCAACGGACCATCGGTCAGCGGCGGGTCGAGGAACACACGGTTGGCGCCGGTTTTCACGCCGAGCTGACACCGGATGACGGCGCCGATCGGCGGATGCTCGGCCGTGAGGCCGGCGAGACAGGCTTGCAGGCGGTCGCCGGTCAGGATCCATGGCCCACCACTGGCGAGGGCGGCCTGCCGGACTGTTGGACCGCCCACAGCAAGCCGGGTGCGGACCCGGTGCCCGGGCGGCGGACGCGTGTGTCGGGCGACCAGCGCGAGCGGGTACACGGTGGCGTCGAACGCGGCCTCGGGTCGGCCGGTGAGGTCTGCCACCGCGATCAGCGTCGTCGTGGTCGCCAGCGCGTGCCGCGCCTCGGCCCCGTAGGTGGCGCGCGCGATCTTGGCCGGCACCAGCATGGCGACGACTCCGCCTGTCCCCGTGAGCTGCACCGAACGCTCGAGGAACGCCACCGCCAGATCGGGACGGCTGCCCCAGGTGCCCGGCCCCCGCCGCCACCATCGGTAGCGGGCCGCCAGCCGGGCGCGAAGCTCGGGCTCCATGGCCTCCGCGCGGAGCCACGGTGGGTTGCCCACGACGAGGTCGAAGCCGCCGGCGGCGAACACGTCGGCGAACTGGACCTGGTAGTGGAACCAGGGCACCGCTCCCCCGCGCACGACGCCGCGCCGGAGCCGCCGGATGCGATGCATCTCGGCGCGACCTTGCGACAGCTCCTCGGCCAGACCATGATCGAGACCGCGCGTGCGTCCGAACAGGTCCCGCTCTCGGGCGTGGGCCAGTACTTCGGCGAGGGCTTGCTCGGCCCTGTCTTCCGCCTCTTCCAGCGTGCGCTCGGCCACCCGGGCTTCCAGTCCGGTCAGCTCCCGCACCAGCCGCCGCTTGTCCGGCCCGCTCGATACCACCACCTGGCCCCGGAGCCGAGCGAGCTCGGCGGCCATTGCACGGGGAGGTGGCCGAAGCCCGCTGCCCACCGGATCGAACAGCGAATCTCCCTGGCGGATGAGGCAATCGAGGTTGGGGAGTGGCTGGACCGAGGTCGGATCCTCGGACGGGTCGCTTGCAACCACTGCGAGCCAGAGTCGAAGCTCGGTGAGCCGTACCGCCGCGGGATTGCGATCCACCCCGAACAGGCTGCGCTCCAGGATCCGGCGGCGGACCGCGGCACTCCTCGATCCCCCCGCCACGTTCGTGAGGCGCTCCAGGGCGCTCAGCAGGAAGGCCCCGGAGCCCGACGCCGGATCCAGCAGCGTGATCCCGCGGAGCAGCCGGCGCACTTCCACGACGCCGTCCGTGAGCCGCCGCTCGGCCTCGGCCTCGGCGCAACACAGCCTGCCCGCGACCAGGGCGACGAGGGCCGCCTCGAGCACCGAGCCGACCAGGTTCGAGGGGGTGTAGTAGGTGCCCGACGAGCGACGGGTATCCGGGGCCATCACCCCCTCGAACACCCGGCCCAGCATGTCGGGCGCGATCGCGTGCTGATCGCCTTCGGTGACGGTGAAGTGGAACCGCTCGAACAGGCGGTCGAAGGCGTCGCGCCAGAGCTCGTTCCCCAGGTCGGCTCGATAGCGGCGCTCCAGCGGATGCGGCTCGAACAGTCCCCCGTTCAGGAACGGGACCGACCCGAAGCTCGATGCCGTGCGGGTTCGCTGGTCAGCCGGGCGATTGAGGGTGCCGAAGAAGAGTGGGCGGAGCAGGTCCCGGTGGACCCGCCGTTTGCGCGAGAGACAACGGTCCACTTCTTCGGCCAGGAATCGGTCGCGCCCGCCCAGCCACCCCTTGGCCTGGATGAAGTAGAGGAAGAGCACCCGGGTGAGCTGCAGAAGGGCCAGCGTCTGTCGGTCGTCGGCGGGGATGGGCCCGCGCAGGTCGGCGGCCATGCCGGCGAGCGTGGTCTGGAACGCCTGGAAGAATCGGCGTCCCACCCCCTCCCCCGAGACCGCCTCGGCGGCCCGGGCGGCATACGACGCCGTGCTTTCTCCCTGCGTGCGGCGCAGCCGGCCGAGCGCGGCGATGTGCACCGGATCGGCACGGTCTAGCTCGACTGTGAGGACCGGGAGGCCATCGAAGGCAACCGCCAGGGTCAGTCGGCGGCCTTTCGGATCGAGCCCCAGGACACCCGCGAGACGCCCCCGGGTCGCCAGGCGTCGAGCCAGCCTCCTGGCCTGGGCTTCGGCGTCGTCTGCTCCCACGGCGTACCAGGCGAATTCACCGTTCCGGCCGACCACGACTGGTCTGGACCCACCCTGCCCGCTCCGGCGCTCCTCCGGAAGCGGCTCCCACAGCGGCTCGTGCCCCAGGCCGGAGAGCCAGGCGGGCAGGTCGTCTACGGTATGAATTCGGTCGAGGCACCAGTCGGGGTGCACGGCGACTCCGGCGGACAGGCAACCAGCCTACCGTTCCGGCTCGACCCTTGCGGAACCCCCTCGCCGCAGGCAGGGACGGAATTGCATCGTCCTGCCGCCGCCACTACGATCCTCCGGCAATGGATGCCCCATCTCTGTCCTTCAACCTCTTGCGAGCCAATGAGCTACCTGCGACGCGGTCGTGTCCTGCTGCTTCTCGTCCTTCCGATGACTCCGCTCGCCGCCCAGGCGCCGGCCGACAGCGGAACGTTCGTCGTGCGCCATGGAGAGGACACGGTCGCCACCGAACGCTTCACTCGGCGGGACACCAACATCGAAGGCGTCCTCGCGATCCATAACTCCCGGAATACCTCGCAGCGCTACACCGCGGTGATCGCGCCGGACGCAACCGTACCGATGATCGACGTCGCCGTGCGGGAGGACTCCGACAGCGGCCGGGTCAAGCAGAGGCTGGTCCAGCGCGCGCGGGTGATCTTCCGGGAGGACAGCGCCGCGGTGGACGCCGTGCTCAGCCAGAACATCGAGACCCGGGTGTTCGGCACGGAGCGAGGGGCGATTCCCTACCTGAACATGTCGTTCGCGCTGCTGGAGCAGGCGGTGCGTCGCAGCCGGGTACCGGGCGCCGCCGCCGACGCGGTGCCGTTCTTCAATCTCGGCGGGGGACAGACCGTGAGCGCGAAGGTGCAGCGGGTCGGCACCGACTCGCTCGCACTGGACATCGGCAAGGTTGAGTACCGTCTCAAGGTGGACGGGACGGGCAGGGTGCTCGGCGGGGCGATCCCCAGCCAGAACGTGTCCGTGGAGCGACGTTAGGACAGGTCGGGGTCGGCGTACGTCCGGCCCCGCCATTCGACGCGGCGGCGTCCGCGCAGGGTGCTCCGCGCGGCGATGTAGAGCGCCACCGCCGCGCCGAGCGGATAACCCAGACCGTAGATCGCCGGAATCTGCATTCCGAAGCAGATCAGGCACCAGAACAGGGCGCCTAGCCCTGTGGCGACGATCGCGGATGGCGCGGGAGCACCGGCGAGCACGCCGAACACCAGCGCCGACGGCGGAGTCAGCCAGAAGCAGAACGCGAGCGCCAGTATCACCGGGACGAGCGCGCGCAGGACCGGCTCCTCGGGAAACGATCGCCGCCCACCCAGATACACGTTCTTCGACCACCCCTCGATCAGCGCCCCGAGCCCCTGGTACATCCTCGTCTCCATCAGCCGTTCGGCGAAGGCGAAATGGAGCCGGCCTCCTCGTCCCACCACTGCCTGAGCCAGGGCGAGATCCTCGGCTACATCGCCCCGCACCGCTTCGTGCGTTCCGACTGCCTCGTAGCTCGCCCGCGGCATCAGGATGAACTGGCCGTTGGCGATGACGTCGCGAGGCCGGCGGGAATGGTTGACCCGCGCCGGGTGGTAGCGCACCCCCAGGAGCAGCCAGATCTGGGGCATGACGATCCGCTCCCAGAACGTCTCGCATCGCTGGCGCGGCGCGATGGTCAGCAGGTCGGCCCCGGTCTCGCGAAGGGCGCCCACCGCTCGGCCCAGGAGCTCGGGCGTGTGGCGGGTGTCGGCGTCGGTGAAGAGCAGCAGATCGCCGCGGGCCGCCCGGTAGCCCTGCAGGCATGCCCACGGCTTGCCGTACCATCCGGGCGGCAATTCCTCGCCGGCGATGAGCCGTAGCCGAGGATCGCGCCGAGCCAGCTCGCCCACCCGAGCCGCGGTGTCGTCGGTGGAGCGGTCGTCGATTACCAGGACCTCGATCGGGCGGTAGGCGCTCGCCAGCACCGAGGTGACCACGGTCTCGATCACCGCGCGCTCGTTCCGGGCCGGAATGATCACCGACACCAGCCCGTTGGACGCGGTTGGGCTGTCGGACAGGTTGGGACGAAGCTTGGCGAGCCGGGGAATGACTGCGAAGGGCGCGAGCCATGGCAAGGCCGGCAGCAGCTCGAGCCAGGACGGCATGTGAAGGTCGCGCGGCTAGCGCGGTTGTTGCTTCACGATCGCGTGGAGCTCCTGCTCGATCCCGTCCAGCTGGCGCTCGACCTCGCCCGCGTCGTATTCGGTATCCAGCGCCGGCACGCCGTTCTGGGCGAACAGGGTGGCCACCAGCGCGTCGGTGTACCCCACGACGGCGACCGCGATACCTTTGTCGATCACCCGGTTGAGCCGGAGCATGATGGCCATGCCCTGGCGGGCGCGCATCGCGGCCAGCACCGGCGCCAGGTTGCGGATCAGCAGCTCGCGGAGGAACTGCAGCTCCTCGACGACCTCGCCCGCCGCGAGTCCCCGCGCGGCGGCGACGCGGCCGTAATGTTCGCAGACGCTGAACCAGATCGTGTTGACTTCCCGACGGAGCGGGCCGACCATCTCGGCGATGACGTCGAGCAGGAGGCGGAACTCCCGCTCCACCGTGGGACGGGGTATCGTGGGGGCGGCGGTGATCCGGTCGCCGAGCCAGTCGGCCCATTGCACGACCATCTGATCCCGCAGTTCAGTGATGACGCGACCGGCGGCGAGCAACGCGGGCTGCGAAGCACGCACGACCGTTCTCCCGGGTTAAGGTGTCGGCAATCTACAGCGGAGCGATTATGGGGTCAAAACGCCTCGTTCGGCCTCCACGACTCGCGCGGGGACAACGTGTCGCGTTGGTGGCACCGGCGGGGCCGCTGCTGGACCGGGATGATCTACACCGCGCCGAGGCGCTCTGCCGTGCGCTGGATTACGTTCCCGTCCTGGCGCCCCACGCGGGGGGGAGGCACGGCTATCTCGCCGGTACCGACGACGATCGGCTCGCCGATCTCAATCAGGCTATTGCGGATCCCTCCATTGATGCCATTTGGTGCATTCGTGGTGGATACGGCGTCACTCGCATTCTCGACCGGGTCGCCTTCCAGCCCCTGCGGGACCGGCCCAAGGCCATCGTAGGCTACAGCGATATCACCGCCCTGCTGCTGGCCGCCGTACGCCACGCGGGACTGGTCACTTTTCACGGCCCGACCGCCCGCGCACCCATGCCGGTCTTCAGCCGATTCCACTTCGAGCGAGTCCTCGCCGGCGCCGAGCCGGCCGGCCGGCTCGGCCGCTTGCCGGAGCCCGCCGGCGTGCTGGTGCCCAAGGAGAACCGGATCCTGACCCTTCGGCCCGGGGTGGCCGAAGGGCCGCTCATGGGCGGCAATCTGAGTCTGCTCCAGTGCCTGGTGGGGACGCCGCACTGGCCCGGCCTCGATGGAGCGATCCTCTTCCTCGAGGACGTGGGTGAGGATCTCTACCGCGTGGACCGCATGCTCGCGCACCTGCGCGCGGCGGGCGTGCTGGCCGGCCTGGCCGGCGTCGCCGTCGGGCGATTCACCCAGCTGCAGCGCCACATGAGCGACGGCGCCTTCGGCTTCGACGAGGTTCTCGCCACCTACTTCGAGCCGCTCGGCGTGCCGGTGGCCTTCGGATTTCCGGTCGGGCACATCGACGACCAATGGACCCTGCCGCTCGGCGTGCGCGCCCGGCTCGACGCCGGGGCCGGAGAGCTGGAGCTGCTGGAAGCTGCGGTCGCGTAGGGGTCGTTAGCATACAGCATGGCCACGCCTACCCTGACCAAGCACACCCTCCCGGGGGCCCTCGGCGAGATCCTGATCGACGTGCGGGCCGGCGGCCGCGGCTCGCCCAGGCCGGCGGTCGTGGTGGTGCCGGGGTTCAAGGGATTCAAGGACTGGGGCATGTTCCCGCCCTTCGCCGATCGCCTCGCGCGGGCCGGGCTCAGCGCCGTCAGCATGAACCCGAGCGGCAGCGGGGTGGACGACGCAGGCGACTTCACCCTGGTCGAGCGCTTCGGACACAACACCTATTCGGCGGAGCTCGACGACACGCTCAAGGTCGTAGAGGCCCTCGCTCGCGGCGCGCTGGGCGTCGCGCCGCCGAGCTCGATCGGACTGGTGGGACACTCGCGCGGCGGCGGCGTCGGCGTGCTCGCGGCCGCCGAAGACCGCCGGATTGCCGCGCTGGCGACCTGGGCCGCCATCAGCAGCGTCGAGCGCTGGAGTCCCGCCGAGCAGCGGGCCTGGCGGGAGGCGGGAGCCAAGGAGATCGTGAACGCGCGGACCGGACAGCGGCTGCCCCTGTACCCCGACGTCCTGGACGACATCGACAGCCACGCCGCCCTTCGCCTGGACATTCTCGGCGCCGCCGGACGGCTCGCGATTCCCTGGCTCATCGTGCACGGCGCCGAGGACGAGTCGGTTTCGTCGCTCGAAGCCGAGGCGCTCCACGCGGCCGCCAAGGGCGATCTCGCCCGCCACCTGCCCATCGCCGGGACCGGGCACACCTTCGGCACGGTGCATCCGTGGCGCGGTGAGACGCCGGCCTTCCGCCTCGTGGCCGACGAGACCCTCGGCTTCTTCGCCGCCCACCTGGCCTGACCGATGGATTGTCAGGGACGCTCGCTGGCACGGCTCGACGGCGTCGTGGCCGTGGTGACGGGCGCCACTCGCGGCATCGGGAGGCCGGTGGCCGAGCGGCTCGCCGCTCTCGGCGCCCGCGTGGTGCTGCCGGTCCGGAATCCGGCCCAGGGCGAGCTCGTCGCCGAGGCGATCCAGCAGCGGAACGGCCACGCCGAGGTGGTCCGTGCCGACCTCGCTTCGCTGGCCTCGGTCCGCTCCGCCGCGGAGGAAATCGCCCGCCGGCACCCTCGCATTGGACTGCTCATCAACAACGCGGGGATCATCACCCGGCGCCGCGAGGTGACCGCCGACGGTCTCGAGCGCCAGTTCGCGGTCAACCATCTCGCGGCCTTCCTCATGACCCTGCGGCTGCTCGACGCGCTGCGCGCCGGCGCGCCGGCGCGGATCGTGAACGTCTCGTCGGGCGCCCACGCGGGACAGCGACTCGAGTTCGACGACCTGATGAGCGAGCGCGACTACCGGCGCGATCGGGTCTACGGACAGACCAAGCTGGCGAACATCCTGTTCTCCCATGAGCTCGCGCGCCGGCTCGAAGGAAGCGGAGTGACGGCCAACGCAGTGCATCCCGGTGTGGTCGCGACCGGGCTGCTCTCCGACTATCTGGGTATGCCGGCGGGCCGGCGGAGCTTCGGAATAACTCCCGAGCGCGGGGCCGAGCCGATTCTGTATCTGGCCGCTTCGCCCGAAGTGGCCGGCATCTCGGGGCACTACTTCGATCGCTGCACGGAGACCAGGTCGTCCGCGGCATCCTACGACGAGGCCGCGGCTCGGCGACTCTGGGAGGAGAGCCTGCGCCTGGTGGGTCACGATCCGCTGGCCAACTCGTCGCGGGCCGGCTAATCTCCGGCATGCCCATTTACTCGTACCGCTGCGCCGCTTGCGACACCGAGTTCGAGCAGCTCGTCCGCTCCGACACCGAGGTCGCTTGCCCCGAGTGCCGGGGGCGCAAGCTCGAGCGGCGGATGTCGCTCACCGCGCGCCCGGCGACCGCGGGCAAGCCCGCCGACTTCAGTCGCCTCGGTCCGCCCGCATCCGGCGGGTGCTGCGGCGGATCCTGCCACAACCACCAGCACTGACGACCCGGCTCCTCCGCCTCCGGGAGCGCCTCGCCGATCACCAGCCGCAGGTGGACACCGCGGGTGGCCCGCTCATCTGGGCTGCCGTGGCGCTTCTGCTCGCGCCCGATCCCGACGGCCTGCTCCTGATCCGCCGGGCCGAGCGACTGGGTGATCCGTGGTCGGGACACATGGCGCTTCCCGGCGGCCGGCAGGCGGCGGAGGACTCCGATCTCGTCGCGACCGCCATCCGGGAGACCGCCGAGGAGGTGGGTTATTCCCCCTCGCGCGAGCGGCTCGCCGGCAGCCTCGATGACGTCGTTCCCCGCACACCGGTGCTCCCTCCCATCGCGGTCCGTCCCTTCGTCTTTACGCTCCCGGCCCGGCCCGCGCTCCACCTCAATCCCGAGGTCGCCGCCGTCCGTTGGGTCTCCCTCGACCATCTGCTCGACTCCGGCACCCGCGACACTGTCGAGCTCGACATTCGGGGCGAGCGGCGACACTTCGCCGCCTACCGGGTGGACGAAGGCGTGGTCTGGGGCCTGACCGAGCGGATCGTGAGTGACCTCCTCCGGCTGATCTAGCTGCGAGGGCTTGACGTTCGTCCTCGCTTACTCCAGAATTAGTCATTCCTAATCTGGAAGTTCGGATGAACGCAGGCGTCCAGCACGAGCCACTCACCCGGTCCGTAGAGGATTATCTCAAGGCCATTTACCGGCTTACGCCGGAGGGGCGGGCCGCGGGAACGAGCGAGATCGCCAACCTTCTCGAGCTCGCGCCGGCCTCGGTCAGCGGCATGGTCAAGCGGCTGAGCGAGCACGGCCTCCTCGAGCATGTGCCCTACAAGGGAGTCCAGCTCACCGAGGAGGGGCGCCGGGCCGCCCTCCGTACCATCCGCCGGCATCGGCTCATCGAAGCCTATCTCGTCGCCTTCCTCGGCTACACCTGGGACACCGTCCACGACGAGGCCGAGCGGCTGGAGCACGCGGTGTCGGACCAGCTGGTCGAGCGGATGGCCTCCGTGCTGGGGCATCCGAGCGTCGACCCGCACGGCGACCCCATCCCCGATGTCGACGGCGCCATCCACGAGCCGGCCAGCACGCCGCTTTCCGAGCTGCCTGAGGGGATCCTGGTCGAGCTGCGGCGGGTAGACGAGAGCGACCCCGAGCGGCTCCGGTACATCGCATCCATCGGGCTCCAGCCGGGCGCCCGGGTCATCGTGGTGGACCGGCAGCCGTTCCACGGGCCCATCACCATCGAGGTCGAGGGGCAGTCGCACGTGATCGGTCACGAGCTGGGCCACGTGCTGCGGTGCGTGCCGCTGGGAGAGGACGCGTGAGCGCGGTACCGTCGGGCCCGATCGAGCAGCTGACCGGCTGGCGCTATCCCCGCCTCAATCCGAGTCTGCCCGAGTCGCACGCCACCGTCGGCATTCCGCGAGGCGTCTCCTTCTGGCGCAAGGCGCTGGCCTTCGCGGGACCGGGGTACATGGTGGCCGTGGGCTACATGGACCCGGGCAACTGGGCCACCGACCTCGCCGGCGGGGCCCGCTTCGGCTACACCCTGCTGAGCGTCATCCTGCTGTCCAACCTGATGGCGATCCTGCTCCAGTCGCTCGCCCTCAAGCTGGGCATCGTGACCGGGCGCGACCTCGCCCAGGCCTGCCGCGACCACTATTCCCGGCCGGTGAGCTTCGTGCTCTGGGTGCTCTGCGAGATCGCCATCGCCGCGTGCGATCTGGCCGAGGTGATCGGCTCGGCGATCGCGCTCAACCTGTTGTTCGGCATTCCGCTGGTGTGGGGCGTCTGCCTCACCGCGCTGGACGTGCTGCTCATCCTGCTGCTGCAGCACAAGGGGTTCCGCTACCTCGAGGCCTTCATCATCACGCTGATCGCCACCATCGGCGCGTGCTTCGCGGTGGAGCTGGTGATGGCCCGGCCCGACATGGCCGGCGTGCTCGGCGGCCTGGTCCCGACGGCGCAGATCGTCACCAACCCGGCGATGCTCTACATCGCGATCGGCATTCTCGGCGCCACCGTGATGCCGCACAATCTCTACCTGCACTCCTCCATCGTGCAGACCCGGAAGGTGCTGCCCGACGACGATTCCAAGCGCGAGGCGGTGCGCTTCGCCACCCTGGATTCCACGGTGGCCCTGCTGTTCGCCTTCTTCATCAACGCGGCCATCCTGATCCTGGCGGCGGCCACCTTCCACCACACCGGCCACCAGGACGTGGCCGACATCGGCGACGCCTACCGGCTGCTGACCCCGCTGCTGGGGACTACGTTCGCCAGCACCCTGTTCGCGGTGGCGCTGCTCGCCTCGGGACAGAACTCGACCATCACCGGAACCCTGGCGGGGCAGATCGTGATGGAAGGATTCCTCAACATCCGTCTTCCCGCCTGGCTCCGCCGCCTCATCACCCGGCTCATCGCCATCATCCCGGCCGTGATCGTGACCGCGATGTACGGCGAGCACGGCGCCGGGGCCCTGCTGATCCTGAGCCAGGTGATCCTCAGTCTGCAGCTCTCCTTCGCCGTGGTCCCGCTGGTGCAGTTCACCAGCGAGCGGGCCAAGATGGGCGACTTCGTCAACGGCACGGTGCTCAAGGCGGTCGCCTGGACGGTGGCGGTCGTCATCATGGGTCTCAACGTCTGGCTCCTGCTCGGGACCTTCCGCGAGTGGCTGGCCTGATCCGCCGGTCGCTCGCGGGCCTTCGCCTTTCGCCGTTCGCCCTCCTGCTGTGCTGGACAGCGCTGGGTCCGTTCTCCGTTCGCGCTCAGAACATCGCCGACAACAGCTTCCTGATCGAGGAGGCGTACAACCAGGAAGCCGGCGTGGTGCAGCACATCAGCGCCTTCTCCCGGCCTCATGGGGGTGGGGCCTGGAATTACGCCTTCACCCAGGAGTGGCCGCTCGGCGGCATCACCAACCAGCTCAGCTACACGCTCCCGATAGTGAACCCCGAGGGCGGCTCGGGGGCCGGCATCGGCGACGTGGCGCTCAACTACCGCTATCAGCTGGTCGCCCGCGAGTCCGCCGACGGCGCGACGGCGGTCCATGTCGCCCCTCGCGCCTCGTTGCTGCTTCCGACCGGCAGCGAGGCGGAGGGACGGGGGACCGGCGACGTCGGTGTGCAGGCCAACCTCCCGGTCAGCTGGGTGGTGAGTCCGGCGCTGGTCACCCACTGGAACGCCGGCGTGACCGTCGTCTCCTCGTCGGCCGACTTCAACCTCGGCGCCAGCGCCATCTATCGCCTGCGCCGCTCGGTCAACCTGCTGGTCGAAGCGGTCTGGCTCGATCCCGACGGCGTCTACCTCAACCCCGGTGTCCGCTGGGCTCACGACCTCGCCGGCGGCCTCCAGGTCGTCCCGGGTGTCGCGTACACCGTTGCGATCGGGCCCGAGGCCGGCCCCGATGCGCTCTTCCTCTATCTGAGCTTCGAGCACCCCTTCACCCGGTAGCCGAGCGCACAGACCGTCGCGCCCGACCGGGGATACCTTGCACCCATGCGCGCGCTCGTGTGTGCGGTGCTCCTCGGCGTCCTCGCCGCTCCCGCCGGACAGGCCCAGGTGGTGGACTTCGCGCTGGAGCGGGCGACCGCCGCGCGCCTGGGCCTCGGCGTGGGCGACACCGTCCGTCTGGGCACCGCGCCGGATTCGCTCCTCCGCCTCGGGGTGGTGCGCGCGATCTACCAACCCCGTCCCGATCCCGCGGACATCGCCCGGCGCGCCCTCCAGGCCCG